>ENA-UERN01000038-UERN01000038.1-human-gut-metagenome-genome-assembly--contig:-NODE-38-length-152578-cov-6.944899_pt1 | contig 152578 bp, 116 predicted proteins | sample MGYA00242950_ERZ507950 | MGnify/ENA primary metagenome ERZ507950 (study PRJEB26167, sample SAMN06115515) | human gut metagenome | host: Homo sapiens | place: China:Ningxia | collected 2014-11-26...
AGCTATATATGTTCTATATATCTTGTATACAAGATGTATAAATAAAAAAGTATACGTGACTTCCTATAGATAACGCATCCACACACGTACGGCACACTCGCAGAGATACAGACTGAGGGGGATCGAATGGCCAAGAACCGGAGGCTCCCCCATACAAGGACTTTATCACCTAAAGGAGCCGGTTATGGACGTATCGCGAAAAGGCATCGTTGTCTCGGTGGGGTTTATTCTCGCCGCCGTGTTCTTACTGTACGACAGCTACACGACAAAGGAGGTCTACCTCAATGAAGGGGCGCTCTATCCCATGACCTATCCGAGGATACTCCTCGGTATCTGGATTGTCCTTTCCGGCCTGCACGTGTTCGCGCGACGCGTCGCCGTGGACATACCGAGCCTGCTCAAGGCGCTGCCTACCATTCTGCTCATTACGGCGGTGTTGGTAGGATTTACGATCCTGCTGCCTCTCCTCGGTTTCCCGGTTGCGAGCTTCCTGCTGCTCTGCGCCGTATTCCTCATCCTCCATTATCGTTACCCGATCAGGCTCACACTGATCGCCGCAGGGGCATCCTTCTTCCTCTGGTTCATCTTCCAAAAGCTGATCGCCCTCCCGCTTCCCTCCGGGACGTTGCTCTTTTTCTGATTTCCGCTTTTCCGACACCCAAGCGCAGAGAGGATGCACAATGGTTGATTCTATTCTCGCCGCCTTTCAGATGTCCATTAATGCCGAAACGCTGCTCATCGTGTTCATCGGAGCTTTTTACGGAACCATCATCGGCGCGCTGCCGGGGCTCGGCACCGTCGTAGCCCTGACCATGTGTCTGCCCTTCACCCTGCATATGGAAAATGTACCGGCCATAGCCCTGCTGCTGGCCGTCTATTGCGGATCCGTCTTCGGGGGATCGATTTCCGCCGTGCTCATTAACACACCGGGCACCCCGCAATCCGCCGCCACTGGAATGGACGGCTACCCGATGGCCAAGCGCGGGCAGGCGGGGCAAGCCCTCGGGTGGGTGACGGTGGCCTCGGTCACGGGCGGTCTCGCCTCGTGCGTCGTCTTGATCGTTGCCACGCCCCAGATGGCGGCCCTGTCAATCCGCTACGGCGGCCCGTTGGAAATCTGCGCCCTGATCTGCCTTGGCCTAGCCTGCATCGCCACACTCTCGCAGGGGAACCAGATCAAAGGGCTCATGATGGGTGTCTTCGGGCTTCTGCTGGCAACCGTGGGCAATGAGCCGGTCAGCGGCATGATGCGGTTCACGTTCGGGAACCGGGGTATGGAAACCGGCATCGACATGCTGCCGCTGGTGGTGGGCGTCTTCCCGCTGGCCGAGGTCTTTTACCGGATTTACGAGGAACGCTCCTCCGTCAAAGCGGTGCCCATCGACTGCCGCACCATCGTCTTTCCTCGCCTCTCGGAATGGAAAGGGCGCTTCGTAGGGCTGCTCCGCTCGAGCGGCATAGGCATCCTGATCGGCATCCTGCCTGGGACGGGGCCGACGGCGGCGACCTTCATCAGTTACGCGTCAGCCAAGCGCAGCTCTAAAAACGGAGCGAATTTCGGCAAGGGTGAACCAGACGGCCTCATCGCCGCCGAATCTGCGAACAACGCCGTGACCGGCGGGGCACTGGTGCCCACTCTGGCCCTCGGCATCCCCGGCGACGCGACCCTCGCCCTGCTGCTGGCGACCTTCGCCATCCACAACCTTACTCCCGGCGTACGCCTGATGGTGGATTTCCCGGACGTGGTCTACGCTTCCTTTATCACGTTGGTCATCGCCAACCTCATGCTTATCCCATCCGCCATCCTGACCGTCCGCCTCTTCGGGACGTTGATGCGGATCCCGAGCCCGTTATTCATTGGCTTCATCTTGCTGCTTTCCCTGCTGGGGGCCTTCATCAGCCGCAACCTCTCCTTCGACCTCTCCGTCGCCATCGTCATGGGGCTGGTCGGCTTCGCCATGCGGCTGTGGGATTTCCCCGCAGCGGCGATGCTCATCGGGTTCGTGCTCGGCCCCCAGTTCGAATACCGACTCGGGCAGGTCTTCCTCTTCAAGGGCGAACTGTCCTGGCTGGAGTACTTTTCCCAAAATCCCGTGGGGACGGGGCTTCTCGTCATCACGGCGTTTATTCTCCTGAGTCCCATCTATTCCGCGCTTCGCAGAAAAGGAGGTGATGCCGCAACGCCCGATGCCGCTTCGTCAGAGGAATAGCCTTATTATCCCTACCCACACCAAAGGAGTTTGATTATGAAACGGTTCATCTGCACGCTGTTTGGTCTGCTCGCGGGCATGGCCCTGCTGCTTCCCTCCCTAAGCTGGGCGAAATACCCCGAAAAGCCCATCACCTTCATCTGCCCCTATGGCGCGGGCGGTTCCACGGACATTCAGGCCCGTGTGCTGGCCGGTTCGCTCGAAAAGAAACTCAATCAGCCGATTATCGTCAAAAACATCACCGGCGCGGGTGGACTTCCTGGAACACAGGCTGCCATCGACGCCCGGCCCGATGGGTATACCTTCGGCTACATCCCGCTCGGCCCGCTGGTCATGCAGCCGCACCTGCGCGGGCTACCCTCCCAGGTCGATCAGTTCGCGTATGTGGCACGGATCATCAACGCCCCGTATGTGCTGTTTGTCGCCGCCAATGCGCCCTGGAACAGCTTCGAGGCCATGATGAAGGACATCCTTGCCAATCCAAAGAAATACCGTTACGCATCTTCTGGTGCGGGTACGCAGCCCCATATCGCTATGGAAGACCTCTTCTTCCAGTATGGCGCGTCCGTGCAGCATGTTGCCTTTCATAACGATGCCGACGCGATGCAGAGCATGGCGGGCGGGCATGTGCAGATATCCACGGCGCCCATGAGCGTGGTGCGGCAATATGGCGTCAAGCCCCTGCTCGTGTACGACCTGAAAAAAATATCTGAAATCCCCGAAGTGCCGACCTCGGCCCAGCTGGGTAAGTCCATCGTCTATACCCACTGGCACGTGCTGACGGCCCCGAAGGGCACGCCTCAGGAATACATTGACGCCATGAGCCGGGCTATCGCGGAACTGTCATCCGATCCCGACTATCTCGCCCGGTTGGACAAGCTGTGCATGAAGCCGGCGTACATGGGCCCGAAGGACACGGAAAAGATGGTCAGGGAAGAATATGATCATTACGGGAAGATCATCGCCCGCGTCATCAAAAAGTAATCCCCCGCCGGGAACGCCTTCCCGGAACCAGTAAACTCCGGCACACGCCCAAGGTCACAGGACGAGCATGTTACGCGATGTAGTATACGACTATCTGTGGACGCAGATCAGGGAAAAGCAGTTCAAACCCGGCGAATTCGTCAATCTCAACCTGATCTCGCAAAAGCTCGGCGTCAGCAGGACGCCGCTTCGCGAAGCGCTTATTGTCCTCGAAGCCGAGGGGTTCGTGCAAATTCTTCCGAAGCGCGGAATCTACATCAAGCCCCTGACCCTTCAGGACACCTACAACCTGTATGAGGCGATCGGCGCGCTGGAGTCGTCCATCATCATGAGCGTGTGGTCCAAAATCGACGAGAACTTCATCCGCACGCTGGAGCGTATCAACGGCGAGATAGCCGCCTGTACTGACTACGCGCGGCACTACGAGCTCAACCACGAGTTCCATTTCGCCTATATCAATCTTTCAGAAAACACCGAAATCAAGAATTACCTCGGCCGATTATACCAGCGCATCTACGATTTCTCAGGCATCAACTACGGCCAGAAGTTCCAAAGCAACAACTGCGCCGGACACGCCGAATTTATCCGCCTTCTTAGAGAGGGCAATCCCGTCTCCTCGGCCGACTACCTGAGAGACGTACACTGGAAATTCCGGGTCCCCGAAGTCTTCCACGCCTGATCCCAAACGACGCGGGCGGCACGTGACCCGACGGTGAGACTGTTTTTTTATCTTCTTACTTGTATACAAGATATATTTATTTTGTATCCTCATGGAGTCCGCAATGATGCAAGAAGCAGATACTCTTCAGAACATCCCCTGCTCACAACTCTGGTCCATCGCCAATCAGGCCACTACGCTGGGGGAACAGGGATACGACGTGATCCGTCTGGAACTGGGTAGGCCGGATTTCGACACACCGGAACACATCAAGGAAGCCGCTAAAAAGGCGCTCGATGAGGGTAAGGTTCATTATGTGTCCCACTTCGGCATCCAGCCCCTACGAGAAGCCATTGCGGACACGTGGGAACACGACACTGGCCAGCGCATCGATCCCAACGCGAACATTTTGATAACCGCCGGGGGAACGGAAGGGCTGTATCTGGCCTACGCCGCCTTTCTCAACCATGGAGATGAAATATTAATCGGCGATCCCGGCTGGGTAACTTATTTCCACGCCCCGCTCCTCATCGGCGTGACTATCAAGCGTTTTTCGCTGATTAAGGAGGGACGGTTCTGCCTTGACCTTGAGCAGATCCGATCCCGCATCACTCCCCGGACACGGATGATCCTGCTCAATTCACCAAGTAATCCGGTCGGAGGAGTTTTCACCCGACAGGAGATCGAAGCGCTGGCGGCACTAGCACGGGAAAAGGGGCTTATCGTCGTCGCGGACGAAGTGTATCACCGCATCCTGTTCGGCGACGCCAAGCACTATTCCATCGCCGCGCTGGACGGCATGGCCGATTCGACCATTACCATCAACAGTTTTTCAAAAACCTACTCCATGACAGGCTGGCGGCTCGGCTACGTGATCGCATCCAGTGAACGCATTGGCGCAATGCTGCGCGTGCACCAGCAGCTCGGCGCGACGTGCTGTTCTTTTGGCCAATACGGGGCGGTCGCCGCGCTCCGGGGGTCGCAGCAATGCGTCGAGGACATGCGCGCCGCCTACGAACGGCGAACAGACATCGTGCTGCAACGGCTGTCCTCCATGACTCAGCTGTCATGCGTGCCTCCGCGCGGCGGCCTGTACACCTACATCGACGTATCGGGGACGGGGCTGGACGGCACGACCTTTGCGGAACGATTCCTTCAGGAAGAAAAGGTTGCCACCATGCCCGGCGCAGCCTTTGGGGAAACGGGAGCACCCTACATCCGGCTTTCCATCGCGTCCTCGGAAACCAATCTTACCGAAGCCATGAACAGAATCCAACGTTTCCTTGGCACCCTGTAACTAAACTCTCGGAGACATCATGGAAATGCTCAAAGACAGATTATATGCACAGGAACGGGTCATCGGGACATGGTGCAACCTCGGCTCGCCGCTCTCGGCGGAACTGGCGGGCATCACCGGATACGACTGGGTTCTCCTCGATCAGGAACACGGGCCGGGCGACAACATTACTCTGCTGCACCAGCTGCACGCCCTCGGGAAGTACCCCACTGTTCCCATTGTGCGCATCGCATGGAGGGATCGTATCCTTACCAAACGGGCGCTGGATCTGGGGGCCGGGGGCATTATGTTCCCGTATATTCAGAATGCGGAAGAGGCGCGGGAGGCCGTGGCTTTCATGCAGTATGCTCCACTTGGCGAACGCGGGCTTGCGGCCGGGACTCGGTGCGCGGGCTTCGGAGCCTTTTTTGGAGAATATCGGGAAAACACCGTGCGTTCCCTGCTCTGCGTGGCGCAGATCGAATCCCGCGAAGCCGTGGAAAACGCCGCAGCCATCGCCGCCGTGCCGGGGGTGGATGTCCTGTTCGTCGGCCCGCTCGATCTGAGCGCCGGCATGGACATGCCCCGGCAGTTCTCCGACCCAGCCTTTGTGGAAACGCTCCGCCGGGTGGTAGCCGCGGCATCCCTGCACGGCAAGGCAAGCGGTATCCTCGTGCAGACGCCGGAGCATATCCGTCTTGTGCGGGAGCTTGGCTTCCGGTTCATCGCGGCAGGCGGCGATTCCAACGCCATACGGCAGGCTTTCAGCGCCAACCTTGTGCTGGCCCGCGCCTGACCGTCCCCCGGCGGCGGGCTTCCTCCTCCCGCCGCCGGGGTTTCCTGCTTCGCGCGCACATCCTTTGGGGCTCTTCCCACATCATCCACCTTCGCGCCAAGCCGACCGAAGCAAAAGGAACAACCATGCTGCTTGCCGCTGTTTTTGTGCTTTTCTTCCTCGCGCTGTGCGGCAGTGTCGTGTACGGCGTCTTCATCCTGTACCCCCTGCTTTTGGGGCTGCTCAGCGTCGGCTTCGTTGCGTGGAGTCGTGGATACGCGATTGGGACGATTCTCCGCATGGGATACACCGGAGCGAAGCAGTCGCTCATCGTGGTCGAGGTCTTCTTCCACATCGGAGCTCTAACCGCTGCGTGGAGGGCAGCGGGCACCATCGGCTTCCTCGTCCATCACGGCCTGCAAATGCTGTCGCCCGGAGCCTTCCTTGTAGGCTGTTTTCTGCTGCCACTGGCCTTTTCGGTACTGCTTGGCACGGCCATCGGGACGGTAGGCGTCATCGGCATCGCCCTGATGGTCATCGCCAAGGCTGGGGGCATGGATCCGGCCCTCGCAGCCGGGGCTATCGTTGCGGGGGCCTACTTCGGAGATCGCTGCTCGCCCATGTCGTCCAGCGCGCACCTCGTCGCCAGCATCACGCGCACAGATGTTTACGTCAATCTAAAGAACATGGCGAAGAGTTCCGCCCTGCCCTTGCTGCTGGCGCTGGCTGGCTATGCTTGGCTGTCCCTACTCCACCCTCTCGACGCGACTGAGGAACAATTCAGTGCGCGGATAGCGGAGCTATTCCGGCTGCACCCGATCACGGCCCTCCCCGCTCTGCTGGTCCTTGCGGGCGGCCTGCTACGCATCCGCATCAAGAACGCCATGCTGTACAGCACGCTGACGGCCATCGTCATCGCCCTGAGCGTACAGGACATGCCCGCCATAGATATGCTCAGAGCCCTTGTCGTCGGTTATGAGGCTCCCGCCGATAACCCGATCAGCTATCTCTTCACGGGCGGCGGCTGGATTTCCATCATCAACTCCATACTTATCGTCTTTTTTTCCTCGGCGTTCGCGGGTATCTTTGAAGGCGCAAAACTACTCGTGGAAGTCGAACGTGGCGTCACCTTCCTTTTCCATACGGTCGGCGGCTACGTGACGAACCTCATCGTCAGTACGACCGTGTCAGCAGTGGCCTGCAACCAGACTCTCGCCATCCTCCTTAGCGCTCAGATTCAGAATCGTCTCTACACTGGAGAACAGGCCCGAACAATCCTGGCTCTCCGTCTGGAAAATACGGTCATCCTCATCTCCGCTCTCATTCCGTGGAACATCGCTCTGTCCCTGCCTCTTTCCATCCTCGACGCCGGACCAGACAGCATCCCGTACATGTTGTTCCTCTGGCTCATGCCACTTATCGGCGGGTTGAACTTCCCAAAGCCACAGACGGCCTGAGTCCGCGCACACCAGCAATTCAATTTTTTTAAACTCAAATAGTTATAATATACCTTTGACTTTACCTTTTTCACGCTGATAGACACTTTATCCGTTTCATTGGGAGGCTCCCAGGGAGCCTCCTTTTCTATCCAGTTTCAGAGAGAACTGTATCATCCTGATGAATTCAGGAGCCGCTTTTTCCCTTGAGCGAACTCACGTCCGCCTTGAGGGCTGTGAGCTCCTTGTCATGCGCTTCGAGTTTGTCCGACTACGGTAATTCATTAATGCGGATAATCCGCCAGACTCCTTTTTTGCACATTGATATGCCATATGCAAAGCCCTAGAGATTTTTCACTGGGGCTTTACGCCGCAACTCCGGCGGCGACTGCCTGCCCTCCCTCTCGCTCTCATAACTGCTCTTGCAGTGTTCCCTCTGCCGAAGAACAGCCCGTCCACCACGCGCCGGGGCCATGCCCTCACCCCGTCCCGCGCCCAGCGGTAACAGCGCGAGGACAGGGTTTCGTCCGGCCAGCCGCCGAGGAGCGTATTGAGGAGCTGGTCGACGGCGATCAACGTTCGCTTTCCGTAGGTCATGCTTCTCCCCCGCCCGGCATGGAGATATCAACGGTGCTCCCCTGCACCTCTTCCAGCGTCGTACAGGCATCAAGCCGATCTTCCAGTGCCTGACGCTAGCCTATAATTGAACCGGACGCCACGGCAAAGGCGTCGGCCTTGGCAAGCACCCGCTCCACAAGGTCGGGCAGAGAAATGCCCCGTGCCTCGGCCAGTGCCGAAAGAAGCGGCGTTGAAGCCGTAGGGTCGGCGGCATACAGCCCACTGAGCGCTTTCACTGGTTCCGCTGCGCCTTCTTTTCTTTTGTCCCGTGCCATATACACACTCCTTACATACATTCCCGGCAAGGGTAGCCACGCGTTTTTGCGAAAGTCACGAAAAAAGCCTCATATGTGCCATATTTAGGGCGCATTCAATTTCCTAGTCTCCGCAAAGGCTGTACGGTCAAAAGAAAAAGGTTTGCGCATATGCCAGCACAACGCTTGAATTGTTCCTTTTCTCTTCTCGACGAGGGCCGCCAGTATACGGGCAATCACAGGAAATACATCATTGAGAACGCGCGGGAGATCTGCAACTCACCAGCGACCAAAGAAAAAATCAGGCTCAGGGAGGCCCTCGGCTTTTATGGCCATGGACGGCGCATCCTTGCCGGGAAAATGAACATCGGCGAAGTCGAAGCCGTCACCCTGCCGGACGGCGGGAAGGCCATAGTCAGCAATATCCCCTCCAACGTGACCGTGGCCTTTGATGTTTCCCCGGAGGGAGTCGTCTCACATTCACAGGAAGTCCTGGATACCGAAACCGGAAAGATCGTCTCCACCCTGCACGCCTCCCGTGTCGGAGGATTCTCATGGGCCTGCCCCGGGGTCGACGGAGGCAGAGGGAAGCCAACCAGACTTTCCGGCTTTTCGGGATTCGACTATGTGCTCAACCCGGGGTTCAGCTCGAACCGGGGCTACATCCTTGAAGGCGCCGCAGACACGGCCGGCAAGGAACAGATGATCCTTGAATGCCTCGCGGCCACCGTAAAGGATGACAGAAAGGCCGAAGAATACCTCGCGGGATGGAAACTGGACACGCAGGCACGTCTCGCGGCGCTGGAAGACGCCATTTTCGAGTCCACCGCCCGACAAGCCGAATTGACGGAACGGCTGCGCCGAAGCGAAGAAACCGCCTCCACCTCAAAGGCCCAATGCGAGTCCGCCATTCTGGAAGCCGCAGCGCAGAAGGAACGGCTTGCAGGGTTGATCGACGCGCTCGCCTCCTCTTTCCCCTGCTTCATCCCGGAAGATGTGCAGCACCAGATGATGGAGGGGGACTTTTCCCGCGCCAAAATGATTTTCGAGCAGGCGTCCCGGTGGACTTCTCGCAATATCCCATTGAGGAGCACAAACCCAAAACAATTTCCCCGGGTTATCAGACGCAGGAACCTCCACTCTACGGATCAGGAGCTTTTGGGTTCATGATCGACATATGAAAAAAGTCCCCGCCCAAACGTGTGGCGGGGACTTTTTTTTAGCCGAGCATGTCCAGGAACCATTCCCTTCCGAGCTGCGTCCATCGGCGATGATATACGATCTTGTCGTTTTCGAGGATTTCCTGCTTGATGTGGACATAGCCATGCTCGGCATACTCGGCGTACAGGACGTAGGTTCCGTTCTGCTTGAACTGGATATGCCGCTCGCACAGCAAACGGTTCAGGGCCACGGCACTGCGCATCCCAAGCTCTTTGGCGATCTCCGTTGTCGTATACGTTTTTCGGACATGGGAAAGGATGGCCACACGAGCCTCAGCCTGCACGCGGGCCTCGCGCTCTTCCTTCAACCGGGTCGCCAGCCTGATCAGCACATCCGGGTTGAGCAAGGCTTCTTCCAGCTTTTTGGGCGTGAGGTAGCCGCCGTGCTTACGGATGGCGGGAAGAACTTCATGAACGATCCATCGCTTGAAGGCCTTGGCTTCCGGCTTACGCGAACGGAGGACGAGGGAATACAGACCGGGCTCGGAAATGATGGACATTTCTTGCTTACCGCCAAGGGTGTCGATAAGGGCGACACCCTTTTCATCGTCATCAAGAGAGGCGGCGGCATCACGGCTATTGCCGATCTCCAAGCAGTCGCATACATCCTTTCCCACAAACCACGGCGCGCCACTGTGTTCCACAACCCTGATCTTCCCGAATTCCTTGTTCTCAAAAATCTGAGGCATCTCCATGGACGAAACTCCTTTTGTAAAAGTTCCGTCCACGCTATCGGCCTCCCCGCAGGGGCGCACGGAAAAGCCGTCTAGATATGCCGTATTTACGGGAAAATGAAAAAACTTAAAAAAGCATGGAAAAATGATTTCATTTTTCCCAAAAGGTTCACAAATAAAAAAAGTCCTCCCCTGCCATTTTTAGCAGAGGAGGACTTTTTCAATTCTCTTTATGAACTATTCGCCAAGCAATGCCCAGTAGGGGGCAAAACTCTTTTGGGCCAAATCAGTGATTTGCATCACGAAGGGGAGATAATCCCCCTGCGTGGCGGCGATATCCAAATTTCGGTAATAGTCCGGGCGCGCATCCACGGGGACTATCACCGTGGGAAAGCCAGCCCGCATGAGCTCGAAGTTCATGATGAGCCGGGCCGTTCTGCCATTTCCATCCTTGAAGGGATGGATGTTCACGAAATCCGAATGGACGCGGGCCCCAAATTCCACAGGATGCAGCGTAACCCCGCGCCGCACCGTACCACCGGAAAAAGGCTTCCATCTTTTCGAGCACGCGCTCCGCCGGCGGCGGCGGGATGTGCCCTGCACCGGAGATAAGCACGTTACACCGAATCCGCGCGCTCCGTTGAAATCGTACAGATTACTCGTACATTCTAGTGAATTTGGTATACGAAAAAAGGGGCTTGTTGAAATTCAACAAGCCCTTGAAATTTATGGCGGAGAGGGGGAGATTCGAACTCCCGGTACCTTTTGAGTACACACGATTTCCAATCGTGCTCCTTCGACCAGCTCGGACACCTCTCCGCGTCGTGCAGCGATGTAACTAGCGAAATTCAGGATGGCTGGCAAGCTTTTTTTTGGGAAAATCGGCATTTTTTCCACACCACGAACGACGCTGGCAAATAACACGCGATAAATAAAGGGTATTTTATTATCATGATACTCTAAAAAAATACGGTTCCCCTTTTTCGGAATGCCGAGTATTCGAATTCGCCGGGAATTTCCTTGACAGTTCATCTTTTCATGGGGCAAGAGTCGAACCAAATTCTAAGGAGCGTCTTCATGTCTGTACAAAGCATCATTCAGCTTCTTGGCGGCGTTGGGCTTTTCCTCTTCGCCATCAAGCTGATCAGTGAGGCCCTACAGCTGATAGCCGGGGACCGATTGCGACAGCTTATCGGAACACTGACCAAAACGCCGATCATGGGCGTGCTGGTGGGTGCCTGCGTCACCGTTCTCATCCAAAGCAGCAGTGCCACCACGGTTATGACGGTCAGCTTCGTCGACGCGGGGCTCATGACCCTGACGCAAGCCATCGGCGTTATCATGGGCGCCAACATCGGGACCACGATCACGGGCCAGATCCTCGCCATCAAAGTCCAAGACTACGCCTACCTCTTCATTATTATAGGCGTGCTTCTCTCCTTCTTCGGACGCTCCAAGGTACAGAAGTACGCCGGCAACGGCCTCTTGGGTTTTGGTCTGCTTTTCGTGGGAATGCAGACCATGGAATCCTCCATGAGTTTCCTCCGGAATGAAAAGGAATTATTCCTCATGTTCAGCCACAACCCACTCATGGGGGTTCTGGCCGGAACGCTGCTCACCCTCCTTGTCCAATCCAGCGCCGCTACGGTCGGCCTGACCATCGCCCTCGGCGTACAGGGCCTCTTGCCCCTCCACGCGGCCATCCCCATCATCTTGGGTGACAATATCGGAACAACCATCACCGCGGTCCTCGCTTCCATCGGCACGGATCGGACCGCCAAACAGGCCTGCGCCGCCCATGTGCTCTTCAACGTCATCGGCGTATGCATTTTCCTCACCATCCTTCCGCTTTACCAAGAGCTGATCGCCATGACGGCTACAGGCATCGCCCACCAGATCGCCAACGCCCATACGTTGTTCAACGTCTTCAACACCATCATCTTCCTGCCCTTCGTCAAGCCGTTCGCGGCGCTCATCCGCAGGCTCCTGCCCGACAAGGCCCATAAGGTCGTCGAAGGGGCCCAGTATCTTGATCCCAAGCTCATCGAAGCCACCCCCGGCATCGCTGTGGAAGCGGTCAAAAACGAATGTGCCTACATGGGCTTTTTGGTCATCCACCTTCTTGATTCGGTTCAGGAAGTATTCTTCAACGACAAGAAAGACCTCATCCCCAAGATCGAAGAGACCGAAGCCAAAATCGACCAACTGCACAAGGCCGTCAAAGCCTATGCCGAAGACATCATGCAGGCCGGGATCTCCGATGACGCGGCCCGCGTGCTGACGCTGTATGTCGCCAGCTCCGGGAACATCGAGCGCATCGGCGACTACGGCAAGAAGCTCCTTGAGTACTACGCGTACCGCCAGAACAGGCCGAAGGATTTCTCCCAGCAGGCCATGACGGAACTCTCCGGCATGTACGCCGAAGCCCATCACGCCATTGTGACCGCGCTGGACGGCTTCATCAACGACGACCCCGACAAGGCGCGCGAAGTCGCCCCCATCGCCGGGAAGCTGCGCGGCCTCGAAGTCGAACTCCGCAACCGCCACATCCAGCGGCTGGACAAGCAGGAATGCGACTCCGAAACGGGCCTTGTCTATGTGGATATTCTCGGGATCATCGAGCACATCGGCTATCATTCGAACAACGTCGCCAAGGCCACCATTTCCTCCTGCACGGCGGAGCACAAGGCGAGGGCGTAACAGATACCGAGAAAGAGGCTTTTTCCAAAAAGCCCCTCCCCGCAAAAACTGCGACAGGGAGGCCGCGCGGCAAGAGTTCCGCCGCAAAAAGGCTCTGCATGAACACACATGCGGAGCCTTTTTCCACAACATACTGTGATCATGAAAGGGCGTTTCCGTACTGTCGCTTGCCTTTACTGGAGATTTTTTCTTGGCTTGTTCAGTTCGTTCAATTCATCAGTCACCCTCTTGAAAAACTCCAGAGGAGAAAGGCCAAGGGCTTCACAGATGGAATAGATCGCGGTGATGGTGGGATTCCTTTTTCCTTTTATGATTCCACGGACATAGCAATCCTGCAAATCCGAAAAGTCCGCGAGGGCCGTTTTGGTCATCTTTCGTTCTTTTCGGATTTTTTCGATTGTAATGCCAGTGGCTTCCAATAAATGAGGATAGGTTTTCATTCCACCAAGGTACACAATGTATTGACAGAAATTCGATACGATAGTATCGAAATAAACAAAATAAGATACTATCGTACCGCTTTTATGCTTTCACGTGTGAGGGGGAGCGTGCCATGGCTGACATGGTGCAAGACAATCTCTGTTGCAGCCGCAGCGTGGTTGATTGGCCCAAGGTGACACGTTCGCTCCTAGGCGCGGTGTCCTTTCTGGTGATAGGCCTGCTTGTCCTGTACGGCATGTTGAAGCAAGGCATACATGACATTTTTCCCTATTTTTTTCATCGCAATAGGCATTGTGAACCTGCTTCTCTTCAGGGTGAACGCCAACGGTACGTCATCGACGCAGAAAACGGTATGCTGGAGTTTCCGGGCGGCGGCATCAAAGTCCAAAACTGGACGTCGCACTTCAACCCCTTTATCTGTTTCAGGAATTCATGAGGCATAAAATAGCTCTCGCCGAGATACGCGAAATCCACCCGCCTCTAAACATGAGGCAAACGGTCTACGGCAATGGCCGTTCGCGTGCGAGCGTACCAAGCAGGATCGAACTCAACGGCGATTTTGGCGCCGTTTCGCTTTCATTCCGATCAAAGGAAAAACGGGATGAACTGTACCTTGCCCTCGTGCGGGTACACCACATAGGGAGGCTCATCCCAACGGGATGAGCCGTATCCGTCACCCCAAAAAGCAAGGAGGTTTCCTCCCATAGCCGAATATACGCCCTTGAGGGTAGGAAGCCACTATTCCTGCATCAATCATGCACTATCACAGGCCTTTTCCCCCGTTCCCCTCCTGTCGGCAGGGATTCAATGATGAAAGCCTTTGAAGCGGGAGAGAAGGGGGTTTGGGGGAGGGAGAAGCTTTCTGAAGAAAGTTTCTCCCTCCCCAATCTTCCGTGTGCCTCCCCTACTCCAGCGGAACATTGGGATGCATCGTCCAAATGCCGCAGGGACAGACGCCGGAGCAGATGCCGCATCCGATGCACCGATCGGGATCGGAAACATACCGATACGCGCCGCCCGCCAGTGTTTCCCGGCTGATGGCCCCCTCCGGGCAGGATTCCAAGCACATTCTGCAATCCCGGCAGGTCCCGCAACTGACACAACGGTCAAAATCCCGGTTCGCGGCAGGCAGCTCACCATGAGGGCAACGGGTGAAATACGCTGTGCTCAGTTGCCCTGAGGGTACCGGTTTCTTCTCGACGGGCGCATAGGCCACACCGTGAAGCGAGGCGTCAACGGCCTCAGCCGCCTTGATTCCCGTTCCGATGGCGTCCGCCAGCAACCCGGGCTTGATCACGTCGCCCGCCGCAAACACGTTTTCGAGAAGGCTCATATCCGCCCCGGGAATGACCCAATCGCGGAATTTCCGCACGCCTTCAGGCAGGTAGCCCAAATCCGGGGATTCGCCGATGGTGATGATGACCATGTCGCCGGAAATGAACGTCCCGTCCGCCGTGATGAGTCCGCCATCGATTATTTCCTTGGTCATCACCGGCCAGAGCAGCTTGCCGCCCAGCGCTTCGATGTGCGCGATTTCATGGGCAAAGGCCGCCGGTTTCTGCACGTCAATGCAGGTCACGCTTTCCGCGCCCATCGCATAGGCCCCGGCTGCGGCATCCATGCCAGCGTTGCCGCAGCCGATGACGATGACATTCCGGCCGACACGAGGGTTCTCGCCCTTGTTGATGGCCTTAAGGAAGTCGATGCCCGCCACAATCCTCTCATGCCCGGGCCACGGGAACACGCGGGGGATATGCCCTCCGGTGGCGACGATCACCGCATCGCTTTCCCGCCGGAGCCGCTGGAACCCGTCCGCGTCAACCCGGCTGCCGGTCACGAAACGGACGCCCATGTCCTCAATGCGCTTCAGTTCCTTTTCCAAAATCTCATGCGGAAGGCGGGCGCGGGGAATGACCTGCTCCAGCTTGCCGCCCATGCGCTCGTCAGCTTCGTAGACGGTGACCTCATGCCCTTTCCGGGCAAGCCGCCATACGGCGCTCAAGCCTGCGACCCCGCCGCCGATCACGGCCACTTTTTTGCCGGTAGGCCCGGTGGGACGGGGCAGGGACACATCAATGGAACAGCGCCCGAGCGCTCCGATTTGGACGGCTTCGTCGATGCCGCCGCGCGTGCACCCTTCCATGCACGGGTTGGGACACACGCCGCCGCACACTGAGCCGGGGAACGGCGTATAGTCGAGCACCAGCTTGTAGGCTTCCTCCACCTTGCCCGCGCGCAGCAGGTTGTACCGTAGCTGTGTAGGAATGGAAGCCGGGCAACGGAACTCACAGGGCGCGGCACAGGCGGCGTTGTCCCACGAGGGGACGCGCTGGCGGTACAGGCCGCGCGCTACGGTGGCGCTCACAACGAAATCATCACGGCATACGTCGCTGAAAATGCCGCCCTGTATCCATTCCTTGGCCCGGAACGCCTTCATCGGCATGGGATCGGTCCCAGGGGAATGTCCCCCCAAGGTGAGGGGATAAATCTTCCGCCACTCGCTCCAATCGCTGAGGACGGCGTACAGTTCCGGCCTGCCCACGGCGGACAAAAATGTTTCCAGCCCGGCGTCAAGGTAGGCGATGTCATCTGATTCCAGCCCGGATACGGCGAGATCGTCCGCGGCGTCCTCGGAAAACGCGCCGCGCACATACACTATGCCGCCGACCATGCCCACGCAGGGACGTTCGCCAAGGACGGAAGGAAGCCCTTCGCAGTCATAACCGCAGACCACGGCCTTGCCCCCGCCCATGAACTCGAAGGAAAAACTGCCCACATTCTTGAGCACCCACAGTTCCGGGGGCGCATAAAGGGGATCGTGCTTCATGAGCGAACCGGATCGGGCCCCTGCCCGGCCGCCGATATGGATGACGCCCGCCGCCGCGCAGTGCCCGGCGGTGTCGCCCGCATCCCCGCGCACGACAATGCGGCCTCCCGCGTTCAGCCAGCCCACATCGGCGGGCGCTGGGCCGTCCACAAGGATTTCCGTATTGTCGAGGCACATGGAACCGACGCGCTGGCCGGGGTTGGTCACATGGAACCGCAGGGCCTTGCCTTCCCTGTTCCACAGCGGGCCGCCGATGTCGTGCTGGCCCGACGCTTCGATTTCAAACGATGTCTCGCCGTTGCCGACCGCTTCCTCAATGGCGAGAAGCAAGTCCTGGGTCGACATGCGGTGCGTCCCTTGCAATGTCTTGATTGTCAACATGTCGCGCCCTCCTAGCACACGTATTGGATGCCGAGCTTGTCGGCCACGGCCCTGTCCGTCGTCACAAGGGCGTCGGAACGGCCCACCGGCAACGAACTGTTGCCGATGGGAGCCATCAGTTTGCGCAGTTCCCCGTCCAACGCCAGCATGTAGTCGACAATATTCTGAGCGCCGCGATCGACGTCCAGCCGATGGACGAGGCGCGGGTCCTGCGTACAGATGCCGGTGGGACATCTGCCCGTGGAGCAGGCGTTGCAGCGGCCCTGCTCATTGCCCACGCATCCAAGAAGCTGAATGAGGATCTTGCCGAGGAACACGCCGTTCGCGCCGAGGCAGATCATCTTGAAGGCGTCGGCCGCCGCCGTCCCGGTCATGCCGATGCCACCGCCCGCCCACAACGGGATCTGCCCCTGCAACCCCTGCCGCACGGCGGCGAGGTAGCAGTCACGCAGTTTGGAAACCACCGGATGCCCCGTATGATCGAGCGAAACCTCATTCGCCGCGCCGGTGCCGCCCTGAATGCCGTCGATAAAGAACCCGCCGCAGATTTTGTACGGATCGCGGAGCAGGTTGTTGTAGACCGATACGGACGTTGCCGAGGCCGCGCACTTGATGGCCACGGGAACGCGGAACCCGAAGGCCGCGTTCAGGGACAAGTGCATCTTCTGGACCGATTCTTCGATGGAATAGAGCCCTTGATGGTTCGGCGGCGAATGCAGAGTCGTCCTCGGCACGCCGCGAATGGCCTGAATGTGCGGGGCCACCTTGGCGGCGGGGAGCAGGCCGCCGTCGCCGGGCTTGGCGCCCTGCCCTATCTTGATCAGGATGCCCGCCGGGTCCGCCTTCATGCGGGGCATGGCCTTGATGATGCGGTTCCAGCCGAAATGCCCGGAAGCGATTTGCAGGATCATGTACTTGAGCCGCTCGGATTCCAACAGCTTGACGGGCATACCGCCCTCGCCCGAACTCATGCGCACGGGAAGGCCGCATTGCTCGTTGAGGTAGGCCGTAGCCAGCGCGATGGCCTCCCACGCCCGCGTGGACAGCGCGCCGATGGACATATCGCTGAAAATGACCGGATAAATCCAGTGCAGCGGGGGTGTTTTCCCCTCAAGCCTGAGTTCGCCGCCCTCGGCGCGCAACGGGAGTTCGCCGGGCAGGAGCACACGCCCGAACGGGGCCAGAATATCAAAGGTATGCCGCTCGGAATCCAGCGCCGGGTCGGTCATCTGGCTGATGCGGCCTACGACGATGTGATCAAGGGTGCGCTGCGCGTTCAGATTGGTCCGTCCGCCGCGCTTGGTGGGGCCGTTCGTCCGGGCCAGCAGCGCATACCGGCTGTCAGGGTTGCGGACGGCACGGATGGCCTGATTGGGGCACACTTTTTCACACATGCCGCAGCCGACACACGATCCGGTAAGGCTCGCCTTCTGCCGGATGACGGGACGGGCCAGATGCTCCCGGACCGGTTCCGGCTGGCTCGCACGGGAAACCGTCAGATCCTGCCGCATGACCGCGACTTCAAGCGCGTTCAGGGTACAGCTCGCCACACAGCTGCCGCACATGGTACAGCGCTCGGGCCGATAGTCGATGATCCACCTTAAATCGTTGACGCCAATATCCTGCGTGGTCACTGATTCCATCTTTGCACCGCCAAATCATTATTGATGAGCACAACTTCCCGCTCGTTGGGATAGATGTCCCGCGAGGCATCCCGATCGGGCAATACCGCGTTCAGCCCGCAGACTTCGGAGGAAATCGCCATGGTCGTCCCGTCGCCGCCCACAACCACAGGGCGCAGTTTTTTGGAGTCGCAGCACGTCATCATGCTTCCGTCAGGGAGCACGGCGATGATCGTGTTGGGGCCGTTGATTTCCAGATGGGCGAGGGATTCGCGGATGAGGCTCAGCACCTTGCGGTCGCCGCGCCGTTCCGCTTCCGCAAAGGGCAGCGGCGTAATGACGTGCTTGAAGTACTTGAGGGGCCACTTCAGTTCGCGCAGCACGTAATGCAGGGTGTAGAGAAAATTCTGCGAGTCCGACTCGAACCCGACGTATCCCCGGTGCAGCGACTTCTGGTACTCCGTATTCTTCGTATAGAACGTGTTTTCCCCGTTGGCGCACAGGGTATAGCCCTGAAGGAAGAACGGATGCGCCGCATACCGGACGATGTCGTAGTTCGTATTCTGGCGGCACTGGGTCACGATGCTTTTCGCCCGCAGGGGGCCTTCCTCGTCCCACAGACGGAAATAGGCGGCGATGTCACGGGGATCGCCGATTTCCTTCAAGGTCAGCACGTCGGGCCAGAAGGAATAGACGAACCCCTGCCCGTCCTTTTCCAGCATCCGGCGCAGGGCAAGCCGCGTATCGAGCAGGAGTTCCTCACGCTCGGCCTGCGGGCGTCCCCTGTAGGCTTCGGGATACTCGTAGTTACGGAACACATAACAGGGCATGGCCTTGATATCGAGGCCGGGCCGCCGATCCACGTCCGGAAGCCACTCCAACACCTGCTCAAACCCCTGCTCCGCCATATACGCATCGACCATCCGGACGCCGCGCGGCGTACAGGCCAGCGACAGCAGCGGCTTGTCCTTATGGCCCTCGAACACGCCGTACAAATCCTGCATCACCATGGCATAACCCGAGTTGTCATGCCCTTCCTGTTGGGGAAGCATCAAATACAACGCTTTCGCCGGTTCGACCGGCACCTTGCTTTTGATCGCTCCGATTCTGCACATAGCTTCCTCCATCCTCATACGGATTGCCCGCCACGCGCGGCGGGACTTCGTGACGGCGCGCCATCCCGCGCTTTCCGTGCGTGCGGCGATCGCCCGCATCAACACGCAAAGGGGGGAAGAACTTTGGCGGGCCGTTTTCGGCCCGGCGGCACGCGCTTTTATACAAAATTGTTATTTTAAATGTCAAAAGAAAAACACATACCCTGTTTGACGATTCAATGAGCAAATAACATACTTATTTTTAGGTATCAATTCGTTCATTTGATTTTTGTTCTATTTTTACAAAATTGTAATATCCATTCTTTCATCGAAGCGTCTCCCCCATTCCTCTTTCCTCACGTTTCCCCGTGCAACGAGGCGGCAACGCGCTCGCACGGCCTCCTTCTTGAGGGCCTCCGCCACACGGCGCGGAACCGTCCCATTCGTTCGATCAGCAGGCTAAATGGCCTTGCATGGCCTGACGCTTTGCCGTATGAGACGGGAACATCTTTTCGGGTTGATAAAGGATAGAACACCATGTCCCTGCAGCGTTTTTTCACACGTTCCACTTTTGGGCGCTTCGCCCTGTTCATGATGGCCGGGCTGCTGTGCGCAAGCCTTTCCGCGCGGCCCCTGCTCGCAGCTCCCGACAAGGACGCCGCCGCGTCCGACCAGAAAACGTCCGCCAAAGAAGAGAAGGCCAAAACGGACAAAACGGCTGACGCGTCCTCCGAAAAGGCCGCCGATAGAGACGCCCTGACGGACAAGGAAAAAGCCAAACTCGAAGCTGAAGAGAAGGCCAAACAGGAAGCCGAGGAAAAGGCCCGCCTGGAGGCCGAAGCCAAAGCCAAGGCCGAAGCGGACGCCAAGGCCAAGCAGGAGGCCGAGGAAAGGGCTCGGCAGGAAGCCGAAGCCGCGACGGCCAAACTTCAGGCGGAAGCCGAAGCAGCCCAACAGAAAAGCGAGTCCACCGCCTCCGACGACGCCGTGTGGGAAGAGGCGTTCAAGCAGAATCAGGATGAGCTGAACGCGATGGAAATCGAGATCGACGGCTTGGCCGGGGGCCTCAAGGCGATCATCAATCCGCTCCGCAAGAGCCTTCCCGGCATGGAGGAAGCCGCCCAGCGCCTGTTCTCTCTGGCCGGGACGCACAAGCTTGATCCCATCATGCTGGAATCCATCGATCAGCGCGGCGTATTGCAGGCTTCGGGCCTGCGCCAGCAGATGCAGCCCGTCCTGACCGCGCAAAACGTGGTCAAGGACAAAATCGCCGCGCTGGAACAGATGAAGAGAAGCCTCCCTCCCCTTCCGGAGAAAGGCAGCAAGGAAAAGCTGAATCCCGATCAGCAGCAGACGTGGAAAAACATCAGCCGCATCGAGAACAAACTCATCAAGATGGATCAGCGGCTGACGCTTGAGCTTTCCTCCGCCACGGACCTGCTCGGCAAAATCGAGAGTATGCACACAGGCGTGACCGGCTACCTGCCGGACCTGTGGCAGACCTATTATTTTTCAGTCCCGAGCCGCTTCTTCGACCCTGTCGCCTGGGAAGGGATCACCGAGCGGTGGGAAAAGACGCTCCAGAACATGAACCTGCGCATGAGCATCGAATTCCCGCGCAACCCTTCCGCATGGAAGGGCGTGGGGCTGCGGTTCCTCAACGTGCTGCTTCTGGGCTGCGTCGTCATCTTCTTCGTCAACCGCCGCATGGTCCGAGCCGAAAAGAAGGGCACCATGCCCACGGCCGCCCGCTCCGGCATCCTGCGCAGCCTCCTGTGGCAATTCACCGGCCTTGCGCTGGTCGGGGCATCCTTCGGGAGCCAGGGCGAGCTCTTCCGGGGGCTGCTCGTGCTCGGCAGCATCCTTGTCATCGGCGGCGAGATGACCCTCGCATGGGGTATGCGCTGCTTCATCCTCGACAAGAAGATGGGCCTCACCCCGCTCTGGCCCATGTATCTGGCCTCAAGCCTCGGCATCCTGATCAGCTACCCCAACCTGCCCGGCGGCATCCTCTCCCTGAGCTGGATCGCGGTGGGCCTGGTTTCGCTGTACATCCTCAAAGAACTGCACGCGCGCGAGCTTCCCGGCATCGAAAACAACCTGCTGCACGTCCACAGGCTGACCGTCTGGCTCAGCATGGCCGTCGCCGCCATCGGCTGGCCGCGTATGGCGATCCTCGTGCTCATCCTCGTCGACTGCCTCGCCATCAATACGCAGTTCATCATCGGCCTGCTCCAGATCCTCAACCGTTCCTCGGACGTGCAGGACAGTGAGCAGCACGCCCAGCGCAGCGTGCTCGCGGGACTCGTCGCGGCCTTCATCGCGCCCATCGTGCTGCTGCTCATCCTGTGCGGCATGGTGCTCTGGGTCATCGCCATGCCCGGCGGCGCGCTGCTCCTGTGGCACTACCTCGGTACCGGCGTGCAGGTCGGGTCCGCCTCGTTCAACATGGTGCACCTGATTCTTATCGTCAGCGTGTTCTACATTACGAGGGCGGCCATCACGGCCTCCCGCTCGTTCCTGAACCGCGTGGCCTCCCAGTCCTACAAGATCGACAAGACCCTGATCCCGCCCATGCAGACGGGCATCACCTACGGGCTGTGGACGCTCTTCGCCCTCTTCACCCTGAAAGCCCTCGGGTTCGGGCTGGAAAACCTCGCGGTCATCGCCGGCGGCCTCTCCGTCGGTATCGGCTTCGGTATGCAGACCATCGTCAACAACTTTCTGTCGGGCCTCATCCTGATTTTCAGCCGGACCCTGCACGAAGGCGACGTCATCGACGTGGGCAACCTGCAGGGCGTCGTCCGCAAGATCAGCGTCCGCGCGACCACGGTAGAAACGTTCGACAACGCCATCATCTTTGTCCCGAACTCGGAATTCGTCTCCAACCGCCTGATCAACTGGACGCGCAACGGGCGCATCGTGCGCCGTGAAGTGGCCATCGGCGTGGCTTACGGGACCGATCCCAAGCTCGTGGAACGGCTGCTGGTTGAAGTGGCGCAGTCCGTCCCGCAGATTGTACGGCGGCCTCAGCCCTTCGTCCTGTTCATGGATTTTGCGGACAGCACGCTGAACTTCGTACTCCGTTACTGGTCGGACATCGGGACCGCCACGGACGCCGCCTCGGCCATCCGCCACCGGATCGTGGAGGTCTTCGCCGAGCATCAGGTGGAAATCGCCTTCCCGCAGCTTGACGTCCACGTCATCCCTCAGACGCCGCCCCTGACACGAGCTGAAGGGTAAGAAGGCTTGACTCGCCGCATTTGAAAGCATCAAACAAAACAGGCTCTCCCGACGGCATCGGGGGAGCCTGTTTTGCATAACAATGCTTATCTGAACCTGATTCAACGAAAAACAAAAAGACGTTTTTTACTTTAACGTCAATCTGTTCCGCGTTACCCTTCCTCCATTTCCCCCAGCGCGCCTTCTTCCTCAGTCAGAGCCGCCCAGCTCAGGGCAGCGGCGGCGTTCACCAGTTCTCCCGGATCCATGCCTATGGCGTCGGCAAGCAAAAGGATCGTTGTGAAACGCGGTTCGTTTCTGTCGTGCTCAAGGTTATTCAGATAGCGGGTGCTGCGCCCCAGTTTTTGGGCAAGACTGTATTGCGTAAGGCCGCGCTTTCTATACTCTTGAACAAGAGCCACACCGAACTTGGAAGGAGGTCTTTTTCTCATTCCTTGTTCATACTCAACACCTGATTTATAAATAGCCGTTGATTTTATCAGGTGATATATTGAACATCTATTTTCAAATTGATACACAACAAACATGGCAACATCAGAACGGAGCGCTCCTGTGCCAATCGCTAGGGCCTTTTAGACCGTAAAATGTAAGGGGTAAACCGGAAAGGGACATTTCAAACGGCGAACAAAGGATGCCCCGCATTCCCAACTGCTTCATTTCTTCTCTGCAGTCCCGCATATCTTCTTGTGGTGCCCGGCCCTCTTCGGCTCAAAGTCTTTGTCATACGGGATCGCCATCCTTCCGGCATGAGTGCGTCAACGTCGCGGGCCAGTTCCCAGCATCCATACGCAGAGCCCGCGCAAGCAGGAGCCCGGTCGACAGTTGCTGCTCACGCGCGTTGTGCTCCAACATGCTGATATACCGGGCGCTACGCTTTGTGAGTTTGGCGAGGCGGTAGAACGCAGGCCGAATTGGCAGAGTTCTTGGGGATAAAACAGTCGTCAATCTCGGATGCGAAGAAAAGAAAAACGATTCCTCCAGATTGGCTTCTCACTGCGCTGCGGAAAAAAGGAATCAGACCGGATTGGATACTCACCGGGCAAGGCGCCCGTATGCTGCAATCCTGCGATGGGATGGGAATGGTTGTCCCCCTGCATGTACCCGTTTTGGAAATAAGGCCACCGGAGGAATGCACGATGGAAGAACTTATGGTGGAAATTTTTCGGCGTGCATCAAAAACTATCAACAAAAACAAACTGCATTAGCTCCTTTATTGGTAAACAGAAAAAGGCCGGAACTCATTTCTTGGCAGTGAGTCCCGGCCTTGCCTCGTTCCTGTGGAACAACTTCCACTAGAAAGGATTAAAACGCGTAGTTCAAGTTCAGGCCGACCTTGTACGCGGTCTTGTCGACGCCGCTGAGCTTGCTCCCCCAAACATCCTTATCCAGATCGAGGCGGACAAAGCCCATTTCAGCCGCCAGCGTCAGGTTCTCGTAGAGCTTGTACTGGGAATCGAAGTTGACTTCCCACGCATGGTCTTTCGTCGTCAGGTAGACGTTGCCGCTCTCGACGCCGCCGACCGGACCGGAAGTGACCATCCGGGTATTGTTCGTACCCGTATAGAAGCCCACCGCCAACGTATGGGTGAGATTTTCAAAGAACGAGATGTCGGCAAGGCGGGCGACCACGCCCCACGTGCCCGTGGGCGTATTGCTAAGCACAGCGCCGTCCGAAATCCCATAAGCGCCGTCCCAGCCAAGGGTCGTGGCGCCCCAGCCGGGAGACAGCGTGGGCAGGCGTTCCGAGCCGTCCATCGTATCGGAATTGTCGCCGGAGCCGTACCAGGCGATGAGGCCGGGGGTCACGTAGTCGAGCTTGTACTCGGCAATACCGGAAAGCAGCCAGCCCTGCCGGGTCAGATCCTGCCCGTTGGCCGCCTTGCCCCAGTCGGCCTTGCCGTAAGCGAAATCAAAGGCGAGGCGCAGCGGATCAAACGTCGTCAGCTCTCCGCCGATGCCAAGCCACCATGCCGGGTTGTTCGAATCCTTGGCCACGACGGAAACGCCGTCCTGCCCATAGGGAAGCAGGCCGACGCTCAGGGATTCGCCGTTCTCGCCCACTTCATTCAGGCTGTTCTTGCCGAGATTGCCGTACATGCCCCACGGGTTGAGCTGCCAGCCTTCCCCGGTCAACGGGACGCTCAGGCCCACAAAGTCCATCGCGTTGCCCACGCCGCGGTCAATCGTGGTGTTGTCGTTTTCCGCACGCATCCAGAACAGGGACATCCCGGCCATATCATTGAACTGATAGGACAGGGTGATGCCCGCGCCGTCCGAGTCGTCGCTCCCCATGATGGGATCGCCAGCTACGAAATTCGGCAGGCTGAACGGCTGCAAGCCCATGCGGACGCGCAGATCCGTCTGGGGCACAACCCAATCCACGTACGAGTACCGGACTTCGACGACCTTGCCGTCCGTTCCGAGCGCGCCGCCTTCACTGCTGTTGCCCCAATTGGTGTCCCCGACTTCAAAGAACACCGTACCCTTCAGGGATTCGGACGCGATGATGTCCACCTGCGTGCGCAAGCGCTGGCGGGCATGGAACAGATCGTCGGCCTTTTCCTTGGCGAAGCCGATATTGTTCCATTCGGTGTTGAAATCCCATTCTCCCGAAACCTTGATGTCGGCGGCCTGCGCACCCTTGTGCGCCGCGCCGAAAACAAGCCCTGCTGCCAAAAGAAGGACGGCTACTTTCTTCATGCTGCTTCCTGAATTGAGTCTTTGAGGTTCACGGAAAGGGCCGATGGCCCGTTTATGGCTGACCGCCCCCCGGGATGAAGACGCAAGGCATGGCCTCGGCTTGCGGAACACCGTCGCCAGCTGAGCGTTCCCGAGAGCGGAAGATCCCGTCTTGGACGGCTAGAGAGCCTTTCTATAGGTATAGAGATGGGCGAGGTTGAAGAGGAGGAACAGCCCTCCCGCCACGACATGCCCGCGTTCCCGTCCGGCAAGGCCGAAGGCGAGGGACGCGCCCAGCGTCGCCAACATGCCCCGGTTCGTGAACCGGATGGCCCTGGCCCGGTCGAAGCGCCGCTTCCGGGGTGCCGCCGCCTCATCTTGGGCGGAGGCGAAATCCGCCCACTGCCCGGCAAGGGCCAACAAGTCCTCCCGGCTGATCTGATCCGGATCGTATTCCAGCAGCAGGGACCCGGTACGGCTGTTCACCGTCACGCGCAATATTCCCGGCAGTGAGGCCAGAAATCCGCGGACCTGTTCGGCGTCCTCCGCCCGTTTCAAGGAAGGATGGCGCAGGCGCACCCGCCCATCCACAAAACTCGTGATGCACGATTCGATTTCGCTCATGCCGAGACCTCCTCAAGTTGGGGTTCCGCGCCCGCTTTGAGCATCGGACGCATGGCGTTGAGGGACACGCCCACCGTCGTCAGATTGTGCAGGAGCGCCGAGGGACCCGGCTGAAGGAAACCGGCCAACCCGGACGCGAGGAACACGGTATTCAGGGTCATGATCAGGCCGAAGTCAGTCCGGATGCGCCGCATGGCGGCCTTACTCAGATCGACGGCGGTGACGAGGCCGTCAAGACGGCATTCCGTCAGCACCACGTCCGCCACTTCCCGAGCCAGATCCGCGCCGTCGCTCAGGGTCACCCCCACGTCGGCGGCGGACAGCGCCGGAGAGTCGTTGATCCCGTCGCCGAGCATGGCCACCGTGTGGCCTTCCGCCTGAAGACTGCGGATGACCTCCGCCTTGTCCGTAGGCAACACCTGCGACCTGTACTCGCTGATTCCCAACCGCTCGGCCACAGCGGCGGCCGTGCGTTCATCGTCCCCAGTGAGCATGACGACGCGGATTCCCCGCCCGAGCAGCTTGCGAATAACCGGAGCCGCCTCGGGACGCAACGGGTCTTCAATGGCAATGAGCCCGGCCAGTTTCCCGTCCACCGCCAGATAGAGGATCGAGCGGCCTTCGCGGGCCAGACGCTCGATGTCCTCCCGCATAGCGTCCACCGGCACGCCTTCGTCGTGGTGGATATAATGACGGCTCCCAAACAGCACGCGCTTGCCGTGCAGGCGGGAGGCAATGCCGTGCGCCACCACATATTCGACTTCGGTATGTTCTTCCTGATGGTGCAAGCCTTCCTGCTCGGCCTTCCGAACGACGGCCCGGGCGACGGGATGCGGAAAATGCTCCTCAAGACAGGCCGCGGTCCTCAGGATGTCGTCCCGCTCGTAGCCTTCGCCGGGGATCACCTCCGCAACGCGCGGACGGGATTCCGTAAGGGTCCCGGTCTTGTCGAAAACCACGGCGTCAGCCGCCGCCAGCGATTCGAGGAACCGCCCGCCCTTGACGAGGACGCCGCGCCCCACCCCTTCCTTCATGGCGGCAAGCACCGCCAGAGGGGTGGAAAGTTTCAGCGCGCACGAATAGTCGACGAGAAGGACGGAAGCGGCGCGGGCGGGATTGCGGGTGACCAGCCAGACAAACCCGGCCAGCAGAAAGCTGAACGGCACCACCGCATCGGCAAGCCGTTCGGCCTTGCCCTGCACTCCGGCCTTGAGCGCTTCGGAATCCTCGATGAACCGGACAATCTGCCGGAGGCGCGTGCCGTCGCCCACGCCCGTGGGTCGGATGGCGATCTCGCCCTCCTCAACCACAGTCCCGGCGTATACCGACGAACCGGGAGAGCGCAGGACACCGAGCGGTTCTCCGGTCATGGAAGCCTGATTGACGGAGGCTTCGCCTTCCGCCACCACGCCGTCCACCGGAATGGCGGACCCCGTGCGGACAATGACCAGATCGTCTTCGCTCAGTTCGCTGATGGCGACATGCATCTCCCGGCCTTCGCGCCGCACCCAGACGGTATCGACGTCAAGCGCGAGGCTCTGGGCGAGGGTGTCCAGCGACTTCTTGCGCGTCCATGCTTCGAGCGCTTCACCGAAACCGAGCAGCAGAGTCAGCAGGCGTGCCGTTTTGAAGTCACGGCGCAACAGGGAAATGCCGATGGCGGCGGCATCAAGGACATCCACACTGAGGCGCCCACGGCACAACGCCGCAACCCCTTTGAGGATAAAGGGAACGGAGGCCGCCACCGCCGTGGCCACCCTGACGAGAACCGGCATGAACGGCCGGACAAAGATATAGCGGAGAAAAGGCCCCCAACTCGGCCTTCCGGCTGGCTCGGGGAGGTTTTCGCCGCACACGGCGACATCCCCGGAAGGCTGTTCCGAAGCGACCACCGCCAGCAACAGGAACGCGGCCCGCTTGGCTTCGTCGTTGGCATACAAGAGGAGCACACTCCCCGTACGGGGATTGACGCTCACCCCTTCGATGCCCCCGACGGCGTCAAGCCTGTCCGCAAGGACTTGCGCCTTGCGGAGGCTGAAACCGTACCGGGCGCGCAGGCGGACCCGTCCCGGCACGTCATGGACAATAAAAAACAGCATGGGAGTTCCTTTTTGGAGGAAAGGCGGGAAGGACCGCCCGCCTTCCGAGAGCGGCACGAGGCCGCCCCGGAGGCGTAAGAAAGGGGAGCGTTCAGCTTCCGAAGGGGCTTCTCCCTCTTTCGAGGGAAAACGAAAGCCTACCGGAAACATCGGCTAAACGCTCGCGGGGAACACCGGAGGACTAAGCCTCTTCCTTCGCTTCCCGGCGCTGTTCCGCCGCATGGCGGGCTTCGGCCACCATGTCGTCCATGTTTTCCTTCACGGTTTCCACTTTGGCGAGCACAGCATCCTTGACGTCCATGCCACGGCTCAACAAATCAGCGGCCATCGGCTTCAGGTCAAGCTTGCCCTTGCTCACCGCCACCGCGCCGATTGCACCAAGCGCCAAGCCGCCAAGGAAAAACAGGCCGTACTTCATGTTCTCGTTCATGTCATTCTCCTTCGATGTGGAATTTCATTATCAATTAAAAGTGAAAAAAAGAAGCCTACAAAGCCATGCAGATTCTATAGGCTGCCGCCGCCACACCGTACGCAAACACGGTGTTGAATATCATGCTGAACGCAACCCAACCCCAGCTGCCCGCCTCCTGACGGATGACCACGAGGGCCACGAAGCACGGGGAGTACAGCAGCACGAAGAGCATGAGGGACAACGCCGTCGCCTTGTTCCAGTTCGGGTCCTGTGCGAGGCGTTCCGCCAGCGACGTCGCTTCTTCAGGATCCTGCTCGCCAAGCGAATAGGCCGTGCCGAGCGTGGAAACAATGGCTTCCTTGGCCGCTATGCCGCCAATCAGAGCCACGTCCGTGCGCCAATCGAAGCCCACGGGCTTGGTCAGGGGTTCGATGGCCATGCCGAGACGTCCGGCCCAAGAATGCTGCAAGGATTCTTCAGCGAGGGTCGCCTGTACGGCGGCCAGCTCTTCCTCCAGCGGAGTGCGGGCTTCATCCCCTTCGGGCAAGGCGTCCACCTTCTCCTGCAAGGCGGCGATCTGCGTTTCCAGCGGCGCGGCCTGCTCAGGATCCAGCGTCGGGAAGGTCATGCTCGCCCAGATCAGGATGGACACGGCAACAAGCACGGTCCCGGCCTTTTTGAGATACATCCATGTGCGTTCCCAGCAGTGCGTGACCACGCTGCGCAGGGTGGGGACCCGGTACGGGGGCAATTCCATGACGAACGGGGTGGATTCGCCGCGGATGATGGTCGAGCGCATAAGGCGCGCCATGAGAAGCGCGGCGGCCCAACCGGCCAACGTCAGCAGGAACATGGTACGGGCGGGGTTTTCGGGGAAGAACACGCCCACCAGCAGCAGAAACACGGGGAGTTTGGCTCCGCACGCCATATAAGGAAGCGTGAGCAAGGTCGCCAGCTTTTCCTTGGGACTGCGCAAGGTCCGGGTGGCCATGACGCCGGGGATGGCACAGCCGCCCGCGATACCGCCCGCGATGATGAACGGCATGACGGAAGCCCCGTGCAGGCCGAAGGCGCGGAACACGCGGTCAAGCATGTAGGCCATACGGGCCATGTAGCCGAAGTCTTCAAGAATCGCGACCAGCGTAAACATGATGATGATAAGCGGCACGAAGCTCATGACGCCGCCGAGGCCGTCGATGACGCCGCTGACGATGAGCGACTTGAGGAAGCCGTCGGGCATCAGGGCGCTTACGGTCTCGCCAAGCCAGCCGAAGCCGTCTTCGACCCATCCCTGTGGGTATGCGCCGATCACGAAGGTCAGCTGGAACATGGCGTACAGCACGCCGAGCATGATAAGAGGGCCGAACAGCGTGTTGGTCAGCACCTTATCCAGCTTGTCGGACAGCTCAAGGCGGTCCTTGGCCGATTCGCGCCGGACGGCCCCGCTGCGCAGCACACCACGGATAAAGCCGTAACGGTAGTCGGCGATGATGGCTTCGGGCGACGTCTGCAAGGTATCCCGAAGATGGTCGGCCACGGTTTCCCGGTCGGCGCGCAGCTGCGCGGCCACATCGGGCATACGTTCCACCTGCCTCAGGATTTCGGAATCGTTTTCCAGCACCTTCAGGGCAATCCAGCGGGCGGGATAGCGATCCGTCAACAGCCCTTTCTCGGCAAGGAGCCGTTCCATCTTGGTGAGGACCGGATCGAGATCCGGGCCATAGGAAATGTTCAGCGGAGCGCTCCCCCGGCGTCCAAAGGCGACGGCTTCGCGCAGAGCGTCCTTGAGGCCTTCGCCGGAACGCGCCACGGTCGCCACAACGGGAATGCCGAGCTGTTTGCCCAGCTCCTTCGTATCCACCTGAATGCCCGCTTTCCGGGCTTCATCCATCATATTGCAGGCCAGCACGACCGGCAGGCCCATCTCCATGATCTGGACGGTGAGGAACAGGTTGCGCTCAAGCGCGGAGGTGTCCACCAGATCCACGACCGCCATCGGCTTTTCCTCGGCCTTTTCGGGCGCGAGCACGGCACGGGTGACGATTTCCTCCTGCGAGTACGCCGTCAGGGAATACGTGCCGGGAAGGTCCACCATGAGGACCTCAACGCCGTCGATGGAGACGTAGCCTTCCTTCTTGTCGACGGTGACGCCGGGATAATTCCCGACATGCTGATGGGTTCCGGTATATTCGTTGAACGCCGTGGTTTTCCCGCAGTTCGGGTTCCCTGCCAGCGCAATGCGGACCTCTTTCAACGCGATGTGCTTCGCCTCGCTGCCGTCCTGGCGGCAGTGCGGGCAATCGGCATGGGCCTGACTCATGCGACCTCCACAGTGATGTAATCGGCTTCGCGGTTCCGCAGGGCCAGCGTGACCCCGAAAAGCCGCAGTGCAACCGGGTCACGCAGCGGGGCGCGGCCCACAATTTCCACATCCGTACCGGGGATGAGCCCCATGTCGCGGATACGCCGCCCGAGCTCGCCATCGGCATCCACGCTGATGATGCTGCCCTTCTGCCCCGCCTGCATCTGGCGCAAACCTATCCTCCGCATACAGTCCTCCAAATTGATTTTGATTTTCTTTATTAAGAAAACCTGACGACACTCTACTTCACCATCGCATGCAGTTTGCTGCGTGCGTTACGGTTTTCCCATGGGGCGCTTCAACAAAGCTCCGTACACTCTGACACAAGCCCTCCCGGAACGGGTGAAAGATGCCATTATTGAAAAGTATTGTCAATATAAGTGAGAAAATCTTTCAATTACAACATCTGTATTCGCCTATCGCGTACGATTTCCGTGTGTTAGAAACCGATGAAATGTTACTTTCCCAACCTGAACAACACGGCGTGAGCCGTTCTGGGGAAAAAAAGCTCAAAGATTGACTCATCAAACTTTATTTGACAAATACTCACTTTTGACCTACTCCCCGGCTCTGGGGGGAATCCATGCTCACAAACGCCGCGCCGAACAGCGCCCTGCCGACCGCCCGGGAACTCGTTTCCCTCACCGTGCCGCAGCTCGGCATGATGCTGTGCCATCTTGCCGTTTCCATGACGGATCTGTGGGTGGCAGGACGGCTGGATGCCTCCGTTCAGGCATCGCTCGGCATCGTTTCGCAGGTCTTCACCCTCCTCATGCTGATCACTTCCCTTGCCGGAAGCGGCTGCCTGACGACCATCAGCCAAGCCCTCGGAGCCGGGCTCGAACAGCGCGCCCGCCGGTACGCGGCGCTGATCGCAGGGCTTGCCGGTCTCACGGGCACGGCCATCGCAGCGACAAGCCTCCTTTGCCTGCCGATGACGCTCCGGCTCATGCACGTCTCCCCCGAAATGGAGCCCGTGGTCAGGACGTTTATCATTGCCTACAGCTGCCAACTGCCGTTTTATTACACCCTGATCATGCTGAACTCGGTGTTCCGGGCCTACAAGCTGGTCCGCCTCCCGCTCATCGCCATAGCCGTGGTCGCCGTCGGCAACCTCATCGGCAGCGCGGGGTTCGGGCTGGGGCTGTGCGGGTTGCCCGACTACGGGTATCAGGGGATCGCGTGGAGTACCTTTGGGTCCGCCCTGCTCGGGCTGGCCTGCAACCTGTACGCCATCGTCCGGCACGGCATCCTGACCCGCGCATCCCTCGCCCCGTGGCGGTGGGCCCGGCGTGCCATGCCCTATCTCTTCCGGGTGGGCGGACCGTCCGCCCTCGGCGCTCTGGCGGGACACATGGGGAATCTCGTCATCCTGTCGCTGCTCACGGGGCTGCCCGGCGACATGGTGCCTGTCCTTGCCGGGATGACCCTCGGCTCGCGGGTGGAGAGCTTTCTGACCTTCCCCACTGCGGCGCTGAGCATGACCGTCACCATCCTGAGCGGGCATCTGATCGGTGCAAACAGGCCCGAAGCGCTGTTCCGTTTCGGCCAACGGCTCGCACTCGCCGCCGCCCTTGCGCTCGGATTCGGCGCTGGGCTGCTGTTTGTGTTCCGGGTTCCGGTGGCGGAGATGCTGTCCACACAGCCCGAGGTCGTCCGGCAGGCCGCGCAGTTCCTCGTCTTCGCGTGCGCGGGCATTCCGCTCAAGACCTATTCCATGCTTGTGAACGGGGCTTTCGCCGGGGCGGGGGCCACGCGCGTCTCCTGCAAAGTCAACTGTGTGACCATGTGGGCGCTCCAGCTTCCGCTGGCGTGGACGCTCGGCAACGCCTTCGGCGCGACCGGCATCTACGCCGCCATGCTCTGCGCGAACGCGGGTTCGGCATTCTGGTACGCACGGCTCTACGCCGGGAAAAAATGGCTTGAATACGGTATGCGAAAACGTCAGAATGCCTGACGAGCCGAAAGAGGAGAACGCGGTATGCCCGAAGACCGAAACGACGCCAGACAGCTCTCGCCTGTGCTGGAAAACTACCTAGAAATCATCTTCCATCAGGAAATCCGGGAAGGCGCGGCCCGCGCCAGTTCCATCGCGGAGGCGGCGGGCGTGTCCCGCTCCACCGTCACCAGCACGCTGAAGGCGCTGAAAAGCATGGGCTATGTGGACTATGAGCCCTACAGCCTCGTCCACCTGACCGAAGCGGGGATGCACATCGGGCGGGATATCGCCCACCGGCACATCGTCATTCAGGAATTTTTCCAGCATATCCTCCAGTTGGAGCCGAACGTCTCCAACGACGTGGCCTGTGAACTGGAACACGTGATTCCGCCGGACGTCATACGGCGTCTGGGGCAATTCGTCCTGTACCTGCGGAGCCGCGAGGACGACTGGAAAAACTGGCAGGAGGACTACAAAGAAATCCGGCTGGAGCATATCCAGTCCAATACGGACAGGGATCTTGTCCGCAACGCGCCGCCCATGCTCGCCATGCGCACCCAGATGATGGGGCAGGACGAACTGCGGAAAAAGTACCGTTAGCGGGCTTTATCCTACGCGTCGGCAGAGCCCTCCGGCGGCGCGAAAAACCATGCAAAACCTCCGAAGCGAACGCCCTCCGCGTGGCCTCGCCATCAGCCGGAAAGCGTGGAAACGTGAAGGCCCGATAAGGCTTCCGTGCAAACATCCCCGGCTCTCCGGGATGGATCCCCCCTGCCCCATACGTTGCGTCCCGGCGCCTTGGGTCGCTTACGCAACGGAATCCGGGCCTTTCCTTGCGACAAGGCACAACGCCCCGCCCTCTGCGCGAACGTCGGACCGGACATCGACAAAGCCGACGGCGCACAGCCATTCCGCCAGCGCGTCCGCCGTATACGTCCGCATCCCGTCCACTATGGAGCACCACCGGGAATCCCCGGACTCCTCGTTCACGATCAAAAACACGCCGGACGGTCCGAGTACGCGGAACACCTCGGCAAAGGCGGCGGATACATCCGGCCAGAAGTAGACCGTCTCGAAAGCGGTGACGAGATCGAAGGACGCATCGGCATAGGGCAGCCGGGAAACATCCCCCTGCCGCACTTCGCAGTGCCCGGCGGCGACGGCCCCGGCGTTCTTCCGGAGGCTGGTGGCGACGCTCTCAGCGGAAAAATCGATCCCGCAGACAGACCCCTGCGGGCAGAGTTTCAGAAATTGCGCCAGATTCGCCCCGCCGCCGCATCCTATATCGAGCACCCGGGCGTCTGGCTCCAGCGACACATGCGACCGACCCCACTTCGCCAGCGAAGCGTGCCCCCAGTTCATAGCCCACAGCATGATCCTCCCGGATAGGCCGCCGGGCTTCCGGGCGTTCTGAAAAAACGTCCGCAATACATGACGCATACGCTCTCCTTGTCTATCCGGCTGACGTTCCCTCGCTTCATGTACAAGTAAAACAGACTGGACGAGGAACGACTGGCCTCCTCTCCAAAGGTCTGAGAGGTACCTGGAAGTATTATCTACGGAGAAAACCCGGCACAGCCGGGCTGAGATCCGCCACGAGTCGGGAACGCGAAACCGGGGCCTTTATCACCAGAACGCCCCCCCAATCCGGACTACCCCAAAGTTTCCGAATACGGACTTTGCGGGAACGGCGGCCCATACGTCAAGAGGGCCCCCCGCATCGGGCGCTCCTGTCCGGCGAGGACAACAGGGGGCTACGTCACGCATCCTTGAGCGAGTAGCGCACCGGCACCAGAACCTGAAAACCTTTCCCCCCACGGACCGAGGGTATATCAAGGCCGACAAGCTTCTCGCCGAGCCGTTCGGTGGCTGTATCGAGCACCCCGAAGCCGCTGCCCTTGCCGAGCGAGCACGCACTGACCTTTCCGTCGGCGGAGATCGTCACGAGAAGCTGCACCGTCCCTTCAGCGCCGATCCGCCGCGCCTGCTTGGGATACCGCTTGTGACGGTTCAGGGCGTCAAGGATGGCTCCCAGCGCCTTGCTCTTGTCGTCCGGTCGTTCCTGCGTTCCCCCGACCGGGGCCGGAGGCGCGGCCGCCACGGAGGATACGCCCGTCCCCGCCGAAACCGGAGGAATCTCCGTCTGTTGGCCTACGGGAGCGGAAGGCGGCACGGGCTTCTCCGGCTGCCGGACCACCGGCCGCGTTTTTTTCACCGGAGGAGCTTTCTTGACCGGTTTCGGCTTCACGGGTTCGGGAGCTACCGTTTTGGGCGCCTCCTGCGGAGGCTTGGGCCGTTCGACGACCGGAGGCGGCACGGGGATCGTCACCTCCGATTCCGGGCTCAACAGCTTGCGCATGGCGTCCGGCTGAACGGGTTTCGCCTCGGGCGTCGGCTCGGGGCGGATCACACGCATCAGCATGATGGATGAAGGGGCTTTCGGCGGCGTGAGGATCTTGACGGAGGGGGTCATCAGACACACGGCCAAGGCCAGCAGGACAAGCCCCCCGGTCATGCCGCCCGCCATGCTGCGGCTCTTGCGGAATTCCTCCACCCCGTACAGGGGCCTAACGCTCACTTGGCTGCGTGCTGATAACAAAGTGTCCTCCTCTCTTCAGCCTGGCGATGTCTACGACGCCGACAAACGCTTCAAAAGGGGCCTTTTCGTCGACGTACAGATTCAGCAGGGCTTCGGGCCGCGTCTCGAGCACCGCGGCCAACGCCTCTTTCGTCAATTGCCGATCCTGATAATGGATAGTCCCATCGGCCTTCACCGAAATCACCAGTTCCGCATTCTTACGGCTGGATTCCTCCGCCGTCTCCGAGGCCGGAAGCACGATATCCAGCACCGGCTTGCTGAATGTCGTGGTCATGATGAAAAAAATCAGGAGCATGAAGATAACGTCGATGACCGGCGTCAGATCGATGCTGGCATCCTCGTCGAAATCATGCATGGCACATTCTCCGGGTTTCGGGCCGGGCTTCCCGCTTCGCGCCGCCGCACAGTTCCAGCGCACGGTAGCTGTGTTCCACGGCCTCGATGTGGAAGCCCTTGAATTTGAGCATCAGGTAATAGTAGAACATGAGCATGGGGATGGCGACGCACAGGCCCATGATCGTGGTGATGAGCGCTTCCCAGATGCCCGCCGCCAGCTGCGCGGCGTTGGGGGCGCTGTTTTCCGCGATGGTGCGGAACACCGTCACCATGCCGAGGATGGTCCCGAGCAGGCCGAGCAGCGGCGAGACCACCGAAATGAGCCTCAGCCAGCACAGCCCTTTCGTGACCTGTTCGAAATTGCGGTGGAACAGGTAAGCGACCTCGGCCCGGATGTCTTCGGAGTGGCCTCCGTGGGTCTTCACGACATCGCGGATAATGGCAATCAGCGGATTGTCGCTCTTATCGCACACATCGCGCATACAGCGGCCTTCCTGATGCTCAATGTCGAGAAAGTCCCGCTTGAAGTCGCGCCAGACGAAATGCAGATACAGAAGGTTCCGCAGCGCGAGGTACAATCCCGCACAACCGACAAAAACCAGCGCAACGCCGGACGGGCCTATGGACGCATAGATTGAGGCAAGATTCATGAGCGTTTCCTGAACACGACGTATGGGCGGCAGAGCCGCCCTTCCGGTTTCGGGGCCGGAGCCCCGTTGATCCTTCTGGCCCGTCAGGCCACCTGTTCCGCGAACCCCTTGAAGGCTTCCTGCGCCCGGAGGCAGTCGGCCTCGTCGGGATGCTTGGCCGCTTCCTCGAGGCGCGCCTTGCGTTCGGGCGTCATGGGGTGCACGTCGGACGCCATTTTCTGCATCATGGCGACGATCTTCGGATCGACCTTGCCCTGACACAGATACGTGCCGAGCACCTTGTTCCGGCGTTCCGGAGCGTTCACCAGCGCTTCGCCCTGCGCGATGCAGTCCCTGGCGTGATCGGAATCCGGCCATGCGCCCAGCGTGCCGAACAAAGCCACCTTCGCGTCCCGCACCGTTTCCAGATAGGCCTTGGCCTGCGCGTCGGGCATACCCTTGTCCACCCAGTAGCCCACGGCAACCAGATCGTAGCCCTCGGGCGCGGGAGCGGACTCCACGGGATGGATCTCACAGCCGGGAAGAACGGCGGCGATGGCTTCGGCGATTTTCCGGGTATTCCCGGTCCGGGACGAATAGACGACAAGAGCTTTCATGACGGGTCCTTTGTGCCCACGGCCTCGCGCAACGCGAAGAACGACTCGCGCGCTGCCGGGATGAGTTGACGGTTTTCGCGGCCCACGTACACGGAGAACAGGACCATGCCCGCCGCGTTGAAAAACTGCACGGAATGGCTTTCCAATCCCATAAAGGGTAAAGACAGGAAACAGATGTGACCGAGATCATCGATCTTGAGATGTCCGCCGAGTCCGCTGCCGCCGGACAGGTTGAAATAGCCGTGCCCGTGCCTGCCTTCCGGTATCTTTCCCTTGATTTCGATGACGGAGCCCAGATGCGCCATGATAAAGGTGGCGTTTTCCCATGAGGCCAAGGCCTGCCAGACCGTATCGAAGGCGTCCTTGCCCGCGAAGGCCCGCGCCTCGTCCGGCAGGGCTCTGGCGACTTCCAGTTCCGAAACGCCGAAGCGTTCCGCAAGGCTTGCCAGCATCACCGGCTTCTTTTCCCGCAGGGCCGCGGCGATGGACTCGCCCAGCGTTTCCGTCGTCTGGCAACACGATGCCGTCATAGTTCGTTCTCCCGTTTGGTTTCCGTTTATTCCCATTCCAACAGCGCTTCGTCTGTTCGAGACGCCCCGGAAAAGATGACTCATGCGGGTGCCGCTCTCCGGAAGGTTTCCCTTCCGATCCGCAGCATTCCCTCCGTACGCACTCGCTATGAAAGAGGCAGCCGCAAGGCCCGGGCGCAGGACAACCCCATCAGTTCGAGATCATGGGTGATCACAAGGACGCAGGCCCCCCTGCCGGCCAGCAGATCCAGCGCGTCGGCGATGCGGCGCATGTTGCGCCCGTCAAGGCCGCTGGTGGGCTCGTCGAGGATGAGCACGTCCGGGCGCTTGGCAAAGGCGCAGGCGATCACAAGCCGCTGCTTTTCGCCGCCGGAAAGCGATTGCGGGTGACGTTCCGCAAGCCCTTCCAGCGCGAACAGCGACAGCAGGCCGGGCACATCGTCCGCGCCGCACCCCGCCAGCGACAGGCTGACTTCAAGTTCCTGCCGTACCGTCTTCATATGGAGCTGGTGATCGGCGTTCTGGAGCACAATGCCCACTCTGGAAAGCAGTTTCGATGCCGGGACCGGCTGCCCCGCGATGGCGAACCGCCCTTCCTGCGCGGCGTTCAGGCCGGTAAGCAGGCGGGCGAGCGTGGTCTTGCCCGTGCCGTTGTCCCCGATGAGCGCGGTCACGCCCGCCGGGATCGACACGTCCACGCCGTCGAACAGGGCCGGTTTGCCGGAGTACGCGAACCGCAGGCCGGAAACGGCCAGCCCGCCTTCACCCGGCTCCAGCAGTTCCTCCGCGCAGTCCGGCAACGTGCGGCGGGGATCGTCCACCCGGGCGGCGCGCAGCCCGCACCGTCCGCGCAGGGCGTCGTCGTACAGCAGGTCAAAGCCGCCCCGCTCCGCAATCCGGCCTTCCCGCATGACAAGCACGCGATCCGCTATGCCTTCCAGCCAGTACAGCCGATGATCCACCACAAGGATCGCCATGCCCCGCGCCTTGAGTTCGGCGAGCTTGCAGGCCAGATCCTCGGTAGCTTCGGGATCGAGATTGGCGCTCGGCTCATCAAGGATAAGGGCCCTCGGCCCCTGCGAGAGGATGGAGGCCAACCCGACCTTCTGCTTCTGCCCCTCGGACAGTTCGTGGATGGAGGAGGACAGGATCGGCCCGAGCCGGAAGGCCCGCGCCGCCTCATCGATTTTGGCGGCGATGGCTTCGGGCGAAACGCCCTGCCATTCATGGGCGAACGCCAGCTCGTCCTCGACATTCAGGGCGAAAAACTGCTGTTCGGGGTCTTGAAAGAGCGTTCCGGCCTCCCGCGCAATGGCGTTGATGGGCCGGGCGTCCGTCGGCTCGCCGCCGATCAGGACACGGCCTTCCAGCGTCCCCTGAAAATAGTGGGGGCACAGGCCGTTGGCGAGGCGCATCAGCGTGGACTTGCCGCAGCCGCTGGCCCCGGTGCACAGCACCAGTTCGCCGGGCCGCACCGAAAACGAAATATCCGAAACCGCCGGGCACGTCTGGAACGGGTACGTGTAGGTCACACGTTCAAAGCGGATCATCAGCGCATCCCTCCTTCCAGCGGGGCCCATCCCACGGCATGTTGGCACAGCACCGCCGCAGCCGCCACAAGGCAGGCCGCGACCAAAAGCCATGTGTCGGACGCCTTCCAAACCAGCTTCCGGTAAGGGCGCATCCCTTCGCCGTAGCCGAGCCCCTTGAGTTCGGCGGCGATGCCGAGCTCTTCCGACGTCTTCAGCGAACGGAACAGCAACGGCGTGAACACCAGCCTGATCAGCAGCACGGGATGGCGGAAGGCGTTCCACGGGGTCATGCGCCAGCCGCGTATCCGAAGCGTTTCCGAAACCTGTTTGGCGTCATGCAAAAACGTGGGGATGAAACGGATCATCACCGCCGCCGGGAGATACAGGCAGAAAGGCAGGCGCAAACTCTTCAGGGCGGTCAGCAGGCTCTGCACCCTGCAGGAAAAGGCCAGCGGCAGGATCACGTTCAGCATCGTCGCCATGCGCAGGAACGGCACCACCAGCGACACCGCCGAAAACGCGGGCATGGACGGGATCAGCAGACTCATCCCGAACGCGCACCCCATGGCCAGCAGCGACATGCCCACAAGGACCGCATACCCGATCAGCAGGATGCGGAACTGCCGCATCCCGAGGGCATACACCAGAGACATGCCGAAAAGCACCATCTGCGGCTCGACCCCGGACAGGGCCACCGTAGCCACGGACGCCAGCAGGCTGACGAACATCTTCGCCCGCGTATCCGCCGCGTGCAGCCCGCCGCCCCAGACGGCCCCCTCAGTTACGGACAATGCCTGCATGACGCAGCTCCCGAACGGCGCGGACGCCGGAAAAAAGCCCGCACAGCGATCCCACGTAGCCGATGACCACAATGGGGACGATGACATACAACAAGGCCGGACTCTCGCGCATGAACAGCCACGAAACGCACAGCGAAAAGACTTTCGACGTGAGATCGTATACCGCGACGCCGAGCACGGGCGCCCACGGCTTCCGCATCCCTCCGGAGCAGGCCATCGCCGCCTCGGCGCAGCCCGCCGCCAGCAGCATGGCCGGGAGGAGCGTCACGCTGCCGCCGAGCAGAAGCATACTGATGAGCATGTTCACGAGCACGAACAGGGCCAGCGTCCCGGGCTTGCGCACCTTATAGAGCATGACCACGAGCAGCGTGGTGAAAATGAGGTTCTTGGCGAGCAGGCTCACCGGATTCATCCCTCCCCCCACCAGCGCGACCAGCAGGGTGGAAAGCTTGGCGGCGGCCGAGAAAACGCCGAGGACGACGAGTTCCCGCGCGCTCCAGTAATGACGGTTGAAGACCTGTGACGGCATCCGTATTCCTTCCCCTCCTCCCCCCGACGCCGCACGGGATTACCGTGGGCGTCCGCCGCCGTGCAGCGTGGGAAGAGTTTTTTGATAATATAAATGAAATTCAATTTCAATACTAAAGCACAGGCTTCCTCATGAAATCAGAATCTCATGCCGACCTTGATGTTGGCGTGCAGGCCGGGTTCCAAAATGCTGTCGTCCTGCCGGTACCGCTTGTCGAAGAGGTTCAGGACTTCTGCGGCCACGGTATACTGCTTTTCGTCGCCGAACTCGAAACCGAAAGCCACGTTCGCCGTCTGCCAGTTGTTGTAGTGGGTCGTCTCGCTTTCGGTCTTCTCGACGGAATTTGAGGAGAACCGCCCGTACACGTCGGCGTTGAAGTCAACGGTTTCGCTCAGGGCGTGCTTGAAGCGCACCCCCGCCCTGCCCGACCATTCGGGTACGCCGGTTTTCCATGTGGTCAGCGTGCCATAGTCGAACTTGCGCCGCATCCATGTCGCGGAAGCGTACGGCGTGAGGCCGCATTCGAAATCATAGCTCGCGGCCAGCTCCACCCCGTGGGTCTTCGCCGACGAGACGTTGATGTAGCGCGAAGTGTCGGTATCCGCGTCAATGGTGGGGTTATAAATATAGTCGTCCGCATCGGAATAGAAGGCCGCGACGTCTACGGACAGGCCGTCATGGACATACCGCGCCCCGATTTCATAGCTGTTCGAGGTCTCCGGCTTGAGGCCGGGGTTCGGCAGGATCGTCCCGCCTCCCATCGCCGACATCACATACTTTTCCTGCAGCGAAGGGACGCGGAATCCCTGCGCGAACGTGGCCCGCAGCGTCAGATCCGGGATGCCCGACCACATAAGGCCCACATTGAAGACCGGCCGGGAATTGTTTGAGGAGCTCTCCGTGCCCACGTCATACGGGACCGTGCCCTTGGAGTTGGTCTTGCTTCCTTCGGCATGTTTCATCTCGGACTGGACCCACGTATACCGTACCCCATAGCTCAACGTGAAGTCGGCGGGCAAGGTCGATTCCATCTGGGCATACAGGGCGTTCGTCAGCATGTCGCCCTCGTGGTAGGCCGTGGAGGTGTACGGGATGCTCTTCGCCATGGATGCCGCCGCGATCTGTTGCGCAAAGGGAGGCGCACTGGCCAAGATGCCGGTGGCAAGGATGCGCTCCACTGAAGTGGAAGCCGAAGCCCTCGTATCAGCCTTCAGCGTATCATAGCTGATGTCGTATCCGGTGATCAGGTAATGGTTGTCGCCGATGGCCCAGTCCATCTGCAGCGAGGAGCCGAGCTGCTTGTTCCGGTTGTCCGCATTGTTGGTGACGACCAGCGGCATCTTCGTGATGGCCGGGTCCGTGTTCACGTCGTTGGTCATTTCCTTTTCATTCTTCTGCCAGAATGCGTCGAAGCGCACACGGGGAAGCCACGGCGTCACGTTTTTGGCTTCGGCGAAGGCATAAACCTTATCGCGCTGCCACTTGGGGACGTCCACGGCGAAATTCTCATAGCCGGGTTCCATGCTCCCGGAATGGATGGATCCCTTGAAGCTGTCCAGCCCGCCGCCGACCGTGAACTTGTCGGAAAAGTCGTAGCTCAGGAACGCGCTGCCTTCCTTCTGGCGGAAGGAGGTGTTCGGCGCTTCGCCGTCAGGCGTGCGCAGGTTCCCCTGATCGCTGTATGAGCCGGACACGCGGTACTTGAATCCGTTCATACCGCCGAAAGCCGACAGAGATTCGGCAAAACCGTTGGACGCGCCGTTATAGGCCACGGACGCTTCGCCCTGAATCGGTTTGTCCCCGCCTTTCTTGGTGATGATGTTGACCACGCCGCCGATGGCTTCCGAACCGTAGAGCACGGACGCGGGGCCCTTGATGACTTCCACGCGCTCCACGTTGGAGGGATCGATCAACAGGGGCGTGCCGTCCATCGACTTGTTTTCCACGAGCTTCTGCCCGTCGATGAGGATCAGCACGCGGTTGGGATTCTCGCCGCGGATGGATATGCGCTTAAAGCCCTGCCCGCCGGAATTCCTGATTTCCACGCCCGGCACGTCCTGCAAAAGCTCGCCGATGGTCCGGGCGGGAGAACGCTTGATGTCCTCGCTCGTCATGACGGAAACGCTCATGGGAACGTCCTGCAATTCCTTCTCCACTCTCGTGGCGGTCACGTACACGTCGTCCGCCTTGACCGGCTCCTCCACGGCATAGGCGGGGCACCACGCCGCCAAGCCCAGCGCCGTCAACGGCAAGGCGCGGGCCAGCATCTTCCTTACAAACATCAGGCCTCCAAAGCACGCTTGAGATAATCAAGCAACAGTTGTGAAAGGTTCACCTGCCAGAACTGCCCGGCGAGCGTAAGCACGATGAAGGCCCCGTCCCGTTCGACAAGACCCGCCCGCTCCCATTGCTCAAGCACGGGTTTCCACACCTCGCCCAACGGGATGCCGTAAGCCGCTTCCAGCCCCGGCATGTCCAGCCAGCCCTGCTCCATCCCCTCGGCGATGGCCTTGAACAGCTTTCCCTGCGGGAACGGGCGGAACAACATGGCGATGGGCTTGCGTCCGGCCCGGACTTCTTCCTGCCACGCCCGGTAGTCCGACTGGTTCAGATAGAAGAACCCGTCCAGATTGCCGCCCGCGCCGGGACCGAACGCCAGACAGTGGGCGCGGCCTTTGACATACAGATTGTACAGGTTGCGTTCCCGCGACGTCCGCGCCCAGTGGCTGATCGACAGGCGGCGGTAAAACCCTTTCTGCATGGCCTTCACCCCTGCGGCGAACATGGCCGACTGCATGGGGACGTCCGCCCCGGCGGGAAGGCGTCCGCTCTCAATGGCCTTGGCGAGCGGGGTGTTCCGGTACACGTTGAGCTGGTAGCAGTCAGCGCCGTCGAGCTTGAGCGACTGGGCCGTGGCGATGTCCGCCAGCCAGCGTTCCATCGTCTGCATGGGGAAGCCGTAGATGAGATCCACGATGACGGCGGCCTGATCATAGCTCTGCAAAAGCTGGAGCTGCCGAATCAGCGTGTCGCGATCGGACACGCGGCCCATCGCCTGCCGGATCTCCGTGTCAAAGCTCTGCACCCCGAGTGAAAAACGGTTTGCCCCGCCCTCGAAGCACGCTTCCATCTTGTCCGGGCCGAAATTCGACAGACGCCCTTCCACCGTGATCTCGCAATCGTTGGCGAGCGGCAGCACGGCGCGGACTTCCTTCAAGATGCGCCGGAGATCGCCCGCCTGCAGCGCCGTGGGCGTGCCTCCGCCCATGTACACGGCATGTACCGGCCCGGCATCCTGTCCGGGGAGGCCCCGCCACAGGCGCAGCTCCTGAATGAGCGCGTCGGCGTAGATCCGGCTTTCGTCTTCGCGGTATGCCTTGTTGTAGAAACCGCAGTACAGGCAGTGCGTCTCACAAAACGGCACATGGATGTACGCCACGGTCTTTCCCGTCCTCGGCTCCGCCAGCAAAGGCTCCAGCGTCGCCTCAAAATCCTGTTTCTCCACGCCCGAACCGCCAAGGCCGGGATGTACGGCGATCTTGCCTTCAAACGCGTACGGCAGAGGATCGACCCCCTCCCTAGCGAAGTAACGTTCGAGCCCCTCAGCCGGGACGCTTGGCTGCCCTACCCGCTCCTGCTCGGACGGAAGGCTTTTTTCCAATCGGATTTCAGTCATGACCCCTCCGGGTTCCCATCAAAAGTACATTGAACAATATTAAGTTTTATTAATAAAACTTTATGTCCGCAGATGTACACAGTCCGCCCCGGCCTGTCAACCGTTTCTGCCAAAAGGTGGAATGCTTTTTATTACAGCCTATTTTGAAGGAGATTGCCCAGCGAGGCACTCCGGACAGACGCCGTACAGATACAGCCTGTGTTGCGTGGGCGTAAATCCGTATTGGCGGACAAGGCGCTCCTGCAGGGCTTCGATCTTAGGATCGACGACCTCAATGCTCTTGCCGCAGCACTCGCAGATGAGATGATCGTGGTGCCAGTCGCTGGCCTGCTCATACCGGACGACGCCCCCGCCGAAAGAGACTTCCTTGGCAAGCCCGGCCTCACACAACAGCTTCATCGTGCGGTATACCGTGGACTGCCCCACCGTCGGATCCTGTCGCTGAACCAGGCCGTACAGATCGTCAATGGTCAGGTGCCCCTCTTCCTGAAAAAACACGGAAACGATGGCTCGCCGCTGCTGCGTGTTGTGGCAACCTTTTCCGCGTAGGAAGCGCGTGAACACCGTCTCCGGATCAACATGGACTTGTCCGCCTGACATACCTCACCCTTACATAACGGTTCAAGATGTATTGAAGCGCGGGCCCTGCACTCCGGCCCGCGCCTCAGGCATAACGGCTACGGAGTGCCTATACCGCCCACAGTCTATTATAATTGAATTTCATTTTCAATATATTCGCATAAAAAAATGTGGTTAAAGAGCCGCCAACAGCCGGTTGGCCCAATCTTCCACGTCGCTCCCGTTCGACGAGAGATTGCCGTCGAGCTTCAAGCCTTCCAGAATCTGAATGCCGCCGAGTTCGTTCAAACGCGCCTCAATCACATCCACCGCCCCGCAAAAATGCTCAAAGGAGCTGTCCCCGCTCGCAAAGCACGCGGTCTTGACGCCCTTGACTCCAATACGATCAAAGGCTTCGAACAACGGCTCGAAATCCGTCTGCAGCTCGACTTCATCGGTCCCCCATGCGGAGCACCCGAACAGAGCGACATCCCGGCCTTCGCACAGGCCATCCGGGGAAACGTCGGCGGCGTCCCGTACATCGGCGACATGCCCCGCAGTCCGCAGACGCCCGCCGAGGTATTCGGCAATATCCGCCGTGTTGCCGGTGGTGGACCCGTAAACGATAAGCACATTACTCATGAAAAAGCTCCACTTGGAAAAAAGTTAATGATCGTGATTGTGTTCGCCGCGACATGCGCATCCTCCGTGCCCGTGCCCATGCCCGTGTTCGCCATGGCATGTGCAGTGCGCGCATTTTCCGCAGCACCCGCTTTTCTTCTTGCGGGGCGGCACGATAAGCACACGGCTCCCGGAGGGCGCCATGTTGAATCCGTTTTCGCCCTTGAAGAACAGCTGCGACGCCGGAACGGGCGTCTGGCACAACCGGGCCTGCAACACCTTGCTGCCGAACGGCAACACTTCGCTTACCCCCGCCGTATCGACGAACACCCTGCCGCCGCACCTGTACTCCCTCAGAAAGAGATTCAGCAGTTCGTGTGCGGAGTTGCCGTCAAAAATGCCCTGCATCTTCACGTGCAGGTTGTCCTTGTTGTGATGGTAGTTCATCTGAAAATCGGTGCTCATGCACGTTCTCCTTCTTGCCGTGCGGATTCGCTCCCCAGAAGCCGGGAAATGGTGCTCAGACTCCCGTTCGGCAACATATAAAATGTCTTGTTGTGTTTCTTCGCCAGATTCTTGACTTTGATGCAGGCGCCGTGGCTGTTGCAGTTCACGGGGCAGAGGATGATGTCCGCGCGCCTGAGGCTCCGCTCGAGCTGGCGCGTGCCGCCCTGCAGCGAGCCGTTGTGGTAATCGAGGACGCCGCCGCCCCCTTCAATAAATTCGCGGTACAACGACTCCATGCGCTCAACGCCGCCGACGATGAGCACCCGCTTGCTGCACAGATCGAACGAGGGGCAACTCTCGTCGCAGTCCCTGCCGCAACAGGTCCCGCAGGAATCAGCCGCCATGCCAGGCAAGTTCCCCTGCTCAAAGCGAGCCCTTCCCTGCTTGAGCAGCGAGTTGACCAGTTCGCGCTGGCCCTCGAAGCGCTGCGTCAACGACGCAAGCGCCTCCCGCAGGTTCTCGTTTTCCGCTTCAAGTTCCGGGCCCCTGATTTCCCACAGCGCCGTGGACGCCTCATACATGGCGTCCAGTTCGGCTTTCAGGCGGTTGCGTTCGTCCCGGAGCGCGGCGTTTTCCTGCGCAAGCGCACGCCTGCCCTCTTCCGCCTGCTCCATGCCGCCGCGCGAAGCCGCTTCGCGCTCCTTCAACAGCCGGATACGGTTGGCCTGCTGCTCGTTCTTGCGTTCCAGTTCAACGATAAACCGCCGGATGCGCGTCTGTTCCTCCGCGATGCCGTGCATGGCCATGTGGACCGCGCCGTAGACCGTGCGACGGGCTTCATCCGAAAGCCTGCGCGTGGCCGCCGCCCACAAAAAGCCCACATACTGGCCGGCGGAGAACGCCTCCTTCCACTGCGCGAGAAAATCCTCTTCACTCAAAAGCCGCAACGGGGCGGCCTCACGCTCGTACTTCCGGCGGAGCAGCTGGCTCATCTTCCGGGACAGAGGGTTTTCCGTAGCAGCGGCATTGACGAACAGTTCGTGCATTTCAAACGGCGTCAGTTCAACCGCCGGAAGCGACATTTTCTTCAAGAGATGTTTCTGTTCGGCAAGCGTGATCCCCATGCCGACAAGCGGACATCTGAACAGTTCGTCCGCTTCCCATATGCCGTGAACAGCCCGTGAAACAGGCGACGCAACGTCCAACGCGGGTTCCGCGTCCGCTGTCTGAGATAACCAACTCATAGCGTTCCTCCATTCCGTTCTGTTGGAAACAGATCTGCCGTATATGAAAATGAAAGTCAAGATCAATAAGTATATTTTTTCTCTCTTCCGTCCTCCCTTTTTCGGCAAAACAAAAAGGAGGCTGCCCGGAAACAGCCTCCCCATGTCGCATAACATATTTTACTCTCTACCGATGCGCTTCCTTATATGCGATGACGTTCGCCTCGCTCATCGCCGCGGCGAAAGCCCGCACCTGCGACGCCGGAACATGCAGGCAGGCTGTGGCGGCGTCACCCTCGGCGTGGAACGGAAGGTTGCTTGCCCTGAGCAGATCGTTCACCGTGGCCCGGGACTTGGCAGGGTCCCCAGAGACGGCCTGGAAAATATAGCCGCCCTCGCCGTCACGCTGGATATGCCACTGCTGGCGGCCACCCTCCACCACTTGCAGATGCTCCAATTGAACCGTTCCGTGCGGGGACCTCCGCGTGGTCCGGGAGGTCAGCTTTTCCAGACTGCTCAGGTTCTCCAGAATGGGCGGATTGTCGTCAAGGAAAGGAAGCCGCTCGCCGAACACATCGTTCAGAATATAATCGCGCCGGGCGATGAAGGCATCACGCATCGTTTCCACCTGATGCGGCACAACCCCAAATCGGCGGCACTGCCAAAAACGTTGCAGGCTCTCCCCTCGCGTTTTTTCGTCGCATGAAACGCGCCAGAAAAACCGTCTTCACGGGACATCACCGCCGAAAGCTTTTTTCCGGCGGAAACGCCGAATGGCGGCCCTGAAGAAATCCTGGCCGCCACTCCTTTTACCGTGCCCCAGTGGCGTACACAACCCCCGGGGCATTCAACGCGCCTGCGGAACTGAGGGGAGTTCCGAAGTATCCCTTCCACAGCCCCGTTCCGAAGATATCCGGTTTATCCCCACAGGACCAGCCGCGTCTCCAGCGGCGAGGCCAGTCCCGGTGTGACGGGAAGCACTCGCACGCCGTACACATGCGGCCCGCTCCGGGACGGGCTGTAGGCGCAGGCGTACACGAGCCTGTCCGCCGTGCTCTCCTCCGTGCGCGCCATATCCACGACGTCCGGAGTGTCCGTAAAACCGTTGCCGTCGCCCGGTCCGGCCACGAGCTGCACAAGCAGCTCCTCGGGCTTCATCCCGCCGGGCAGGACGCCGATCTGTACCTGCATGGGCTGGGTGCCCATCAGTTCCTCACCCTTAAGCCCTTCAATACGGATCTGCTCGATCCGAAGGGAGCTGAAGCGGGCGTTGACGTCCTGCTTCCACCGGGCGAGGCGCTTGGTGAGGGCGTTGTGCTTGTCGCGCAGTTCCGCATACCGCTGCGCCGCCGGGATGTAGTAGTCGTTGAGATACTCCCGCACCATCCGGTTGGAGCTGAACCGCGCGATCAAGGACTGCATGGACTGCCTGACCGTCAGAAGCCAGTCGTGGGGCATCCCTTCGAAATTGCGCTCGAAATACAGCGGCACGATCTTTTCTTCCAGAAGGGCGTACAGGAACCCGGCGTCGTCATAATCGCTCTGTTCCCCGCACAGATATTCACGGGTGACGGCGGGCCCGATAGTCCAGCCGTTCTCGCCGTTGTACCCTTCACACCACCAGCCGTCGGAGATGCTGAGGTTGACCCCCGCGTTGACGGGCACCTTCTGGCCGCTGGTCCCACAGGCCTCGTAGGGACGGCGGGGAGTGTTGAGCCACACGTCGCAGCCCTGAACCATGAGCCGCGACACCGCAAGGTTGTAATCCTCTATGAAGAATATCTTTCCGAAGAAGCGGGGGTCGAGCATGTGGCGGATCACTTCCTGCAGCATGTCGATGCCCTGCGTGTCGGCGGGATGGGCCTTGCCGGAGAAGACGAAGATCACCGGGCGCTCCGCATTGCCCACGATGCGGGCCAGACGATCCAAATCCGCAAAGAGCAGCGTCGCCCGCTTGTACGGCGCAAACCGCCGGGCAAAACCGATGACCAGAGAAGACGGCGTAAGACAGGCCGCCATTTCCTTCTGCTTTTCGTAGGGAATGGCGAACTTCTTGAAAAATTCCGGCAGCGAAGCCCGGAGATAATCCAAAAGCTGCTTCTTCTGGAGCTGCCGCACCGCCCAGAGGCCCTCGTCCGGGATTTCGTCTATCTTGCTCCAGATGGACGAATCCGGGCTCTGCTCCTGCCAGCCGGGGCCAAGCACGTTATCCAGCAGCGCCCGCATGGGCGCCCCCGTATACGACGGCACATGGACGCCGTTGGTGACGTACCGGATGGGGATCTCCGCCTTGGGCACGCCCTTCCAGCCTTCCTGCCACATATGGCGGGAAACGTATCCGTGCAGGGCGCTCACGCCGTTGGCCCGGAACGAGTAATTCAAAGCCAGCACCGTCATTTCGAAAACATTGCGCTCGCTCCCTTCAAACCGCCCCATCCGCACGAATTCCGGCCACGGCAGGCCGATGCTCTGGGCATACGGCAGGAAGTACGGCTCCATCCGTTCCAGCCCGAAACGCTCGTTCCCGGCGTCCACGGGCGTATGCGTCGTAAACAAGCTGCTTCCGCGCACGAGTTCCCCCGCTTCGGCGAAGGAGAGCCCCCGCTCCTGCATAAGCAGGCGGATACGCTCAAGGATGAGGAACGCGGAATGCCCCTCGTTCATATGATACACGGAGGGCCTGATGCCGAGGGCGCGCATGAGCTGGACCCCGCCCATGCCGAGCAGGATTTCCTGACGGAGGCGGCAATCCCTGTCCGCCTCGTACAGCCGGGCGGTGATCTTGCGATCGTCGGCGGTATTGCTGGGCGTGTCGGTGTCCAACAGATACAGCTTGACCCGCCCCACACGCACCATCCAGATCTGCGCATGGAGACGCCGCCCCGGAAGCTGCAACAGCACTTCGAGCGGCGCTCCGCCCTCATCCTTGACCAGCTCCAGCGGCAACGTGGCGAAATCGTTTTCGGGATACTGGGCGATCTGCCGCCCGTCCCTGTCGATCTGCTGCCGGAAATACCCGCTCCGATACAGCAATCCCACGCCCACAAGAGGGATATTCAGATCGCTTGCCGATTTCAGGTGATCGCCGGACAGGACGCCGAGCCCGCCCGAATAGATCGGCAGGCACTCGCTCAAGCCGTACTCCGTCGAGAAATAGGCCGCCGGGCGCTCCGGCGACAACGCGCCGAAGTCCTTTGCGGAAACGCCCATGTAGGCGTCAAAGGCCTCCATTGTGGACTTATACAGCCGCAGGTAGGACTGGTCATGCGCCACGATGAGCAAACGGGCCTTGGTCGCCTTTTCGATGACCGCCACGGGATTGTGTCCGCTGCGTTCCCACTCCGCCGGATTGAGCGCGGAAAACAGCTGATGGCATTCGGGATGCCAGCTCCACCACAGGTTATGGGCCAGCTCGCGCAGCCGCCCGATGGGCTCCGGCAGCGCGGTGACGGCGGTAAAGGCGTGCAGGGTCGGCGTCGTGGACATCGTCGCCTCAAGCACCCGCGTCAGGGATGCGCTGCTCGGCGCGTCACGAAGCGCCCCACGCTCCACGGCCTTGTCCAAGGCCTGCGTATACGCCTGAATATAGTGGGGGAAAAACCGATCCCACGAACACGCGCCGGATAACGCGCGGACGGCCGTGCGCCGCTCGTCGAGCTGTGCCGACGGCAGGGCAGCGTAGTCCAGCAAAACGGCCCGCAAAGCCGCCACAGTCCCCTCATACGAAGTCTGCTGGCGGTGCAGGATCGTAACGCCCTGCTCCTGCCCCTGCGTGTCCCGCACCCACAGGCCGAAGCCCGACAGGTCCGTGGTCACGGTGGGGACGGCGTGCGCGGCGCTTTCCTGCGGCGTGTAGCCCCACGGCTCATACCACGAGGGGAAAACGCCCAGATCGCAGGCCGCCAGCACTTCCTCGTACGGCATGTTCAGGAAGCCGTCGTTGCCGTCCAGCAAAGCGGGATCAAAAATGACCTGCACATGGTTTTCCGGCCTGTTGTCCAGACCGAGCCGCTTGCAGGCGTTCAGGATGGGGTCCTGCGGCTGGTTGTATACGTGGTGGCTGCTGATCCAGTACGGCCCCTGATCGGAGATTTTGGAAGGATCGCCGCCCACGGCATCGGGATTGACCCCGCTGTGCCCGCCCATGACGGCGCACAAGGCGAGCACGTTGGTCTGGGACTGGCGCAGCGCCTCGTTCACGCCCGCCAGCGCGTCGAGGAACACGTCCACGCCCTTGTTGTGGTATTCATACCGCCCGGAAATGATGAAGATCCGGGTATCCGGCGCAAGCTCGCGCCGCAGGAGGCGTCCCGCCGCGCCAAGGAGTTTGGCCCGCGCCCCGACCGGAACGTCCCGTTCGGCGCTGTAGTCGGGGATGACCCGCATGTCGAGGCCGTTGGGCGTCACCACGTCCGGGGAGCGCCCCAGAAAAACCGTGGCCTCGTCCGCCGTGATGCGGCTCACCGTGGTAAAGCAATCGGCTTCCCGCGCCGACGCCGTTTCCATCGAGCATTTGGCGGTGATGTTGTAGGCCCCGGCTTCCATTTTGGGGTTGATCTGGTTCATCTGCTTGTAGATGTCGAACCCGGACCCCGCCATCGACCGGCCGAGCATGGTCGCGTGCGTCGTAAAGACCGTGCCGAGCTTGGGCGCGCGCTCCTTCAGGTACAAGAGGCCCCCGCCGCACATCCATTCGTGGAAATGCGCAAGCACCGGGCCGGACGCGGGCACGGCAAGCGTCTGGCACGCCGCCTCGATCACCTCGCCGCACGCGGTACTGAACATGACGGGCTCCACATAATCCCACCCGCCGGAAATGGAATCGATGCCGTAACGGTTCCACAGGGAAAACAAAAGCTGCCCCTGATTGAACCGATCCCGATAGCCGACAAGGATGACCTTGGGCCGCCCCGGAATATCCCAGCGCCCGAAGCGGCAGGCCAGATTCCGCCGCGCCGTGATCGCGCGCAGCTCCTGCCAGCAGGCTTCGTCCGTTTCCTCGAATTCCGCGTTGTTGCCCAGATCCGGGCCCAACAGATAATAGTTGTCTCCGAAAAGAGCGGCGGCCTCCAGAGCCTTGCTGCTCACGACGGCGTAAATGCCGCCCACTTTGTTGCAGACTTCCCAACTGACTTCAAAGAGCGTGGTGCGGGACATATCATACTGCATACGGTTCTGCTCCCGCGCCGGCAAGGTTGACTTCCGGGGTTCCCGGCAAGCCCAAGCGCCCTCAGGCGCTTTCCAGGACGGCGCTTTTCGTTCCGGGGTCAAGGGGGGACGCCGCGTCAAGCGTAAGCCTGAAATCGGCGAGCACATTCATATAATTGATGTAGGCGTCGTACGGCGTGCCGTAGGGGTTGAAATAGCTGTGCACGTCGCCATCCGAGAACCACTTCGTGGACATGTAGTAAAAATGGTCGGAGGTCTGCAGACGCCGCCATGTGCGGAGCACGCCGGGATCGCCCGTGGCCTTGACCGCCTTCTCCAAGCGATAGACGGATTCGATGGCGTCGTTCTGCATGTCGTTGCCGAGCCATGCGGTGAGATCGCGCTCGGCGTCCGCCCACGACATGAAATGCGGCACGTCGAGGCTCGCCACCGGCTCGAACCGAGCCGCCGCTTCCGAAGGCGTGATGAACGCGAAACCGGGCGTCCGCAGCATGACCTCGGGCAAGGCTTCCATAAAGGCGAAAATACCGGTGGATTCCCATTGATGCTCCCCGAACGTCTCGTAATCCATGAACAGATTGATGAGATCCCCGGAGGCGTTGGCGGCGTGCGCCCACTCGGAAAACTTGTCCGCCGTGAGCGGAAATTCGGGCCATTGGTGGTTCGAGAACCGGAAGGCGATGTCGTCCGAGAGGCGGTAATTCTTGAGCAGAAGCTTGAGGCGATCGCACCCCGCCGGGCGGTAGACGAAGTTCGGGCTGCGCCAGCCGAGCACGTGATCCGCACCCTCGGCAAGCACGGCCTTGTAGCCCATCGCTTCCACGGCCCGCGCCAGATCGTTGTTGTAGATAAGTTCCGTATTGCGGAAGACACGGGGCGTTACGCCGAAGAGCGCTTCGATCCGCTCGTCGTGCAGGGCGACCTGTTCCCGGAACTCCTCCGGGGAATACAGAAACGCCAGCGAATGGTTGTACGTCTCGGAAAGCAATTCCACGCATCCGGTGGGCACCAGTTCCCGGAAGCTCTGGATGACTTCCGGCGCGTAGGCCTCGAACTGATCGAGCGCCGTTCCGGAAATGGAGAAACTGACCTTGAACCTGCCGTCGTATTTGCGGATCAGCTTGAGCAGAAGCGCGTTCATGGGCAGGTAGCATTTACGGGCCACCTTCAGCATGATGCCGCAGTTCGCGTCCTCGTCCTCGTAAAAGGAGTCCACGCCGATGTCGAAAAAGGTGTAGTGCCGCAGCCTGTACGGCTGGTGGACCTGAAAATAGAAACAAAGTGCCGACATATCATTTTCCCCCGGAAACAAGTTGCGCGTAAATGGCGTTCAGACGATCGGCCACGTTTTCCCAACGGATGGCCTTGAGCTCCTCGCGGCAATTCCTGACTTCCTCGGCGGCGAGAAACGGGTACGACAAGATCGCGCAGATCTTGTTCGCCATTTCCCGGATGTCCCAAAAATCGACCTTGATCGCGTTCCGCACCACTTCGGCGACGCCGGACTGGCGGGAAATGAGCACCGGCACGTCATAGGCCATGGCCTCAAGGGGCGCGATGCCGAAGGGTTCCGAGACGCTCGGCATGACGTAGAGGTCGCTCACCGCGTACATATGATCCACCTCCTCATCCTTGAGGAAGCCGGTAAAATGGAAATGGCTGCCGATGCGCAGCTGCGCCACCCGGCGGACCATGTTCGGCAGCATGTCCCCGCTGCCCGCCATGACGAACCGTACATCCGGGATGCGGTCGAGCACCAGCTTGGCGGCCTCCACAAAGTAGTCCGGCCCTTTCTGGAACGTGACGCGCCCCATGAACAGGACCCGCTTCTCGTGCGCGCAGCGTTCCGGGACCGCATAGACGCGATCCGCCTCGCTGCGGGAAACGGCGTTGTGCACGACCTCGATCTTGTCCCCCGGAATTCCGTACTGCCGCATGACCAGACGCTTGGTGTAATGGCTCACCGCCACCACGCGATCCGCCGCCTCAAGACCCGCGCGCTCGATGCCCGCCACGTCCCGGTTCATATTGTCGCCGCTCCGGTCGTGCTCCAGCGCGTGGATATGCGCCACCAGCGGCTTTCCCGTCAGCTTGCGGACAAGGATGCCCGCCGGATAGGTCATCCAGTCGTGGACGTGGATGACGTCGAAACGCGCCTTCCGGGCAATGGCCACCGCCGCGCAAGCGTAGCGATAGACCTCGCTCATGAGATCCGGGCCGTAGCCGCCGTGCAGACGCAGGATCGTTTCCTGCGTCGAAGAAAAAACGTCCGCGTTCCGTTTCACCGACTGGAGGCGTTCCAGCTCACGCCGCCGCTCGTCATAGCTTTCCGGCGTGTCGTAAGGGAGCAGCAACGAGTCCACGTGCTCGATGTGCAGCTTTTCGCGCCACAATTCCCGCACTTCCTCATTGATCCTGAGGTTCCGGGCCGTACGCTCCACCCTCGTGCCGGATGCCGAACACAGCGACAGGCGTTCCCCCACCCGCACCGGGGCGTCCAAGGGGGTCTGCGGCAAGACGAACAGGATTTCCGTGCCTTTCTTCGCCAGCGCCCGGCCCATACCGTAGCACGCCGTCCCAAGGCCGCCGCTCTTGTAGGGCGGAAATTCCCAGCCGAACATCAGAACGCGCATCAGTTCCCTCCTTTCCGGGCGTTGGCCTCCCACTCGGCATAGACGCCGGGAGCGGCCTCCTTGAGCAAGTGCAGCAAACGCAGGCATTCGGCGACGCTCCAAGCCTGAGCGATGCAGCCGTTGGGAAGATGGGGGGGATCGCCGTCAAAAATTTCCGAAACGGACCCGATCCCCGCGTCGCCGAGGTGCTGGGCGAACAAGGGCCGTATGGTCCGCAGCAGCTCCCGCACCGAGCCGGGCACGTCCCATGCCGCCCGCAATACGGCTTCCCCGTACGCCCCCAGCAGCCACGGCCAGACCGTGCCCTGATGGTAGGCCTCATCGCGTTCGGCCGGGCCGCCTTCATACAGAGGACGATAACCGGGCGCGCTCGGTGCCAGCGTCCGCAAGCCGTACGGCGTAAGCAGGCACCGCCGCACGCGGGAAAGCACGCTGGCATACCTCTCCTCGTCCAGAACCGGATAGGGAAGCGAAAGGGCGAAAAGCTGATTGGGACGTACGCACGTTTCCACGCCGCCGTCGCGCCACACGTCCGCGAGGTAGTCGCCCCGCTCGTCCGTAACCCAATACCGCTTGAAAAAGACGGAACGCATGGCGTCCAGCTGCTTCGTCCGCCGCCACTCCGGTTCGCCGAACGCTTTGGCGAGGCTGTCCGCGAAGGCCAGCGCGTTGTACCACAAGGCGCTGATTTCCACGGGCTGACCGTGGCGCGGGGTCACCGGGCGACCGTTGGCGACGGCATCCATCCATGTGAGCTGGGTTCCGGGGTTCCCTACGGAAAGGAACCCCTCGGCGTCCGGCGCCACAAAAGGAACCTTGCCGCCGCCGTAGTGTTCAATGATGTTCTTGATGACCGGCCAGCACCGTTCACGGATCAAACCCTTCCGATCCGGCAGCGCCTTGAGCATCTGCTGCACGGCCCAGACATACCAGAGGGAGGCGTCCGCCGAGTTGTAGGCGTGGTTGCCGTCGGCGGAGAAGACGTTGGGGATGAGCCCGTCCCTGACGGCGGAACCGAGGCCGAGCAGCACGTCCGTGCCCTCTTCGGGCCTTCCGGCATAGAAGGTCAGGCCGGGCAGCGCGATAAGCGTATCCCGCCCCCACGATCCGAACCAGTGGTAGCCCGCCGTCACGGCAAGGCCTCCATCGGGCCTCCGGACAAGAAAGCGCTCCCCTTCCCGGGCAAGATGGCCTTCCAGACTCTCCGAGGAGGCCGCCAACCCCATGCGGCGTTCGACTTCCCGCCGCCAGATCTCGCCGATGACGTTGTGCCCGTGCTCCGTCTGGAGCGCCTCCGTCGAAGCGGTGAGGAACACTGGTTTGCCGGGAACAAGCCTGATCTCGAACTGGCCCGGCTGAAACAGATCTTCCTGATAGGCAAAGCCGCGCTCCCGCTCCACCAAATACTCCACATTGAAGCACCAGTCGGGAGCGGCGTTGAAGATGAAGCCGCCCTCCACCTGCATGAACAGGGGCGGCAATGCCTCATACGGCCTCAGGCAGATCCCGGAGGGGGCCGAAAGCGTTTCGGGACGCAGCGCGGGATTCGCGCGGGTGAGGTCATGGGCATTGCGAAAGGCGAGCAAGGGCTTCACACGCAAAACCACCGGAGGCGTGTCGGGAGCGGTGCCGCGCACCTCATACCTGACGAGCAGCAAGCGGTGTCCGGGAATCAGCATCAATTCCCGCGTGAGCGTCACCTCTCCGAAACGGTAACGGAACACAGGCCATTCTCCGGCGTCCATTTCCTCAAGATGCTCATTCCCGCGCGGATAAAAGACGCCGGGATGCTTACGGCAGGAAAAACACAGTTCCCGCCCGCCCACGAGCAACGATTCCTCAAGAGACGACAGCAATACATGCCGCCCCACCGGGCTTTCCAGATCGGCCACGAGCAGGCCGTGATACTTCCGCGTATTGCAGCAGATGAGCGAGCTGGAAGCGTAATCACCGAGGCCGTTGGTCTCGATCCATTCTTTCCTCAGGGATTTTCTGATATTCTGGCACGTGGGCTTATCGAAACGAAACTTCATGTCCACTCCTTCACGGCAAAAGGGGAAACACACCCGTAAAAAGCGACAAGGCAAGAGCACCCTGCGGACAGGGTTAACGAGGTCTCTTTAGAGATGGTTGACGATAAGCAAGCGCCCTGTGCACGGTGGCACAGGCGGAGGGAGAAATTGAAGCGGCGGGAGGAGCCGCCCGGAACGGGCTGGCCAGCCGGAGTGCTTCTACGGCCAATCGCTTCAACTTTCAGTATGCTTACCTTCCTAAAACGGAGGAGCCCGTTTGGGAAGGAAGACTACTGACGAACGTAGGATACTACCATGATTAAGCTATAGCTTCCTACTTCTGTAATAATCATTTTGGGCCGAAAATCAAGGGCACACCAGAAATCTTATTATTCTTCCCAGCTACAGTACAGTAGACTTACACGCCCGCACCACAAGACGCCCCATCAGCCGAAGGGGACGTTTCAGTCCCGTTCCGGCAACGGCGGCGCTTCTTGTGTTCGTACATGTCGGCATCGGCCAGCCGCATCAGCGCTTCCAAGGAATCGGCCTCGGAGGGGTACAGCGCCAGCCCCATACTCACGGCGGGGTTCAGGTCTATGCCTTCAAGATGGTAGGGTTCGCTTCCGATGGCTTCCAGCATACGGCGGAACCGCTCTCCGGCAATGCACCGCTCGCTGACGCCGTACAGGATAGCGATGAACTCGTCGCCGCCCAGCCGGATCAGCGTGCCCGCCGTCGACAGGGCGCTCTGGAGCCGTTCCGCGAACCCGTTCAGCAGCTGGTCGCCGCAATCATGGCCGTACGTGTCGTTGACCTGCTTGAAGTCGTCCAGATCCATGTAACATAGCGCAAAGGGCCGCTTCGCCTCCATCGCCTTCTCCAGTTCACGGAACAAGACACGGCGGTTGGGAAGCCCCGTCAGGGGATCGTGCTCCGACATCAACTCCAGCCGCTTCTTTTGATGGGCAAGATCCACGGCCAAACCCACCACGCATGAGAACAGGATGCTGATAAAGGTGGCGATGCCGAAAGAAGCGTACCGGATGCTCCAGTTCCACCCGCCCTTGGGCGTCACGCTCAGGATCCAGTCCGCATTGGGCAGGTGCACCTTCCTTTCCACGGGCTCGATCAGCGTTTCGGCGGAACGCAACAGCACGATCCGGTCCCCCGTGTCGGGGTGGATGCGGGAAAGCTGGTACACGTAGTTCTGCTTGTCGAGGTATTCGAGTTTCACCGGATCCAGCACGTCCGGAAAAGCGAAGGTCACGCAGATGAGCCCCCAGAACTTCTCCTGGGCCGTGATATCCCCTTCCGGCTCGCCCATGAACACGGGAAGCCTGACCGCCATCGCGTAGCCGCCCTGAATCAGATCGAACGGGCCGGCAATGGTGGCCTTGCCCGAATCCCGCGCCAGCAGCGCCTCGCGGGAACGCTCGGGGTTGGCGAACAGATCGTGCCCGATGGCCTTCTTGTTGCGCTCAAACGGGTATACTTTGGTAACGACGCCGCGGGGGGCCAGATTGATGTTGATGGTGCTCGGGTGCATCTTCACCAACTCTTCGGCGTAGGAGTAGAACTCCGAGATCCGGCCCTCCCCCTGCCGCAGCAGGGCTTCCACCAGATAGGCGCTCGAAAAGGCGTTGGCGACGACGTATTGGATCTTCGTGGCGTAGCTGTCGACGACGTACCGGGCTTTTTCCCGTTCCTGAAGCACACGGACGTGTTCCAGACGGAAGAGGAAAAGATAACTCCCCAGCAGACAGACCAGCAAGACGCCGAGGGCATACAAGACGCTCCGGCAGTTCCCGCCTTCCCGCAAGACGCCGGTGTCGAACGTCCTTCGATCTCCGTGCCGTATCAGTCGCTGCATCGTCATTCCTCAAACGCACTCATGCGGGGAAAAGTTCTTCAGGCAGACAAACATATTCTTTGACCATCCCACGAATCCCCTCTTTCGGCAAGGGCTTCCGGATTGCCGAAAGAGGTCCCGCCGCCGTTTGGCCCCCTTTCCCCCCCTCTCTTCAGCAACCTCTTGCCGAAGTGGAGAAAAAATTCCATCAGCCGTGTCGGAATCGACTGATATTTTTCAACCTTCTTATACTCTGGACTTTTTTCACACAATCGTCATACTACTGTAACATACTTCCAGGGCCCGCCTGCTACAAGACCTGCATCCATGCCGTCATGCGAAGGAGGAGCGATCGTGGTTTCCAAAGATTCCGAAGGGTACCCGGAGCAACTGTGCGCCACAGAGGAAATCAGTGAACTGGCCTGCCCCAACCTGTACCTGAACCGGGAAATCAATTGGCTGGACTTCGATGCGAAAGTGCTCGACGAAGCCACGGATGCCGGTCTCCCGCTCCTTGAGCAGCTTAAATTCCTCTCCATCTTCTACAACAACCTCGATGAATTCTTTATGGTCCGGGTGGCGAACATCTATCGCCAGTACCGCAGCGGGGCCGTGTCCTCGTCGCCGGACCGCATGACGCCCGCCAAACAGCTCGCCGAAATCCGGCGCAAGGTGCTTATTCTGGTTTCCCGCGCCCAGGAGCATTGGCGCAAGCGGCTGGCCCCGCAGCTGCACGACAAGGGCGTACGCCTGATGCGCTATGCGGACCTCTCGGAAAAGCAGCGCAAGTTCCTCGACGGCTACTTCAGGAACGAAATCTACCCCATCCTGACCCCGCAGGCCATCGATCCGGGCCACCCCTTCCCCACGATTTCCAATACCAGCCTCAACTTCATCATCCAGCTGCGCAGCCGTGACGGCGTCACCCGGTTCGCCCGCCTGAAGTGCCCCAACAACATCTCCCGCTTCGTCTTCATCCCCCGGAACAAGGAGGCCAAAACCTATGCCTCGCTCGGCTTCAACGCCAACGTCCGTGACAGCGACATCATCCTGCTGGAAGATCTGATCGCCGAATACCTCGGCGCGCTGTTCCCCGGCAACACTGTCGTCAACGCCGGGCTGTTCCGCATCACGCGCAATACCGACGTGGAGATCGAGGAGGACGAAGCCGACGATCTGCTGGAAGCCGTCAAGGATCTGGTGGAACAGCGCCGCTTCGGCGACGTGGTGCGCCTTGAGATAGCCCACGGCACGGCCAAGGAACTCAGCGCGTTCCTGACCGAGCGGCTGGGGATGCAGCCGTTCCAGATTTACCGGGTCAAGGGGCCGCTGGCCTTTTCCGAACTCATGGCCCTTTACGGCGTGGACAGGCCGAGCTTGAAAGAGTCCCCCTTTTACGGGCGCACGCCGAGCGTGTTTCAGGAAGGCGACATCTACGCGCACATCCAGAGCAGGGATGTTTTCCTCTTCCATCCCTACGACAGTTTCACCCCGGTTCTGGATTTCATCCGCCGCTCCAGCGAGGACCCCGGCGTCATCGCCATCAAACAGACGCTCTACCGCGTGGGCAACGCTTCGCCCATCGTGAAAGCCCTTATCGAAGCCCGGCGCTCCGGCAAGCAGGTCACCGCCGTGGTCGAGCTGAAAGCCCGTTTCGATGAGGAACGCAACATCACGTGGGCCGAAGAGATGGAGAAGGCGGGCGTCAACGTAGTCTACGGGCTCGTCGGCATGAAGATACACGCCAAGCTCTGCCTCGTGGTCCGGCGCGAACCGGAGGGGGTTTCCCGCTACGTGCACATCGGCACCGGAAACTACAACCCCTCCACCGCCAAGATGTACACCGACATGGGGCTGATCACCGCCAACCCGAACATCTGCGCGGACGTCACCGATCTCTTCAATGTCATGACCGGATACGCCCACCGCGAGCAATACAGGGAACTGCTCGTCTCCCCGCTGTCCATGCGCCGCTCCCTGCTGGATATGATCCAGCGCGAAACGGCCCTGCACCAGCAAAATGGAAACGGCGAAATCATTTTCAAATGCAACCAGCTGGTGGATAAACACGTTATCCGGGCCCTGTACAGGGCTTCCATGGAGGGCGTGCGCGTCAGGCTCCTGGTGCGCGGCATCTGCTGCCTGCGCCCCGGCGTGAAGGGCATCAGCGACAACATCGAGGTGACGTCCATCGTCGGGCGTTTCCTGGAGCACACCCGCGTCTACTGGTTCAACGCCAATGGGGAAGGCCGCCTCTATATCGGCAGCGCCGACATCATGCCCCGTAACCTTGATCGGCGCATTGAAGTGCTTGTCCCTATCCTCGATCCCGGATTGCGGGCGTGCCTGCGCAACGATATTTTGGAAACACACCTCCGCGACAATCAGCAGACGTGGCGACTTCAGGAAGACGGCACCTATTGCCGCATCAAGCCCGGCAAGGGAGAAGAACCCGTCAACGCACAGGAAATCATGATGCGCCGCAGCCGGGAGTGTGTCTGATCCTCAAACGCTCAAAAGGAAAAACCATGACCATACATACGGAAGACCAGTTGCAGGAACCGCAGGCCGAACCCAAAGCGACCCCGGCGAAACGCCCCGCCAGAACGGCGAAAACCGCCCCCGCCGGAGAATCGCAGCCCAAGCCGAGGCCCGCCCGCAAGAAGCCCCAAAGGGCCCAGCCCGAACCGGTACAGGAATCCGCCCCGGAACCCGCAGCCGTGGCGGAACTCGTAACCGCCGCCCCGGAAGCCTATGACCCCGCTCCGGCATTGTCCGCCCCCTGCTCCGAACCGTGCCCAGATACCTGCTCCGCCCCCGCCGCCGAAACGGCTGAACTCGCCGAAGAGACGCCCCTCACCACGGCGGTCATGCCCGAATCGCCGGTTATGGCCGATTCGCTGACGCACGGGCAGCGTGTGGCCGCCATCGCGGCGACCCTGTTTCAAGATCTCGCCGAGCTCCACGGGCTCGACGACGTCTGGGGGCACAGGCTCCACCTCGCGGCGCAGCTGCACGATATCGGGTTCGCCGAAGGCCGCAAGGGGCATCATAAAATCAGTATGCGCCTCATTGAGGAAGATCTCAGCCTGAACATCCACGAGGACGATCGCCCGTGGGTCGCCCTGCTCGCCCGCTACCACCGCAAGGCGTGGCCCTCGCGCCGGCACGCCCGCTTCGACGCCCTGAAAAAAAGCGACCGGAAGGCGCTGCGCAAGGCGGCGTCCCTGCTCCGCATCGCGGACGCGCTCGATTACACCCACACGGGCGTCGTCGGGAACCTTGCCGTCGCCGTCAAGAAGCGTAAGGTCATCATCGCCGTCCAGTGCTCCGGAGACTGCTCCGCGGAAATGGAACGCGTCATCAAAAAGGGCGATCTGTTCATGCACGTCTTCGGACGGGAGCTGGAATGCGTATGTCAGGGGAACTAGAGCGAACGGAAAAAGCCATCGGCATCATCGATCTCGGCAGCAACTCGGTCCGCCTGCTGCTCGTCCGCGTCCATGCGGACGGATCCACGACGATCCTGAATCAGGTCAAGCACATGGTCCGGCTCGGCGAAGGCGGATTCACCCACAACCGCCTTCAGGAAGAGACGATGGCCCGCACCATCGCGGTGCTGCGCGGGCTGGCGGAAATGTGCGCGGTCTATGAGACGACGGAAATCATCGCCATCGCCACGGCGGCCGTACGCGACGCCGTCAACGGCCCCGAATTCATCCGCCGCGTGCAGGAAAAGACCGGGATCGACTTCACGGTCGTATCGGGCCGCGAAGAGGCGCGCCTCATCTATCTTGGGGTTTCCAGCGGGTTGGAGCACAGCAAAAGCCTTCGGCTGTTCATCGACATCGGCGGCGGCAGCACCGAGCTCATCGTGGGCGATTCCCAGTCCTACGTGAACCTCGATTCGCTCAAGCTCGGCTGCGTGCGCCTGACCAACCTGTTCTTTGAGGACAACAAAGGGCCGGTTTCCGCCTATACCTACGCGGCGCTGCAACGTTACGTCCGCAACGATGCCCTGCACTCCTTCCAGCGCATCGCGGGTTTCGAGATCCCCGAAGCCGTCGCCAGCTCAGGCACGGCCCAGAACCTCGCGGAAATCGCCGCCGCACTGGAGCAGCAGGACGCCGCGCGCACGGGCAAACCCACCACGGCTTCCAAGCATGTCCTCAGCTATGACGGACTGCGCCGCGCGGTCAAGGAACTGTGTTCCCGCACCCTTGAGGAGCGTAAATCCGTTCCGGGCATCAATCCCAACCGGGCCGACGTGATCATCGCGGGCGCGGCCATCCTCCAGACCATCATGGAGGAGCAGGGATTCGAGAGCGTGACCATCAGCAACCGCAACCTGCAAAACGGCATCCTCGTCGACTACCTCATGCGGACGCATCCGCAGAAGGCCGGTTCCCGCCTCTCCGCCCGCGAGGAAAGCGTCCTCCAGCTGGCACGGTTCTGCCGCTTCGAGGAAAAACATTCCCGGCACATCGCGAAGCTGGCCCTTGAACTGTTCGACAGCGCGCGGGCCATCGGGCTGCACGACGCCCCGCCCGTATCGCGCGAGCTGCTGTACTATGCCGCCCTGCTGCACGACATCGGGATCTTCATTTCCTTTGCGAACCACAACGCGCACAGCCACTATCTGATCCGCAATACGGAACTGCTCGGTTTCACGGAACGCGAAATCGAGCTCATAGCGGCGCTGGCGTTCTTCCACCGTAAGCGGCCCTCCAAGAAAATCCCGCTGTTCCTCCAGCTTGATGAGGGCATCCGGGAAGAGGTACGCCTGCTGTCCCTGTTCCTGACCCTTGCGGAGCGCATGGACAAAAGCCACCGCCAGATCATCCGTTCGGCCCGTTTCGGGCGCACGCCGGACGGGGAACTGGAGCTGTGCCTTCGTGCTTCCGAGGTCTGCCCCATCGAAATCGAAGAGATCGGGCGCAGCCACAAGCTGATCAAGAAGACCTTCCACACGCATTTCACGCTTTGCCCCTGTCTCGAAAACGGGGCGCCTATTGTCTGAAAAGCTGGGGGAATGAGTATACCGGGGAAGGGGGCCGCCATCCGGCCGTCCTCCCCTCCCCCCGGTCCCCTCCTCTCTCCTTCCCAAGACTTTTGACTGGTGGGGAGGCGGCGCGGAGGGAGTTCGTTCCGGCTGAGGCGGGGATTCCTCCGCACCGTCAGCCGTTTTTGCTTACAGCAGTTCACCGTACTTTTTGATGAAGATGCCCTTAAGGGTTGTCGTCAGCAGCATGTAGGCCGCAAGCGTGGCGAACAGCCACGGGAAGAACGCGCCCGGAAGCGGCATCATGTCGAGAGCCCCGCCGACTGTCGTAAACGGGATGCACGTTCCCGCCAGAATCCCGAGCGAAGTCAGCCCCGTCACCTGCCACGAGGCCCGGCTGCGCGGGAACGGAACCTTGGGCGTACGCAGCATATGGAGCACCAGCGTCTGCGTCCACAGCGATTCCACGAACCACCCGGCCTGAAAGAGGCCCACGAACGCGACCTGCATTCCCGCGTCCAGCGTCTCATACGCCCCCCCGAACACCAGCGGGCAGATGTAGGTATACAGCAGAACGAACGTCGTGATGTCGAATACCGAACTGGCGGGCCCGAACCAGATCATAAACCGGCTGATCGATGAAGCGTCCCATGTCTTCGGCTGCTTCAGGAAATCCGCATCGACGTTGTCCCACGGCATGGCCGTGCACGAAATGTCGTAGATGAGGTTCAGCACGAGGATCTGCAGCGGGGCCAGCGGCAGGAACGGCAGAAACGCGCTCGCCGCCAATACCGAGAACATGTTGCCGAAGTTGGAGCTTGCCGTCATCTTGATGTACTTGATGATGTTGGCGTAGATCCTGCGGCCCTCGATCGCGCCCTGCTCCAGCACCATCAAATCCTTTTCCAGCAGGATGATGTCGGCGGATTCGCGGGCGATGTCCACGGCGGAATCCACCGAAATCCCCACGTCCGAAGCCTTCATCGCCGCCGCGTCGTTGATGCCGTCGCCCATGAAACCCACGGTATGCCCGTTCTCGCGCAGGCACGTCACAATGCGCGCTTTCTGCTGCGGAGTCAGCTTGGCGAAAATGTCCGTACGCTCCGCCGCCGCGCGCAACGCCGCGTCGTCCATCGCCTCCACATCCGAACCGAGCAGCAGGGAATGGGACCGCAACCCCACCTGCCCGCACACGCTGCGCGTCACCGCGTCGTTGTCCCCGGTCAGCACCTTGACCGCGACGCCGTACTCCTTCAGCGCGGCAACGGCAGCCGCCGCGGAATCCTTCGGGGGATCGAGGAAGGCGAGATACCCGATGAGCACCATGTCCGACTCGTCCGCCACGGAAAACGCTCCGGCGACCATCGGATTCGTCTTGTGGGCCACGGCGATGACGCGCAGCCCGGCCTCGTTGTACCGCCGCACCGTGGCGAGGATCTCCTCGCTCAACGCGCTGGTGAGCGGCTCCACATTCCCCTTGTATTCCGCGTAGCTGCAAATGGAGAGCATTTCCTCCACCGCGCCCTTGGTGATGATCTGCGTCTTGCCTGCCTTGTCCGCCACAACCACGCTCATGCGCCGCCGGGTGAAATCGAACGGGATTTCGTCCACCTTCCGGTAATCCTGCCACAGCGGGAGCATGTTCGTCTCGTAGGCGTGATCCACGATGGCTTCGTCCATCAGGTTGCGCAGGCCGGTCTGATGGTAGCTGTTCAGGAAGGCGTGGCGCAGGACACGCTCATCCACATTGCCGTGCACGTCGAGCGGATATTCCAGCACGATGCGATCCTGCGTCAGGGTCCCGGTCTTGTCCGTGCACAGGATGTTCATGGCCCCGAGATTCTGGATCGCATTGAGATGCTTTACGATGACCTTTTTCCGGGACATGGCGACCGCGCCCTTGGCGAGGTTGGCGGACACGATCATGGGCAGCATTTCCGGGGTCAGGCCCACGGCCACGGACAGCGCGAACAACGCTGCCTGCACCCAGTCGCCTTTCGTAAAGCCGTTGAGGAAGAGCACCACCGGAACCATGCCCACCATGAACCGGATGAGCACCCACGATACGGCGTTCACGCCCTTCTCGAAATTCGTGCGGACGCGCGTTTCCGCAACGCGCCGGGCCAAAGCCCCGAACAGCGTATCCTTGCCCACGGCGATCACGAGGGCCAGAGCCGAACCGCTGACCACAGTACTGCCCATGAACGCGAGATTGTTGCATTCCAGCGGATTGCCGCCCGTCTGCGGCTGCGCGGCGGTCCACTTTTCCATCGGTTCGCTCTCGCCGGTCAGCGATGACTGGCTGACGAAAAGGTCCTTGGCTTCGACGATGCGCACATCGGCGGGGATCATGTCGCCCGCGGCGAGCCGGATCACGTCGCCCACAACAAGCTCCGAAATGGGGCGTTCCCGGCTCTCGCCGTCACGCAAGACCGCAATGGTGGTCTTGACCATCGCCTGCAAACGTTCCGCCGCGTTGCCCGAGCGCACTTCCTGCACAAACCGCAGCGTGCCGCTGATGAAAACCATGATGCCGACGATGAGAACGGCGGTGAGATCGCGATCCTCCGGCTCGACGATGACGTAGTCGGTGATGAAGGAAATGACCGCCAGAACAATGAGAACGACGGTAAACGGGTTGATGAAGGCTTTGAACAGACGCTTCAGGATGGAGTCCGCCTTTTTGCGGGCAAGCTCGTTCCGTCCGAACAGCGCCCGCATGATGTCGGGCCGGGGCTGTCCTTGGGGCGTCGTTTCGTAGGCTGCAAAGACCTCTTGCGGCGTCTGGCGGGCCGCCTCAAGAAGCCGGGCGGACGCGGGGCGGGCGGCCAGTCCGCAGACCTCCTGCGTGACGTTCAGGTCCTTTTCCGTTTCGAGCTGCTTTTTAATCATAGTTTCAACCTCATGAATGCTTTTCGGATCAGGCGGGAACCGATCCGACGGTGACTCCGAATCATGGCTGCAGGGCAGCCTTTCCACGCGCGGGGAACGAACGCCGCATGAGCGGCGGGGTTCCCGGCGAACAGCCTGCGGCAACAGGCAATGTCCACAAGACACCTCCGATGTTGTCATTGATAAAACGAAGCGGCGACGGAGCGCAGCCTCATGCAACGCTGAGTGAGAAGCCCTGAAAAGGGCACGGCAAGAGACGAACGGCGGTTAACGGCCGCGTTCGTGAGGAGAAAGGCGCAATCCGAAGAGGGTGCGCCGCGAGAAGGACGGGCGAAGGGAGAAAGCCCCGGCCATACGGAGACAGCCGAAAGGCGCAAGTAAAGACGCCGGGAGCTGGAATTCCCGAAAAAAACGGACAAGGGCACGCAAGACGCCGCCCGCATACGAATACGGAGAGAAGAAGGGCATGGAAACCTCCTGAGCCGCCGGGGGTGCGCCCCGGACTCGTCAGAAGGCCAGGAGAAGCACGCCGGCAGCGGTTGCTGTGGCACTATCAGTTGACGGGCAACTGTGACTACTGTCGGACGACATGCTTTTCCTCCTTGGCGAGATGTGGAAATGCCGCTTTCGCAGCTTCCGGGGGGATCCCTAAACAACTCTCCCGTTAAAGTCAACGCATGATATGCGATCGTACAGCTTCCAATACGGTATCCGCGGCGGCAAACGGGCTTTCCCGGGTTTTGGCGCGGAACAACGTGATTTCAATCATTGTCTTCCCCGAACCCCGGCGTGTACGGGTAGGAAAAGGCCGCCGATTTCAAGGCGGCGCAAACCGCCGGAGGGGTCCCATGACCACAGCTACGGACACGTTCAGGCAGCATCTGCAAGAAACCCAAGCCATCCATTTCCTCCCCTACGTGGGGGACGGCTACGCCGACGCCAGACCGCGTATCCTCATGATCGGCGAAGCCAACCACGGCACGGCGCCGGACGGAGCCGACAGAACGTACACTGACGGGGTCGTGCGCCGGGCGCTCCAAGACGCCGCCGAAGGCAACGGCAACCACTGGGTCCGCTACATCCGCAACATCTCCGCCATGCTCACCGGGAACGCTTACGGTGGGTCCAACGCGGTGTGGGATACCGTGGCTTACGGCGTATTCTTCCAGCACATGGAAACGGAAACGCACCGCAACCGGTCCCGCGCCACGCCTGAAGAAATCGCGCTCGGACGCGGGGCGTTCTTTGCCATGCTCGACGTCCTGAAGCCTGATTTCGTGATCGTCTGGGGCTTGACCTTATTCAAACAACACTGGCTGTCCCCCGAAAGCGGCATCACCATGCTTGCTCCCGGCCTCTGCGCGTATGTCTTCACAGATCGCCCGGATGTCCGTATCTGGCACTGCCACCACCCGTCGAGGGATTTCAGCCATGTTTCCGAACACCAGAAATGGGAGGCCGTCCGGAAACTGCATATCCGCTGATACCCCTCCCGGTCTTATTTAGGTTTCCCTTACGCGTCCGGATGCCGCCTCCCGGATGGGGCCCGGCCTTGTAAGCCCGGAGGCTTTGGGCTTATAAGGTGCCGTATGCGCCGCACGGACAATCCTTTGCGGAAAACGGCGCATCTTTTTCGGCATCCATTGCGAGGCGGGCCATGTCCATCCGGATCGATTTCTTGAGCTACGAGGGGGAACGCAACAACGAGCGGCACCCCCACGCGCAGTTTGTCCTGCCCATCGCCGGTGAACTGGAAATCTCCATCGGCGGCGCGGAAGGCAGGCTTACCCCCTCCTGCGCGGCGTTCGTCGCGCCCGGCGTCCCGCATTCGCAGCTGGCGACCGTCTCGAACGCCTTTCTTATCGTCAACTGCGATCTTGCCGAATGCGGCGTCCCTGCGGCGGAACAACTGGCGGAACAAATCTTTCTTCCCGTTTCCGAAGCCACCCGACACCTGATCGGGTTCGCGGAGCTGTCCAGAGACCGCTTTTCACAGCCGGGCACCACGCAATGCTGGATGCCCCTGCTCCTCAATTCCTTCCTTGAGCGCCCGGTATGCCGCCCTTCCCGGCTTGCCGTACTGGAAAGGCTGATCGATGCCCACCCCGGCGCGCCGTGGACTGTGGGCGAAATGGCCCGGCGCATCGGCATCAGCCCAAGCAGGCTGCACGCGCTGTCCCGCTCCGAATGGGGCCTCAGCCCGCAGGCATGGCTGGCGGAACGCCGTATCGGGCATGTGCGGAAATGGCTGGCGGAATCGGATCTGCCGATTGCGGATCTGGCGCTGCGGGCCGGGTACGCCGATCAAAGCGCGCTCACCCGCGCCATGCAGCGCCTGACCGGCCTGACGCCCGCCGCCTACCGGAGGCAAACGCGATTGGAACAAAAAAACAGGAGTCCGGAACAAGACTCCCGGACCCGCCCGTGATATTGTCCGTTCCGGCATGAGGACGAGACGGCCGTTTCGCCCTCGGCAATCCCCATTGCACAAGGAGCGGACATGTCGGCCCTCAACGTCACCATCGATCCATCCATCAAGGGCGCGTGGCCCGAAGCGCGTCTGGGCTGCTTCATCTACACGGCGGACGTACGCGCCCGCGAAGACTCTCTCTGGACCTGCCTCGAAAACGAGGTTGCCCCGTACCTCAAAACCATGCTGGAGACCACGCCGCTGGCCCAGATCCCCAACCTCGACGAATCCCGGAAGGCGTACAAGGCCTTCGGCAAGGACCCCGGACGCTTCCGCGTTTCGTCCGAATCGCTGTACCGCCGGGTGCGCCAGGGCAAGGCCCTTTACCAGATCAACAGCGTCGTGGACGCCAACAACCTTGTCTCGCTCGAAACGGGTTTCTCCCTCGGCTCTTACGATACGGCCCGCATCGGTGCGGACATCGTTTTCCGTCTGGGCAAGGCCGGGGAGGTGTATCCGGGCATCGGCAAGGACGACATCGCGCTCGAAAACATGCCCCTGCTCGCAGACGGGGAAGGCGCGTTCGGAAGCCCCACCAGCGACTCTACCCGCGCCATGATCACGCAGGAAACCCGCTCCTGCCTGACGGTCGTATTCTCCTTCTCCGCCAGATCCAAGCTTGAAGAAGCCCTTGCCCTGACCGTCAAGCGTTTCGGCCAGTATGCGAACCCCTCGCACGCGGGATCCTTCATCATAGAATAGCATTCAGGCCGGGGCGGAACGCAGCCAAGCCCCGCGCGGAACCGCCGACCCTCTGGAGGAAAACGTTTATGGCAAAGGATCCGAAACAGATGACGGGCTATCTGTATGTGCTCGCCGCCGCCGTCCTGTGGTCGCTCATCGGCCCTTTTTCCAAAATCTGCATGGAAGAAGGCCTTGCGCCGCTGGAGGTGGCCTTCTGGCGTGCCCTGCTCGGCGGCATCTGCTTTTTTGCCCAAACGGGCATCTGCGGCGGGGCGCGCATCCCTGTGAAGCACGCGCTGTTCTTCTGCCTTTTCGGTGTGTTGAGCATCAGCGTGTTTTTCAGTTCGCTGCAAATCTCCATCCAGCTGAGCGGAGCCGCCATGGCGATGGTGCTGTTGTATACGGCTCCCGCATGGGTGGCCGTATTCTCCCGCATCCTGTTCCATGAGAGCTTCTCCTCCCGTAAGGGCATCGCTCTGGGGTTGGCCCTCTTCGGAACGGCGCTGGTGTGCTTTTCCGGCGGAAGCCTGAACGCCGAGCCGTCCGTGCTCGGCATCGTCTGCGGGCTCATATCCGGCCTTTGCTACGCCTCGCATTTTCCCTTCTATGTCTGGTGGCAGCCCCGCTACTCCACCGCCACCCTGTACGCCTACATGCTGCTCGGAGGCGCGCTCGCCCTATTCCCCTTCGTGGATTTCGCCCCCACCCGCTCGTGGACGGCGTGGGCCAACCTGCTGGCCCTCGGCGTGGTCACGAACTATGGGGCCTACCTCGCCTACGGGCGGAGCCTCCAGAGCATCAATCAAGTCAAGGCCGCCATCATCGGGAACATCGAGCCCGTGCTGGCGACATTCTGGGTCTGGCTGTTCTGGAATGAAAACTTCTCCGCCTACGGGTGGGCGGGCAGCGCGCTGGTCATCTCGGCGGTATTCCTGCTGACAGCGGATCGAAGCTGATACGGTTCTTCCCGCGTTACGGCACACGGCATGTTCTTTGGACATGCCGTTTTTTTTTGCGTCCTCCCGTAACACGTTTTTTCAAAAATATATTTATGATTTCAATGTAATATGATATTTTATATCTACCATATTCCATTGAATAAACAAACAACATCTTTTCTTTGAATCAGATAGGAATGCAAACATTCAGGCACTGTAAACCATGAAAGTTGAGTGCACAATCTATAGTATGCCTTCTTTACGTTTGAGCAATCAATTTAGCTCTTTTCTTTATTTCATCATGCTGATTGCTTCCATATTGAAACTGTTTCATGAAAATTCTTATGTAACGTGATAGATGTCTTTTACTGTTTATTCAAACAATGAAACATATACAGAATGGATTTTTTATCCAAAAAAATACTTTATCTTTATTCTTGACAAAGAAAATAGTTTCTGTATGAACTGAACCATCGCGCAATCGGTAGTTAATGCATTACATCCACAGATTGTTATATTATTCATTATCTATCCTGTGTGGTATTTCCGGCATACTGCGTTTCTTTAGTACACGCAACGTTCGCCGGATTTCCTTTTCGAGATAGTGCCTGTTCAGCAGTAATCCTCTGCATCAGGTTTTATCTATTGTTTAGAGGCTGCTTCAATAACAATCTTACAGTTGGAGGATGGAAGCATGAAACTCGGCACTCTTTTGAGCGCGTTTGCCTGTATGACTCTGAGCATGGGGTTCGCCACCCCCGCCAAAGCGGAAGATCCCATCAAGATCGGCGTCTACATGCCTCTGACCGGACAGAACGCCTTCGCCGGGCAGCTTGAACTTGAAGGCATCCAGCTTGCGCACAAGATCACGCCCACCGTCCTCGGCCGCCCCGTCGAACTGGTCGTCGTCGACAACAAGTCCGACAAGGTCGAAGCCGCCAACGCCGTGAAGCGCCTTGCCGAGCGTGACAATGTGACGGCCATCATCGGTACGTATGCTTCCTCCCTCAGCCTCGCCGGAGGCGAAGTCGCCGAACGCGCCAAGGTGCCCGTCCTCGCCACTTCCAGCACCAACCCCCTCGTGACGCAGGGCAAGAAGTACTACTTCCGCGCCTGCTTCATCGACCCCTATCAGGGAGCCGCCGCCGCGGCCTACGCCTACAAGACCCTCGGCTACAAGAAGGCCGCCGTCCTCACCGACGTGGTCAGCGACTACGCCGTGGGCCTCTCCAACTTCTTCAAGAAGTCCTACAAGAAGCTCGGCGGCGAACTCGTTGCCGATATGAAGTACAGCTCCGGCGACCAGGACTTCACCGCCCAGCTCACCGAGCTCATCAGCAAGAAACCCGACATCGTCTTCATGCCCGCCTACTTCGCTGAAGGCGCCATCATCATGAAGCAGGCCCGCGAACTCGGCGCGACCTTCGTGCTCATGGGCGGCGACGCCATGGATAACCCCGACACTGTCAAGATCGCCGGCAAGGCCGCCGAAGGTTTCATGCAGACGGCGTTCCCCTATGACATGACCATGAAGGACATGAACGATCAGGCCAAGGCCTTCACGGAAGCGTGGAAGAAGAACTTCCCCAACAAGGACCCCAACGTGAACGCCACCCTCGGCTACACCTGCTACGACATGATCATCGACGCCCTCAAGCGTGCCGGAAAGGCCGACCGCGAAGCCGTCACCAAGGCTCTCGCCGAAACGAAGGGCCTCGCCACCCCTGTAGGAATCATGACCCTCAACGCGAACCATGATGCCGAAATCCCTGTCGGCATCCTCAAGTACGAGAACGGGAAGCGCATCTACCTCGGCGAAATCGTCCCCGAATAAGCCCCCCTGTCCATGGCGGTGGAGGAAGGTTCCGCTTTCCTCCCCGCCTTTTTTGCCGTCCCCGGCCTCATTCGGGAGGGTTCCTCCCAGGCGGAAGGATTTACGGATTCCAAGGATTTTCAACGAATAAGGCAGGCACTATGAGTCTGGACATGTTTTTCCAGCACTTCTTCAATGCCCTGACACTGGGTTCCCTGTATGGCCTCATCGCCATCGGGTACACGATGGTGTACGGGATATTGCGGCTGATCAACTTCGCCCACGGCGACATTCTCATGTTGGGGGCCTATTTCGTCTTTTACGGCACCACGACATTCTTCCTGCCCTGGGGGGTGGCCGTGGTGGTGGCCATCCTCGCGGCCAGCGCCGTCGGCATCCTGGTGGACCGCATCGCCTACCGGCCCCTGCGCGACGCCCCGCGCATTTCGGCGCTCATCAGTGCCATCGCCGTGTCCTTCTTCATCGAAAGCCTCTCCGTGGTGGTGTTTTCCGGCCTTCCGCGCCCCGTGTACCAGCCGGAATGGCTCATGACGCCCATCAATTTCGGGCAATTGAAGCTGCTGCCGATCACGCTGGTCGTGCCCGTGGTCAGCTTCGTGCTCGTGCTCGGGCTCCTGTGGATCATCCACCGCACCAAACCGGGGCTGGCCATGCGGGCCATCTCCAAGGACATCGAGACCACGCGCCTGCTCGGGGTGCGGGTCGACCGCATCATCGCGCTGGCCTTCGGGCTCGGCTCCGCGCTGGCGGCGGCCTCGGGCATCATGTGGGCCCTGCGCTACCCGCAGATCAACCCCTACATGGGCATCTTCCCCGGCTTCAAGGCCTTCATCGCGGCGGTGCTCGGCGGCATCGGCTCCATCCAGGGCGCCATGATCGGCGGGCTGCTGCTCGGCTTCATCGAGATCATGACCGTGGCCTTCATGCCCAGCCTGTCCGGCTACCGCGACGCGTTCGCCTTCGTGGTGCTGGTGCTCGTGCTCCTCGTCAGGCCCACCGGCCTTTTCGGGCAGCGTTCGGAGGAAAAGATATGAAGACCTCCATGCGCAACCTGCTGCTCAATCTCGCCGCCATCGGCCTGCTGGCCCTGTTCCTTGTCTGGGCGGAGACCAACCTCGACGGCTACAAGGTCCAGATCCTCAATCTCATCGCCGTGAACGCCATCCTCGCGCTGTCCCTGAACCTCATCTACGGCTTCACCGGGATGTTCTCGCTCGGGCACGCCGGGTTCATGGCCATCGGGGCCTACGTTTCCGCCCTGTGCGTGCTCCCCGCCGCCCAGAAGGAAATGATGTGGATCCTCGAGGACATCATCTGGCCCTTCTCGGTCATCCATACGCCGTTCTGGTTCTCGGTCGTCGCCGGGGGCTTCGTGGCCGCGATCTTCGGGCTGTTCATCGCCATCCCCGTGCTGCGGCTCGGCGGCGACTACCTCGGCATCGCCACGCTGGGGTTCGCGGAGATCATCCGCGTGCTCATCGTGAACCTGACGCCCATCACCAACGGCTCCCTCGGCATCAAGGGCATCCCCTTCCACGCCTCGCTGCTGGTCAACTACGGGTGGCTGCTCATCACCCTGTACTGCATGGTCAAGCTCTTGGGCAGCAACTTCGGCAACATCTTCAAGGCCATCCGCGACGACGAAATCGCCGCGAAGGTCATGGGCATCGACACCTTCAGGACCAAGGTGCTCTCCTTCTGCCTCGGCGCGTTCTTCGCGGGCGTGGGCGGGGCGCTGCTCGGCAACCTCCTGACCACCATCGACCCGAAGATGTTCACCTTCCTGCTGACCTTCAACGTGCTCATGATCGTCGTGGCCGGCGGCCTCGGTTCGCTCACGGGCAGCATCCTCGGCAGCGCGGTCATCACCGTCCTGCTCGAATGGCTGCGCGCCGTGGAAGACCCCATCACCCTCGGCGGATTCGCAATCCCCGGCATCCCCGGCATGCGCATGGTCGTGTTCTCGCTGGTCCTCCTGTGCATCATCCTGTACCGACGCGAGGGCATCATGGGAATGCGTGAAATCACCTGGGACGCCATCTTCGACTTCTTCTCCCGGAGGAAACGCGCATGACCTCCTTCGCTCAGAACGGACTGCTGCTCGACGTGCAGCACGTGACCATGCGCTTCGGCGGGATCACGGCGGTCAACGACCTGTCCATGCGGATCCCCACGGGGTCCATCACCGGGCTCATCGGCCCCAACGGCGCGGGCAAGACCACGGCCTTCAACGTCATCAGCGGCTTCTACAACCCCCAGGAAGGCGACATCCTGTTCAAGGGCCACAGCGTGAAGGGCTTCCCGCCGCACCGGATCTGCAGGGCGGGCATGGCCCGGACCTTCCAGAACATCCGGCTCTTCGGCAGCGAAACCGCGCTGGAAAACGTCATGGTCGGCTGTCAGGTCCGCCGCAAGAGCCAGTGGTGGATGCCCGTCTTCAGCCTGCCCAGCGCACGGCGCGAGGAAGAGGAAATCCGCGAGAAGGCGAAGGGCCTCATCCACCGCCTCGCGCTCGATTCCTACATGGACGAAAAGGCGTCGAGCCTGCCCTACGGGGCGCAGCGGCGCCTTGAAATCGCCCGCGCGCTGGCGACCAGCCCGGACTTCCTGCTCCTCGACGAGCCCGCCGCCGGGATGAACCCGCAGGAAAGCACCGAACTCATGCGCTTCATCCGGCATATCCGCGACGAGTTCGACCTGACCATCCTGCTCATCGAGCACGACATGAAAGTGGTCATGGGCGTATGCCAGTACATCTGGGTGCTGGAATACGGCCAGCTCATCGCCGAGGGCGATCCGGACGCCATCCGCAACAACCCGAGGGTCATCGAAGCCTACCTCGGAGAGGACGTCAGCAACCATGCTTGAAATCAAGGATCTCCACGTCCACTACGGCGGCATCCATGCGGTGCAGGGCGTCAGCATGCGCATCCCGCAGGGCCGGATAGTCACGCTCATCGGCGCGAACGGCGCGGGGAAAAGCAGCGTCATCCGCTCCATCTCCGGCCTCGTGAAGGATACGAAAGGCGAAGTGCTGTTCACCCCGGCGGCCCGGGACGGCAGCGAGCCCAGGACGGAACAGCTCCTCGGGAAATCCCCCGAGGACATCATCCGGCGGGGCATCTCGGTGAGCCCGGAAGGCCGCCGCATCCTCCCCCACCTCACGGTCGAAGAAAACCTCATGCTCGGCGCGTACATCCGCAACGACAAGGAAGGGATCGCGCAGGACATCGACTGGGTCTACAACCTGTTCCCGCGGCTCAGGGAACGCAGCTGGCAGAAAGGCGGCACGCTCTCCGGCGGCGAACAGCAGATGCTCGCCGTGGGCCGCGCGCTCATGAGCCGCCCGGATCTGGTGATGCTCGACGAACCCTCGCTCGGCCTCGCCCCGCTGCTGGTAAGGGAAATCTTCGACATCATCCTGAAGATCAACGCCGAAGGCAAAACCGTGCTGCTCGTGGAACAGAACGCCCTCGCGGCCCTGTCCATCGCGCACTACGCCTACGTGCTCGAAGTCGGCCGCGTCGTCGCCGAGGCCCCGGGGCAGGAACTCCTCAAAGATCCCAAGGTCAAGGAAGCCTATCTCGGAGGATGATCCCCGTTCTCCCTTCCATAAAAAAAGGCGGCTTTAGCCGCCTTTTTTTATGGAACCATCTTGGAGCTATACAGATTCCCCAATGGGTAAGATCCCCTGCTCCTGCATGAGCGCGTCCAGATAGCCCATGCCGAGGCACACGATGGCGGCTCCGTCCAAGGCCAGATCCCGCTTGCGGATATCCGCTTCAAGGATGTAGTGCCCGCAATTCTTACAGGAAACGGCGCGTTCGTCCGGAGTGCTTTCAGCAAAATGCAGGCGCAGATTGTCCGGTTTGTCGCACCCGCATGAGGGGCACGCCGTACGCTGGAAACGCCAGTGCCGTCCGCAGTCGGTACAGAACAAGCTCCGGTGGCCTTCCTTCTCATGAACGATGCTGAGTTCCGGTTTTCCTCCACAGTACGGGCACGTCTTCCGGGCCGGATCGAAGGGCGCTTCGGGCAGGCTGCCCGCTGTGCGGGCCATAAGGATTTTCACCGTCTGCGCGATCACCATATCCAGCACATCCGGCGGCAGGCCGTTTTTCTCCGCGAACAGGACCAGCGGTTCCGGCTCATGCGCGAGGCTGGCCTTGCACAGGCGGCGGACGCTTCCGGGCTTGAGCGCACCGCGCACCGCCTCCACCTGTTCCCGCGCGCCGGGGAAGCCCTCGGCAACGGCTTCGAGCACTGCCGACGCAATGGCTCCGGATTTTTCCGAGCATACGGGCAGCTCCTCAAATCGGAACATAGGAAAGCCGTCCAGCGGCTTGGTTTTCCGCGACAGCGCGTAGGCATCAAGCAGCTTGCCGCGCGCCAGCGCCAGCGGCGTGAACGCCCGGATCACGGCGGCGTGCTCGGGGTGGGATGCGGCCAGTTCGATCAGCAGACGGCGCAGGGCGGTATCATCGTACATCGGAAATCCTTTAGATTAGAGCAAATGATTTTTGAGCGGATGTGCGGGGGAAAGGAGAAGCCTCTTCTTGAAAGCGGGAACATCCGCGAACTTCTCCCCTCCCCCACGCCCCCGCCGTCCATGTTCCCATGTCTTTATACATGGCTGTCCGGCATCCATGCGGAAACGTCCCATCAATGCAAAACCATCAAAAAATCCGCTCAATTCATCCATCCCGCTGCGGGAACAGACTTCAAGTGCAACATAAAAATCCGAGGGGATCCGGGGGGAATCATTCCCCCCGGCGGAGCCTGAGGCAGAGCCTCAGCGGGTGCGGGCAGAGCCCGCATCATCTCCCTCCCCTCGCTTACTGTCCGCTATGCGCCGACGTGCTCGGCGTACTTGTCCGGGTCGTCCGTGATGACGTAGATCACGCGCACATCATCTGGATCGACGGCATGGGCCTTGGGGAACTCCTTCTTCAGCTCCTCCACGCGCTTGTGCGCGAGTTCAAGCATGGCGGCGCGTTCCCCGAAGCGCATGGCTCCGGTGGGACAGGACTGCACGCACGCGGGAATGCCGCCCGCGCTGATCCTGTCGATGCACATGGTACACTTCACGATGGCCCCGGTCTTTTCGTTCTTGCGGGGGATGCGGTACGGACAGGCGTCGAGAAGCACGTCGAAATCGTTCTCGGCGGTCTTTTCCGTATACACCACCGCGCCGGTGGCCTCGTCGTGAATCATGGTCCCCTCATCGGCGGCGAGCACGCACGGCGGGTTCACGCAGTGGCGGCACATGTCGGTGAAGAAGTTCCAGTAGGGTTTGCCGTTTTCATGCCGCCCTTCGCGGAACCGGACGATCTTGTAGGTATCGCCGTTCATATCGGGCGGGTTCTGGTAGGAACCGGTCTGCACGGTATCGGTAGCGGGCAGCTCGTTCCACTGCTTGCAGGCCACCTGACAGCCGCGGCACCCGGTGCAGCGGGATACGTCAACGAGAATAGTCTTTCCGTCGGACATGGCCTTCCCTCCTAAGCCTTGATTTTGTCGATGTTGACCATGAACGCCTTGTATTCGGGCGTCATGCTGTTCGCGTCACCGACCATGGGACTGAGCAGGTTTGCCGTGTCGCCGCATTCCTTGGGCTGCAGCCAGCCGTAGTTGAAGGTCATGCCCACCTGATGCACGGTTTTGCCTCCGCACTTGAAGGGCGTGAGGCGCACCGTGACCATAGCCACGGCGTCGACCGTGCCGCGCGCCGAGGAGATGCGGACCTTTTCCCCGTTGGCAATGCCCTTTTCCTTCGCCAGCTCCTCGCTGATCTCTACATACGCCTGCGGCTGCGCTTCGACGAGCCACGGCTGCCAGCGGGTGAACGCGCCCGTGCACCAGTGTTCGGTGCAGGAGTACGTGGTCATCACCAGCGGGAAGTCGGGCGATGCGTTGGCGATCGGGTTCATGTCCTTGCCGAAGCTATGGAGGGCCGGGTTGACCCGCTGGGCGGACATGATGTTCTTCTTGAAGGGGCTTTCCATCGGCTCGTAATGTTCCGGGAACGGGCCTTCGGCCAGTCCGGGGCCGTACAGGGCGCCGAGGCCCTCCGGCTGCATGATGAACGGCAGCTTGCCGCCCTGCATGGCCAGCGGCGGGGCCGGACCGTCCGGCACGTCGCCGATCCATTGCCCGTCCTTCCACTGCACCAGCGCCTTTTTCGGATTCCACGGCTTGCCCTGCGGGTCCACGGAAGCGCGGTTGTAGATGACGCGGCGGTTGACCGGCCACGAGTAGGACCATTCGGGATAGAGGCCGAGCCCGGTGGGATCGACCTTCTTGCGCCGCTTCATGAGGTTTTCGCCAGCGCGGGTGAAGCTGCCGGAACAGATCCAGTTGCCGCACGAGGTCGAGCCGTCGGCCTGCAACAGCGGGAAGCCGGGCACGCATTCGCCCTTCTTGTATTCCACGCCGTTGATGGTCACGTCCTTGAGGAAGTAGCCGTTGATGTACTTCGCCACCCGCTCGGGATCGTAGCGGCCCTTACCGTCCACGAAGTCGGTGTTCGCCGCCAGAATCGGCTCGGGGAACGTGCCGCCGTCCTTGGCGTACAGCTCCTTGAGCTTGCTCATGACGCGCCAGAACACGTCGCCCGTGGAGATGGCGTCGCCGGGGCCTTCGGCGGCGGCATACTTCCACTGCATCCAGCGCCCGGAGTTGGCCTGGCTGCCTTCCTTTTCCACGGAGGCGGTCACGGGAAGCAGGAAGCATTCGGTCTTCACCTTCTTGGGATCGAGGCCGGGGCCCTTCCAGAAGGATGCCGTCTCGTTGTCGAAGATGTTGACGTGGACCATCCAGTCAAGGTTCTGCAACGCCTTCCGGACCTTATTGGAATTCGGGAGGCTGCACGCGGGGTTCTGGCCCACACAGGTGAGGCCCTTGATCTTGCCCGCATACATGGCGTCGATCATGCTCATGACCGAGGCGTCCTGCCCGTCGTCGAGCTTCGGCAGATAGTCGTAACCAAAGCCGTTTTCAGGCGTCCCGCCTTCGGGATAGAAGGCCCGCATCAGGCTGGTGGCGTACTTGCCGGTATTGCTCATCCAGTTCAGGGACTGCGGGTTCGCCGTCTGGGGCGTGGTGCCCGCGATGTACTGCTCCAGCGTCTGCCACGAAGCCTTGGGAGCCTTGAGGTAGCCGGGCAGGTAATGCGACAGCAGGGCGTGGTCGGTGGACCCCTGCACGTTGGGCTCGCCGCGCAGGGCGTTGATGCCGCCGCCGCAGATGCCGATGTTGCCGAGCAGGAGCTGCACGATGGTCATCGTGCGGATGTTCTGCACGGCCACGGAATGGTGGCACTGGCCGAGGGCATACATGATGGTCCCGGCCTTGTCCGGCTTGCCGGTGGCGGCGAAGGCCTTGTACACGGCCAGCAGATCCGCCTCGGGCGTCCCCGTGATCGAGGAAACCTTCTTCAGATCGTACCGGTCGTAATGCTTTTTCATCAGCTGGAAGACGCAGTGCGGGTTCTTCAGCGTATCGTCGCGCTTGATCAGGCCCTTGCCGTCCTTCTGGAACGACCACGAGGACTTGTCGTAGGCGTGTTTCTGCGCGTCATAGCCGGAGAACAGACCGTCGTTGAACGAGAACTTGGGGTTCACGAGGAACGCGGCGTTCGTGTAGCTCAGTACGTAATCCTTAAAATAGAGATCATGATCGAGGATATACTTGATCATGCCGCCGAGGAACGCGATATCCGTGCCCGAGCGAAGCGGGGCGTACATGCTTGAGCGTGCCGACGTGCGGGTGAAACGGGGATCGACGTGGATAACCTCGGCCCCCTTGTCCTTTGCCTTGAGCACCCATTTGAACGAGATCGGGTGGTTTTCAGCTGCATTGCTGCCTTGAATGAGAATACAATCACTGTGCTGGAGATCGATCCAGTGATTCGTCATCGCGCCGCGTCCGAACGACTCTGCCAGAGCCGGTACAGTGGGGCCGTGTCAGACCCGGGCCTGGTGATCGATGTACACCAGGCCGTAGGAGCGGGCGAAGACGGCCATGGACCAGCACTCTTCGCTGTCGACGTTGGAGCTGCCCAGATGGGCAACGGACTCGACACGGTTGACGGTCTGCCCTTTCGCATTCTTCTTGACGAAGCCGGCGTCACGCTCTTCCTTGAGGTGCCGCGCGATGCGATCGATGGCGAAATCCCAATCCTTTTCCTCCCACTTGTCGCCGTAGGGAGCGCGGTACAGCACCTTGTCCAGGCGGCGGTCGTTGGCGGCCGTGGTCTGGTAGATGCCCGCGCCCTTGGCGCACAGCGAGCCTTCATTGATGGGATGTTCGGGGTCGCCTTCGATATTGATGATCTTGCCGGTCTTCGTATCGGTGCTGCACAAAAGCCCACATCCCACCGCACAGTAGCAGCAGATGGAGGTGGACTGTTTGGCGGTTTTGATCCGGTCGTATTTGGTCAGTTCCTGAGCAAAGGCTTCGATGGGAAGCACACTCACGCCAAGGCTGGAGAGCAGGATTCCCGCGCCCAGCCCGCATGACAACTTGAGAAACGATCTGCGTTCCATAGTCACTCACACGATGATGAGGGTTATCCGAATGCCCGGACCGCTGACGGCGGACGGATTTTCGGAGAATTCCCAGTCACGGTACAGGAAGAAACCGTTTCATTCAAGGCGACCCCCTTTCTTTTTCGTAATGTTAACAGCCTATTGAGAAAACAAGTGCAATCTTCAATTATGCTTATAAAAGCATAATAAATCAGTAAGCTGTACGCTGAGGCAGCCCTGTCCGGAGCCTTCCGGCCCCAATAGGGCGTGTCGTGCCCCTACCCAAAAAGGACATGGTCTCACGGTATTAGGAATCTATCAAAAAAAGCAGATCTCTTTTGGGACAATCTCGGAAAATGAGCAGAATGTCCGCAATGTCGCGGAAAAACCGTTCTCCGGGATACGGCGAAGGCGTGGGGAAACCGTTTTAGCGGCGGGGCAAACATGGATACCGTGCCTCTCCTGCGGGTGCCACGGGGAATCCGCCTCATGGCCGGGACAGGGAACCTCCCGGCATCCGTTCATCCTGCGCAACAAAAAAGGACTGCCCCAAACAGGGCAATCCCTTCCGTTGCATGAAGACGACGGGCCTCCAGTAAGGAGCGCACATCAGAAGCAGCAAACAAACAGAACCATGAAAAACCGTCATGGAATCGCACGTCTTGAGCCGAAGCCTCGAACGGGCTGCCCCCTCTGCCCTGCATCCCGCCCAAGCCACACACGAGGCGGCGAGAACACTCTCCCCAGGAAAAGGGAAAAACACTCCAGAAGAAGCGCCATAGACGGAAAAGCACAACGCTTCCGACTCATACCGCCACCGCTCATCCCCTCATCCGGCCAACAGCCTCTCTCCGGCGCAACGTCTCAACGAAACGTCATTTTTTGATCAAACCGGACGAATACACGCAACAGCGGGACTTCCCGGACTGCTTCGCCGCGTACATGGCTATGTCGCTCTGCCGTACCAAGTCGTCCAGCTTCGTTCCTGGGTCCGCGCTCGACGCGATGCCGATACTCGCGGACATCACGCGCAGGTAATCCGAAACCTGAAACGCCTCCAACAGACTTTGCAAAAGCCGATTGGCCTTCTCTTCCAAAAACGCTAAAGACCGCTCACCAACAAGGCAGATCAAGAACTCATCACCGCCGAGCCGTACGATGAAATCCCCGGGGAACGCTTCCCGCATCAGCCGGGCAACGAGTTCGAGCGCCCCGTCGCCGATGTGGTGGCCGTGAGCGTCGTTCACTTTTTTGAAATCGTCCAAATCGACATACAGGAGGCTGAGCTGGTTCTCTTTCCTGTTCTCGTTCATATACTCATAGAAGAAACGGCGATTGTATAATCCGGTCAGGGCATCGGTATTCGCGCTGATCCAGATCTGGTGCTCGAATGTCCGTTCGATGGTTACGTCACGGCAGAAGCAGAACTGCCCCACCCGGTTGCGGAATACGTCAAAAATGGGTTCTTCATGGAACTCCAGAATCCGCTCCTCGCCGTCGCCGTGCAACCGTATTTCGAAGTGCCCCTCCCCGTAGGTCTTGCAGAGGCTTTTCTGGATAACGTGCTTCCATTCCTCATAGGGCTTGCCGACGATGTTCTTTTCCTTCGCGGCGAAATATTCCTCAAACTTGGCGTTCACATTAATGATCCGCCCGTCGTTGCCGCTGATGAGGATCGCAAACGGCATATTCCGCAGGAAGATCTCCAGCTCCGCGCCCATGTTCGCAAGATCGGTCACGTCATGCGCGATGCCGACCGTCCCGAGGATCGTCCCGTCGTCGTCGAACAGCGGGGACTTGTATGTCTTGAACTGACGCATCCCCTGTTTGCTCTTGACCATTTCGTCAAAAAGGCAGGTGCGCCTTTCCTCAAGCACGATCTCGTCAGACTCCAGACAAATATACTCGCCCTGCTCGTATTCTTCCTTCTTCAGATCCCATATGTAATAGTGGCCGCGTCCTTGTACGTCCTCCTTCTTCTTGCCTACGGCATGGCAAAAACCGTTGTTGACCTTCAGGTGCGACCCTTTTACATCCTTAAACCAAATAAGATCGGGAATGCTGTCGATGATCGTATCCAGATACGTCTGGGTCAGGCGGCTGTCTTTCCTATGCTTGATGCCCGCTAATATCTTTTTGAAGCGTACCGCACCGAAATCCCTATGGAAAGGCTTCACCCAGATGTCGTCGGCGGCCTCCAGGGAAGGGGTGCGGAGAACGGCGAACGCCTCCGGTTCCATGCAGAACACCAGGATCGCCCCCGGCTTGCACAGTGCTCGAACCGCTTCCGGACGCTCCGCCACGGGCAGATCAAGAACGATGATATCACTGCCCCGCACGGCTTCCGGAGAAAAACTCCGGTAACCAGAAACCTCATGCTCAAACCGTTCCAGCGGAGCGATGTTCCGTACGTCTGCCAAAAGCAGAGGATCCTCGCTGAAAATCCTGATGTCGAGCTTACACCTGTACACGTCCTATCCCCTTAAATGATGTATCACGGACACCATGCCCGGCCTTCGTCAAAACCGGGCCTCTCGGAAGCACGAAGGCCCCTCTTCCCCCAGCTCTCAGTGAAACGATTCCTTTCCCAGCAAAAACGGTTCCCTCATTCTCTTGTTTACGGCACTTTGACGTTCCTCTGGGTCAAAACAGGCTCCTCTCCCGCCGGTTGGCTAAACCGGGAGCCCCTTTGTATCAGCCTATGCTGTTCAGCATTGCAATGCCAGCACTGTTTTGGGCCCTCCGTCGGTGCTATCGCGTAACCATCCATCATGATTTCCTTCATGCGGCACAGATTTTCTTCAGCGCGGCATCCGTTTCAAAAGCCGGGACGAAAGGCGTTTCACGATGGCCGAAGAAGGGGTGCGCCGCAGCGGGGACGGCAGCATGACCGCCAGCCGGGCGGCCTCGCCCCGTGAGAGGCTTGCGGCGGATTTTCCGAAGTAATGCCGGGCTGCGGCCTCCACCCCGTAAACGCCGTTGCCCCACTCCGCGACGTTCAGATACAGCTCAAGAATCCGCTCCTTGTCCAACGCGAGTTCCAGACGCCATGTCATGATGGCTTCCTTGATCTTCCGCAGGATAGAACGCTCGGGCGTAAACCACAGGTTCTTGGCAAGCTGCTGCGAGATGGTGCTGCCCCCGGCGGCCATCCGGCCTTTATCCCAGTTACGCTTCAACGCATCGTACATTTGGGAAAAATTGAATCCGTCGTGCTTCCAGAACAGATCGTCTTCGGACGTCACCACGGCTTGGCGGAGCGCCGGAGCAATGCGCTTGAGCGGAACCCACTGCTGCCGGATACGCATGGCCTTGCCGTCCTTCGCCTTGGGGCCGTTCTGCCATTGCTCCTGACGGTATTCCATAAAAGACGTGGTCCGCGGCTGTTCCGTCTCCAGCCAGCCGACGGGAGGCCACACCAGATATCTTCCGATATCCAGCATGAGGAAGAGGGTTACCCCGAAGAGCAAACTGCGTACCGGACGTTTTCGCCATGACGCGGCTCTATTTCGCACGAATGTTGTGAAAAAAGACATCGCAGAACCGTACCCCCATCACCCCGCTCCTGCAAGGAGGGATGCAATCCCTGCCTGTGGAAAAGGTCAGCATTCGGAGAAAGGAGCATGGGGCTCCGAGCTTGGGAACCTGCGGGGAGAAGGATTGGAAAGCATCAAAAAAGATTAAGCGATAGGCTGTTACAAACTCTCAGGCAACGCTACAATGAGAATATCCGCCGAAAACGTTTTCCGCCTTCGAGCGCCTTTTCCCCGACCCGAAAAAACGGCGCTGCCGGAATCCTCTTCCGACAGCGCCGCGCGCATACAGGGGAGACGTCATACGGAAACGCTCCCGTTCCTTCCCTAAAGTTTGCCCGCCATGCGGCAAAGCCGGCCCCCTGCCGTCAGGCCGGGGAATCGAGGAGATACCCCCCGTCGACGGTCACGGTGATGCCCGTCACATACGAGGAGGCGTCCGAAGCCAGCCAGACGAGCGTGCCGATAAGCTCGTTGGGATGCCCCATCCGGTGCATGGGCGTGGCGTCCACCCCGCGCTGCGCCTTGGCGCGGTAGCTGCCGTCAGGGTTGAACAGCATCTGGGCGGGGTTGTTGTTCGGGAAAAACCCCGGAGCCACGGCGTTTACGCGCAGTTTCGGGTTGAAATCACGGGCGAGGTGCGCGGCGAGGGACTGGGTGAAATTGCTTACCCCCGCCTTGGCAGCGGCATAGGCGATATGTCCGCGGATAGCCGTGAACGCGCTGATGGAGCTGAAATTGATGATAGATCCGCCGCCGGGGTTGTCGAGCATCTTCGCGCCGTACGCGAGGCAAGGCCAGAAACAGCCGCCGAAGAGGTTCAGCGTCACCGTATCGAACTGCGGCTGTGCGTCGAGATCGAAAAGGCTCTGTTCGTCCGTGTAATACGCGCCTTTGACGTTGCCGCCCGCGGTGTTGATCACCACGTCGATCCCACCGAAATCGCGCATCACGTCTTCGGCGTGTTGCCGGATCTCGTCCTGGCTGAACGAATTTACCTTGTAAGGCTTTATCTCCACACCCACGTCGCCGATTTCGGAGATCAGAGTGTCCAGCCGTTCCCTGCCGGAGTTGTAACACGCCGCCACGTTGGCCCCCGCATAGGCCATCGCCCGCACGGCGGCCCCGCCAAGGGCCCCGGAAGCACCGGTCACAACGGCGGTTTTCCCTTTCAAACTGAACAGCGCATGAATATCCATCTCGTCCTCCTGACAGGTTAACGCGCGTTGTCTCCATCTGACTCCAACCGTGAAGCTCATTCCTCATCAAGCCACGCGGCCTTCTCGAAACGCAGCGTCCGATCCGCGGGATAGGCCTGCTTCCAATAGGCCGCGCACGCTCCAGAAGTGGCGCTCCAGAGATCGGGGGCACCCGTAACCGCCCGCATGAGCCTGTCCAGCACGGCCCGGGCCGCCCCGAACTGCATGAGGTACGGCTGGATCACAAATGTGGACTGCCTTCCCCACGCCCGCACGCCTTCCAGCTCGGCGGCCCAGTTTTCCCAAAGCGCCCGCGTCTGCACGAGCCCGCTCCCCTTGCCCACTCCGGGGAAAAACATGAAGAACTGCGTATCCATCGCGTAATAATAGGGCAACATGAGCAGCGTGTGCCGCCGGTCGTAATCCGTAATCCAGTAGTGCGGGATGTCGTCCGCCATGGAGTTGCCGAAATACCCGCAACCGGCTTCGAGCAGCAGTTCCCCTGTGGCGTCGGAAACCGAACCGCCCGGATAATCGTCCCCCGTGCGCGGCAGCGTGAACCATCCCTCAGGCCGCGTGCCCGTCAGCTCCGCAAGCCCCGAAAGCGTCCGCTCAATGCGTTCCCGTTCTTCGTCAGGGGAAAGCCCAGCCACGTCCTCCTTGGCGAAGGAACCGGCGGCGATTTCGTGGCCGTCCGCATGGGCGCGGCGGACGCTCTCGGGAAAGGCCCGGGCCATCGCCAGCGGCACGGCGAACGTGGCCTTCACGCCGTAAGCGTTCAGATAGTCGATGAGCCAGCCGCCGGATACCGCATTGCCCCACACCGTCCGGGCATAGGCGATCGCCGCCTCATCAATACCCTCGGCACCGGCTGGCACGCTGTAGTCCACCACCACGGACACGGCGGCCTTGCCCGCAGGCCACACGATGCCGGAAGGCGACATTTCATCCGAAAGCGTGAAATCTTTTTTCCAAGGCATGGCGTCCTCCGGGATCAGGCTGAAGCCGGCCCTTCGGCCGGAAACCGTTCAAGGATGTAGTCAGCAAGCCACGCGGACGTGGCGAACAGCACGTCGCCGTCCTCCCGCGTCCGGCGGAAAAACCGCCGCAGCATTTCGAGGCGGCAAAGCCTCCCGCACAAGTGCGGATGGATCACGATGTTCATATAGCCGGTCGTTTCGCGGGCGGCGGCATAGGCTTCGAGAAGCGTCTGAAGGAACGCTTCGGGGGACTGGATGCGCTGCTGCTCGTTGCGGCTTCCGAACCATCCGAAATAGAAAAACATCGCGTCGTCATGGATAAAACTGATCGGCAGGTTGAGCATCCATTTCCCGATGTTTTCATAATAGACATAGAAGGGAAACTCGCCCTGCGGCGTATAGGAAACATATGTGTAGGCGTGATCCCGGAGCGCGGCGAGGTCGTGCTCGCTGCGCGTGCCCGCCGGGTATTGTCCCGTCAGCCCCTTGATGAGCGTATCCGTCCTGTCGATGTGGACGGCCTCCTCCTCAAGCGTCGGGGGGATGTGGTGATCCCACATGTGATTGGCGATTTCGTGCCCTTCCCGCACGGCGCGCCGGAGCACTTCCGGATATAAGAGCCCCGTCTGCCCGGGCAGGAACAGCGTCGTTCTGACGTCGAATTCGCCGAACACGTCCAGCAGCCGCCACAATCCGGTCCGGCCCCCGAACTCGCCCTGCGCGCACCAGAGTTTCGGTTCGCGGAGGAACTTCCGAAAAATCATCGCGTCGAAATCGACCGTAAAGTTGATGATGACCCTGACGCCGCCGGGAAAGACGAATCCCGGGATATCCTTGATCCGGCGGGCCGTTTTGTTTTTGAGCATCAACGGAGCTTCCTGCATCGCCTGTACTCCCTCTGGGTGAACCCCATTACACTTCAGTGATCATGCCGCCCGACAGATTGAGGGACTGCCCCGTCAGATACGAGGACACGTCCGAAGCGAGGAACAGCGCCGTCCTCACAATGTCGTCCACGCTGGCCATGCGGCCCAGCGGAATGGTTTTCCGGATGGCCTCGCGCAGGGTTTCGGCGGGAACGCCCAGACGTTCCGATTCCGCCGCCACCCGGGAATCCACCATCTCGCTCTCGACGGGGCCGGGACAGATGCTGTTGGCCCGGATCCCGTCTGCGGCGTACTCCACCGCCACGGACTTCAGGAGCATGATCAGCCCCGCCTTGCTGACGGAATAGCCGCTGTACCCCGGCAGGGGGCGCTTGCCCGCCCCCGACGCGACGGCGACCACGGACCCGCCGCGTGCCCGCATGAGGGGCAAGAACGCGTGCAGCAGGCGGAACGTGCCGTGTACGTTGATGTCCTGCGTGCGCAGCCACGTTTCAATGGAGTCTTCCGTCAGCTTCACGGGATCGGGGAAGACCCCCGCGCACTGGATCAGGATATCGATGCTCGGAAACAAGCGCCCGACCGCATCCCGCATAGCCTCGACCTGCGCGGCGGAGCATACGTCCGCCGTGAACGCCCGGGCCACCACCCCTTCGGCTTCCAGTTCCCGCGCCCGTTCGAACACACACCCGTCCCTGTCGGCGAGGCAGACGGATACGCCCTGCCGGGCCAATGCTCCCGCAATGTGAAAACCGATGCCCCTTGCCTTCCCGGCACCCATCACAAATGCCGTCTTGCCTTTCAAATCCGTATACATAACGTGCATCCCTTGTTGTGGGCCGGACGGCAGCGGAGGAAGGAGGCCGCCCGGCCCGGGGAGTGGAGAATTCCCAAAAACCTAGAACTGGCGCGGCCCCCAGATCTTCATCCTGTGCCCCGCGAACAGGATGGCCGCACAGACGGCAATCATGACGACGTGCATGATGAGCATCCCGGAGATGCCGAACCCGCCCGGCATGGTCACCGAGAGCAGCAGGAAGGGGAACAGCGGGATGAGGGCGTACACGTTGTTCAGGCCCACTTCAGCGGCCGCGGGCGTCTTGAAATCGCTGTCCACGATGCGCAGCAAGGCGAGCCCGCTGGCCGCCGTACCGGTAACCAGCCCGAACACGACCAGCAGCCGCTCCAGCCCGAAGGAGCCGACCCTGCGGCCGAGGTACAGCACGCCGAGAAGCGTGATGAGCGTGCACACGGCGATGACGAGGATGAACGGAATGAAATACTTCATGACCGTCGCGGCGCTGACCGCCATGAGCGCGGAAATGATCATGTAGTCGATGGTGGTCCCGAGGATGCGGTTCTGCGCGTCATCGCTGTAGAAGGCATTCGCGGCGGTGTGGTTGATGACGAGGCGGACGATCATGCCCGCAAACAGCGCATAAAGGTAAATGAACCCGAAAGAGGCCGTCTGATAGTTCGGCGGAAGGACGAAATACTTGAGCACGTAGCAGACGATCCAGCCCAGCCCGTACACGGTGGCGGCGACGGCGAAGTGCAGCGCGAACGTATCCACGTTGCCGCTGTGGGTCGTCAACTGGCAGGCGGGGACCCGCTTATCCTCCGGGCGGAGGCCCTTCAGGAAATCGGAGGAAAGCTCCTTCGTGCCGTAGGTCGCATAGCCCTTGCGCAGCCCCCAGTTGGCGAGGGGCACGCCCACGAAGTTGGCGACCATGAACCCCGCCGCCGCGTAGGCCAACCCCATGGAAACGCAGTCCGGCAAGCCATAGTCGTTTTGCCACGACATGCCCACGGAAAGGGCCTGACCGGGACCGAAAGCAAAGCCGAACCCGGCGAGGAACCCCGTCGCGGCGGTCAGGTCGGACCCGGTGATCTTGGCGTAGAGCTCCGTAATCCCGTAGCCCACGGTCGCCTGAAGGCCGTAGAACAGCCAGAACAGCAGATCGATCCACAGAGCGCCCTTGATGAGCGTCATGCTGCGGCCCTTGGTGTGCGTGCTGAAGCACCCGAGGCCGATGATCCCGAACCCGAAACTGAACAGATGGAAAGAAATCATCCCGAAATCGCCGACCTTGAGCGGCACCCAGCCCTCGGGCGAGGGATAGCCTATCCACCCCAAGTTGATCAGCGCAAACCCGAGCGTCCCGGCGATGATCCCCGCCGGAACAAGGTACTTCTGCAGAAACGTCACTTTGGCGCGCAGCCAGACGCTCAGGAGCAGAAGAAACGACATCCACATGACCGCCATCAGATAAGGAAGAAACGAGCTTTCCATGCTGCACCCGGAGAGTTGCGGGGCGCTTCCCGGCATGGGGAGGCGCGCCCGGGTTTCGAGGCCCTTCGTCCGCCCGGCGGCGACGAGGGAAAAGCCGGTGACGCGGGGAGGCAGTGGCCTGAGCACGGGAAGGAACACCCCGCTCAGGCGCTTCTCGTTCAGAAGGCACTTGTAGACAAGCAAGCATAATGCCAACATGATATTCCATATAAAAGATGAAATTCCAGTATGATATTGACAAATACGGATCAGCGTTATATTCCTTTTCCAAAAAACGGGACTGCATAATCCCGAAAACGGGATTTATCCGTAAAACGGGAATGGCCTCGGAGGTTCCGCCATGTACGCAGGGACAGTATCGCCATCGGACCCCATCCTCGCCGCGCTGACGCTCTCGCTCCGCCTTTCGGCAGCCCCGCTCAGCGAGAGGCACCTCTCCCTCATCACCGGACAGCCCGAAGAAAACATCCGGCAGATCTTATTGGATTTGGAAGGATTCGGCTTTGCCGCAAGGACCGAAGCGGCGTGGACCTGCGGCACAGTCCCGCCGTCCCTGCTCGGCGCAATGGCCGCCACGGTCCGGGCCAAGATTCCCGAATCCCGGATGCCCCACTATCTGGGCTTCCTCCTCCCGGACGCCCCGCTTGAAGAATGCGAACTCGTGGTGCGGTATCTGGACGAGGAACTGAACCAGCAGGCCCCGGAAACCCTGCTCTGCCTCGAATTCGTCATCCGGTACCTGCGGGACTGGGGAGAAACCCACGCCGACGCGGCCTTCCAAAAAAGCTCGCAGTACGCGGAGATGGTCCTCATCGTGCAGAGCCAGTGCCTGTTCCTCAACAGCCAGATGCAGATGGCGGTCAAGCTGACGCCCATCGCCTACGCCCTGACGCAACAGTCCGGAAATGAGCGCTTCAGGACGCTGGTGGCGATTTTCGGGTGCTACCTCAAGGTGTTTTCCGACGAGCCGCTGCCGCAGGACATTTCCCGGTACGTGGAGCGGCTTGGGGAACTCCCGGATCTCGGGGACAAGGAAATGCAGGACTGCCTGCCGCTGTTCCGGGGCATCCTGCATTACGTGCGCGGCGAGTACCCGCATGTCCTGAAATATTATGAACAAAAACTGGAAGTCTACGGCTGGAAATACCGGCGCTTCGCCATGCTGCTTGCATCCTGCGCCAGCCAGTCCGCGTTCTACCTGCGGCAATACCACCTCTCGCTCGGCATCAACGAATCGTCCCGGCGCACGGCGGCCCTTGCCGGGGACCGCATGCTCTCCATGTTCTGGATGCTGCATCTGGCCTTCGCCATGCTCCGCGTCGGGGACATGGACGCCGCCCTCCTCAATCTGGACTGCCTGTTCATGGCATTCGACGCACGGCAGTACAACAAGACCGCCGTCAGCACCGTCCGGGGCATCGCGCTCTACCATTATCTGAACGGGCGCCTCCGGTCCGCCCATGCCCTGCTCACCGGGCAGGCCGCGAGGGGCGTCTCTCCCAACGCGCCGCACGTCCCCTTCGAAGACCCCCTCAACCTCGACATGCTCTATGCGCTGGAACAGGCCGGGTTTCCGCCAATCTCGCGGTACCCCCTCGCTCTTATCGTAAAAAAGCTCAAGGAAGGCACCAACCGCCAGCTCAGGGGGGCTGCGCTACGTATTGAAGCCCTCCGGCTGCGGGATCGCGGCGGAGATCCGAAGCGTGAGCAGACGCTGCTGCGCGAGAGCCTGGACTGCATCTCCGGAACGGGCGATCGCCGCGAAGAAGCCCTCAGCGCCAATGAACTGGCGAACGTCCTCGAACGGATCGGCGATGCGGCCTCGGCGGCGGCCCTGCGGGATCAGGCGGAAGCCTGCGCCGGGTTCCGCGTCGACCGGAGCGTTTCCTACCAGCAGATGGTCCTTCTTTTAACCCGCCATTCCCAGGGAAACAGGCTCCCCGCCCTCGGCGACGGGCATTACGACTGCCCGCAGGACTCCTGCGTGGAACGCTGCCACCGCGCGTTCAACGCTTGCTCCAATGAAACATGCCTGACCAGCGCCCTGCACCGTTTGGTCGCCATCGCCCAGAAGGAATTGAAGTCGGAACGCGGAGCGCTGTTCCGGCGGGACGAGGACGACCGGCTTGTCTGCGTCGCGGCCGTCAACCTGACCGACATGGAACTGAAAAGCGAGCAGATGCGCCCGTGCCTCGAATGGCTCGACGGCTTTTCCGACCGCCCTGCCGCTCCGGGGCGCGGCGAGCAAGGGCTTTGTTTGCCTCTCGACATCGGCGAATCCGGCCTTTGGCTGCTCTACCTGGACAGCACCTTTACCGACGGCCCATTCGCCCACCTCCATCAGCCCGAACTCCATACCCTCTCCTATTTGTTCGCCTCGGAAGTACGCTCTGCCCTGCGCCTCAAAAAAGTGCGCGACGAGGAATCGCGGCACCAGAAGGAACGCTTCCAGTCCGTCGTGCTCCAAGAGGACAGAAACATTGCCCCCTTGTTCGGAACCGGCCTCGGGGAGCTGCTCGAACAGGTCAGGCACGTGAGCGTGACGGACGCGCCCGTGCTCATTCTGGGGGAAACCGGCGTCGGGAAGGAGGTCATGGCCCGGCAGATCCACCTCATGAGCCGCCGGAGCGGGCCTTTCATCGCCGTTCACCCCGCGAGCACCCCGGAACACCTTTTCGAGAGCGAGTTCTTCGGCCATGAGCGCGGCGCATTCACCGGAGCCATCAAGCAAAAGCTCGGCTTCTTCGAAATGGCCGACGAGGGGACGCTCTTCATCGACGAAGTGGGAGACATCCCTCCGGCGATCCAGACGAAACTCCTCCGCGTCCTTCAGGAGCAGCGGTTTATCCGGGTCGGCGGCACGCGGGAAATCTATTCTTCCTTCCGGCTCATCACCGCCACGAACAAAAACCTGTGGCAGGAAGTGCAGGAAGGCCGTTTCCGTGAGGACCTGCTCTACCGCATCTCGGTCGTCCCGCTCATGCTGCCGCCGCTGCGCGAACGCAGGCAGGACATCATCCCCCTCGTGCAGAACTTCATGGAGCATTTCTGCCGCCGCTACAATCAGCTCCCGTTCGCCTTGAATCAGGAGGAAACCGCCGTCCTCCGCAGTTACGATTGGCCCGGAAACATCAGGGAGCTCAAGAACGTGATCGAGCGGGCGGTCATCCTGAACCGCCTTCCGGCCCTGAACGTGCCGCACTCGCCGCCGCACCGGAAAACCAGCGAGGAAACGCCGAACCGCCGCGGGTTTGTGGTCGACGACATTCCCACACTCGACGAACTTGAGAGGCGTTATCTCGAACATATTTTTAATATCGCCTCCGGCTGCGTGTACGGGGAAAAAGGCATGACGGAACTGCTCAATCTCAAACGTTCCACGTTGTACACAAAGCTAAAAAAACACGGTATCATGCTGCGATAACAGTCCGCACGCCGCCAGCCCTCGCCGTATGGCTTCCATCCGGCGCGGGCCAGCTGAACGAGGAATTCGACCGCCAGACGTGCGACGAAATGCTGCGCTGCCTTCACGGCGGCATCATGTCGGATCTCTCGCCCCATGAATGCATGGAACGGCTGTTTGCCGACACCTTCTGCATTCTGGCCGTCTACGCCAATGAAGAGCAGACACTGAAGCGCTTTGTATGAGGCCGCCGGGCGTTTGCAGGGCGCCAAAAGCGTATGGCTCTCTCCCATTGTGGAGTTCGGCGTCTACGTCATCAACAACGATTCCCTGCCCTCCCCCCACATGATCGGCCGGGCCAAGGCCCTCAAGGAAACCTCCACCGAACTCAGGGGACGGCTGCGCTACGCCGTGTATGACGATGCCATCCGCCGCCAGCTTTTCCGGGAGAAGCGTCTTAAAAACATCATGGGAGCGGCCCTGCAGAACAGGGATTTCCAGGTCTACCTGCAGCCCAAGTACCGGACCGAAAGCGAAACCATCGGCGGCGCAGAGGCGCTGGTCCGCTGGATGGGCGCCGAAGGCATGATCTATCCCGACGAGTTCATCTCGCTGTTCGAAAGGAACGGATTCATCATCCAGCTGGACCTTTGGGTGTTTGAAGAGGTTTGCCTCCGCATCCGGGCGTGGCTCGACGCCGGGCTGCCCCCGGTAAAAGTACCGGTGAACTGCTCCCGCGTGCAACTCAAATCCCCTTTTCCTGGAGCGCTACATCGAAATTTGCCAGAGGTGCGGCACGCCGCCGCAATACATTGAAATCGAGCTCACGGAAAACGTGGTGTTCGAGGACGTGGGCAAACTCAGCAAGATCATCGACGCCATCCATGCGGCCGGTTTCGGTTGCGCTATGGACGACTTCGGGAGCGGCTATTCCTCCCTCAACCTGATTCAGAACATCCCGCCGCCTGCTCGATCTTTCGAGTATGCCTTTCACCAGCAGGTACAACACCGCCATGCTCAACAGTATAGCCCGCGACGGCAAAATCTATTGCCTGCCCTGCTCGGCGCAGGTGCGGGACATCGTATACAATACAATCCTCTTCGAGGAAAAAGGCTGGAAGGTCCCGTACGATTTCAACAGGTTCATAGCCTTGTGCCGGACAATCGAAGCCAGAGGCATACGTTCCATCCATCTCAGCTTCAGCAATTCCGAATTGCTGGATACGGCCTTCGGGGCTACAGCTACGGAAGCGGCTTCAGCCCCCCGGCCGATGCCCAATGGCTGGCCGACTACAAAAGGGGCCGGGGCAGCTTCGGGGAGCATTTCCGCCCCGCCCTCATACGTTTCAAACCATGCTGTTCAACCGCCAGTGCGCCATGGTCGAGGATTCGGTGCTCATGGCCCAAAGGGGGGGGTACGCCCTCACCGGCTCCACCGATCAGTTCGCGCTCATGCCTTTCTTCAGCCCCGGCACCCCTTGCGACTGGGACCGCCTCTATATAGTGTGTTATATCGGTTTGAACAAACATCTGGGCGAACCCCAGAACAAAAAGAAATATGATCCCGTCATGCAGTTGATGGATTACATCAGCACGCCGGAAGGGCAGCTCGCCCTGGCGGCGAACACGGGGGCCATGTATTCCAGCGTAAAGAAAGTCCCCGCGCCGGATATCCCGGAAATTGCGGACATGCTCCCGGCCTTGAGCCACGGGCGGTACGCCATCTTTTCTGAGTCGAAGAACGCTCAGGACGCCTTGCGGGAAGGTTTGGCGGGGATGCTCGCGGGTGCCCTCACGCAGGATGACGTCATCCGGATGGTGGCTCACCAAAACAAGAACCCTCCGCCTCCGAAGGTTTGCACTGTCATCGGAGAAGCAACCACGGACTTCACGCTCATAGAAACGGGGAATTTCCTCACCGACGCCATGAGTGCCAAGGCCGGGGCGGACGTCGCTCTCTTCCTCGACAACGGCAATGACGGGAAAGATAACGGCAAGGGGGTCAGCGCACGGTTCAGGCCCCAGACCACCAATGACGTGTCCGGGCTCTCCCCGATATGAAGATTGCCTCCCCGCGCGGACGTCCGCGCCAGCGTATTTCAAGCCGAATGCCTCTAAACGCATATGAAAAACACCCGACAACATCCGTACGGAAGCGCTATTGCGCCGCTGCGCCGGAACCCCCGGCTTCCGCCTCATGCGCCCATAAGGGGGAAGGCGCCTGATGGCAGGCCTTGCAGTCCGTGGGCCCCGCCGGTTTGCCCGCCGCAAGCGATTCGGTATGGCAGGCGACGCAACTCGGGTATGGCCCATGAAACGCATTATAGAAATAGAAAGGATTCAACGTGGGCTTGGCGTTCTTGTCGGTGCGCAGCGTGGCGGTCAGGCCGTCATGGCATCCGGAACTCGTGCACAGGAGGGACTTGCCGTCCACGTATCCCGTGTGATGGCAAATGGTGCAGTTGATCAGCGGCGTATGCGCCTGATGGGAGAACCGGGCCGGGGGCATGGTCTGCCACGCTCCGGAAGGCACATGTATTTCCCTTTCGCTCCACTGCACCAAGGGATGGTGCGCCGAAAAGTCCATGGGCTGGCCATGGCACAACGCACAGTTGCCGTAACTCCCGAGCGTGGCCGCCTGTTGCTGGTACTGGAGAGGCGGGAGGTTGTCGAGATTGTCGGCAAGCGGGTTCCTCGCCGGATACACGGCGTGTGGCGCGCCGTGACAGACGATGCAGCGCACCATGAGCATATCGTCGCGGCGTCTGCTGAAGAGTCCGGACAGCCCCTCGCTTCTGGGCGTCCACTTGTTGAAGGCCGACGCGGTGAGCAGGTTGGGCTTTTCCGAGAAATTGTGGCAACTGGTGCAGTCCGGTTCCTGTACCCAAGGCAGCCGCCCCTTGATCTTGTCCAAAGGGACCTCGCGTGCCGTGATGCCGGACATGAGCTTGGCGGCCTGCGGCAGCCCAGCCTCTTGCTCGGCCTTGAGCAGCGCCAGGGAATGATCCTCCATGAACCCGTGGCAGCGCACGCAGGAAAGCCCCCGATCCACATGAAAATCACGGGCGAACAGACGGCGCGGGGCATCCTTCGGATCATCTCCCGTGCGGCCCAGATCCACATGGCAGGTCTTACAGGCGTCAGCGCCCCTGTCGGCCAGGTAGGTGGCGTGCCAGCCGTGGATGGCGGCGGAAACGCTGAGTTCCGGCCCGCTCTTCCCTTCACCCGCCTTCCCGCCTTTCAGGCCGACATGGCAGGATCGGCAGGCAATGACCCCACCTTTCGCGTGCTGTTCCATAAAATGGGTGGACTGATGGCGGTCGTGCACTTCCAAAATGGCCGTCCCGGCGTTCGCGTGGCACTGGGCACAGCCGAAGCCGGGAGAAACAGCCAGCACGGCGGCGCTTTCGGCCAGGAGTTTCCCGGTCTTTTCATCTTTGGCGCGCAGCGTAATCACCGGATACGGGTTGAGCACACCGTCGGCGTTGACGGCGCTCACGGGAATCGACGCCGCGAAAAAGGAATCCTCCACAACGTTCATCCGTCCCTGACGTGTCGTGGAATCTTTCGCCACCCCTGCTTGCGGGCCCAGCTCCCACGTTACATCGACGCCCTGGGTCACGATCTCGGGGACGGGCGGCCCACGCTTGATGACTTGCGCGTTGAGCTGCGGCTCGGGATAGGAAAGGGTCCAAACGTCGTTCGGCGCGGACGTCTGGTAAAATCCCTGCAACCCGGCTCCCGTCAGCACATATTCCTGAGAAGCCGTAAAAGGCATATTGGGAGTGGCCAGCGAACCCTTGGCGGGCAGAGAGTCCAGCACAGTGCCGGGATCGCTTTGCGCAACCCCCGGAAGGGACGGTTTTTCGGCCTTTCTCTCGATCGGAGACGTGGAAAAAAGAACCCAGCCCAGCCAGATCAGGAACAAAGCCAGCGCGACCAGCCAAGCCGCCAAGGCCCACGCTCCATAAGACGTTGACGAGGATGACGCGTGCTTGCTCATTGTGCCTCCGGGGAAGGAATGGTCTGGCGCCGTGCGCCCATACGCTCAAGATAGTCCGCCAATGCCTGACGATCCGCAAGGTTGCCGGCAAAAGGCGGCATGTAGCCGAGCCGCGTCCCCTGGCCTTGAAGCTGCGCCTCAAGGCCATACCGGGTCAGACGCCGCACCCGGGGGATGATGTCGATACGCGGCCCGCCCAAGCCGTGGCAGACGTTGCATTGCAGCGCGAACAGCATGGAGCCTTTGCTCAGCCCGTCGGCAAGGGGCGCTTCAAGCTTCAGGGAACCGCTTTCGACCGCATCAAGCGTCCGTACCCAGCCGGATACGGAGGCGATCCCCCCGGCCTTGGCCCGCGCATCCTGTGCAACACTCATCCCGTTGGAATACATGTAGCCTTCGGCCACCCAAGGACGGCGTGCGGTTTCGCGTACCCACTCGAAACTCCCCACCAAAAGCAGCCCCGAGCACAAGATGACGATACTCAGGGGCTTGCGGAGGCGCTCGGCCCGCACAAAGGCCACCACCCCGGCCAAGAAGACCACGGGCAGCATCCAGCCGTATGTGATGAGGAAGGGGTGGATATCGGAGGTCCGGCTCAGGACGGCTTCCTGCCGATCCGGCGGCAACGCCATGAAATACCACACGGAACCGCCCAGCAGCAAAAAGAAGGGAAGGATGATCCACAGGCCGCTCACCCGTACCGCGATATGCCGGGCCTCCGCCGAGGCGATGCGTGGGGCGGTGAACAAAGCGAACATCCCCGCCAGGATCAGACAGATTCCCAGGCGGACAACCACACTCGGCCAATAGGTGGGGTTGAAGAAGCCAAGCCACACGTTTCCGGTGGCCAGCCCCTGTCCGGGAGTCAGCATGAACGTGATGATGCCGTTGATCAGCACGAGCGACAGGAAGCCCGAGCAGGCATAGACAATGCCTATGCGCATGTGGGTTTCCGGGCTCATCCGGCCGCTGCGGCTCCAAGGATAGGTATAGTAATAGGCCAGCAGGGAAACCACTTCCAGCAGGAAAAGCCCCCACTCCGCGGCCCAGAAAAAGACGAAATTATGGATCAGCATGGACGTGGCCCCAGGGTTCACCACGCTCATGGTGAACCAGATGCCTACGCCGCTGAGCCCGCCGAAAACCATGGTCAGGAGCAGGAAAAAGTGCGTATGGCGCTCCAGCCATTGCAAGATCTCCGGTGCGCCGTCCCGGTAGGCTCTCCGCTCCATCCATACCAGATAGATCCCCCCGCCCACGGCGAACTGGGCCACGAAGACGTGTAAAACGGAGACAATCCCGATGATCAGCCCTGAACCGATGCCGACGAAATGCCAGACGGGCAATTCCATGTCATCCCTCCCGGATTTCCGAGCTTTCGCTGCGGTTCAAGGCATGAAAAAGGACGCGGCCCAGCCAGACAAGGACGGCAACCACCAAGACGGTGGCTACCAGAAAGAGCGACAAGGCGGCGGTCTGGCCATGAGGCATCGCCAAAGCGGTGGGAGCCGGAGACGCCGCGCCGCTGTAGGGCTGAAGCATGGCGTCGCGTACCATGCCGCGCACGCAGACCATGACCAGAATGACGCCAAGGGCTGCTGTGCTGGCAAGCTTGAGCCCGCCCTGCCGGACAAGGATGAGGGCGATGCACAGCCCGGATACGGCTAAAATCAGGGCCGCCGTGGACAGCGCGTCTCCTCCCAGAAAAAGGCCGCGCACATCCGGGGGCAATGTGAACAGGAACAGCAGCCCCACCGGAACCTGCGCCAAGGAAACGTAGAAAAACCAATCCAGCCCCCGGCGGAAACGGCGCTCGGCCTCTTCCCTGTCCACTTCCGGATCACGCTTGCTCCACCGGGCGTGCCAGGCCATCGTCAGGCCGCCCACAGCCAGAGAAGCCAGTAAAATATGCAGATAGCGCGGGAATAAGGTGGGATCGCTTGTGTTCAAAAGATGCCCGTGCGGCTCGGAGAACCACCGGAACCAGAAGTCCGGGCGCAGCATCAGGGTACTTGCGTTGCTCAGCAGAAACGCCGTCATCAGAAGCAGCAGCGCAGACAGGGACAGTATCGGGGTCCGCCGCGCCGGCCTGACCGCCCCGTCGCTCACGTAAAGCCCGTAATACGCCAGCATGGCGAACAAGGCGACGAACATCCACCACACGGCCATAAGCACGATGCTGGGGTACAGGAAATGCCCGTACAGCACCTGTAAAAAGAGAAAAGGAGCGACGCCGAAGTTCACGGCAAGGGCCAACACCTTGGGCATGAAGGCCACCCCGCCCTTTCTGTCCGAAGCCGAAGCCCGCCGATCGATGACCGACAGGATCACCGAACCCAAGAGCACGTTGACCAACACCAAATGCACAAAAAATGTCAGCAGCAAAAGCACCTTTAAAAACCCGGACGGTACCGGCAACGCCATCGGGGGAGAAAGCAGGCGCGGCGCCTCGGGCGAAGCGTAAGCGGCCGCAGCCCAGAGAAACATGCCAAGGGCCATGACGGCAATGCCTATCCGTTTTTTGCTCATGCGTCGTTCCTTTCGTATCCCAAATCCAGCGAAAAATCGGCTCAGCCGTATGCTGTTGACGCTACCCGCCCCTCGCCTCCTTTTCCATTATAGATGAGGAAATACCATTAGACTCATACCCTGTGGGCAGGTATTGGGGAACCTCCGTGCCCTTGAGGAACGAAAACGCAACTCACACGGGAATAAACCATATTATCATGGTGCTTTCACTCCCATGCGGCTACTCAACGGAATAGAAACATGTGAAGAGCACGCCTCAAAACACGTTTCCTGAGGCGGATCCCGCAAGGGTCCGTACGGTTCAACAGTAAAAAGACAGGAGAAATACAGTGAAAAAGGTATTGATCGTCTTTTCAGCCGTGATGCTTCTCTCTTCCTTCGGCGTCGCGTTTGCCGACGGCGATGCGGCCAACCTCTTCAAAACCCACTGCCAGGGGTGTCACGGCGCTGACGGCGGACGTGTCCCCGCCAGCGGCATTGAACCCATCAAGGGCCAGAGCGCCGCCGATCTGCTCAAGAAACTTGAAGGATACAAGGACGGGTCCTTTGGCGCCCAACGCAAGCTGGTCATGGAAAACGTCGTCAAGCAGCTTTCGGACGAGCAGTTGAAAAGCTTGGCCGACTATGCTTCCACGCTGTAACTGAACGTTACCTCCGGCCCCATTCCGGATCGTTCCCCAAAGGGGCGGCCCTGATGTTTTCTGTAAGGGATGCGCCGAGACGCCTTCTCAAGGAAGTTTTACCAACCCCGGCGCGGCGTTCCCGCTCCGCATGAAAAATCTTTACGGCCCATCGAGGTCCACTTTCGCCAGCATCCTTTCGACCAAAACACAAGAGGCCACCAATATGGTGGCCTCTTGTGTTTTGAGGAATCGGAAAAATCTCGGTGCTGCCTTCCTGAAACCTTCCGGAGCGTAACGGGCTATGCCAGATCAAACTTTCCGGTCACTGCACGAGAGACGGAATAATTGATGTGTACGCGCATGGCCTTCTGCGCCAGATCGGGATCGCGTTTTTCCAGCGCTTTCAAAATATTCGGCGCGCCATCCGCATCGCTGAGGAAGTCTTTGTCCCACAATTCCAGATAGTACCACAAGCGCATCATCGTCTGAAGCAGATCGTTGACGACACGGGTGAGCTCCGCATTGCCCGCGGCTTCATACAGGAGCTGATGGAATTGCGCATCCCACGCGGCCGCCGCATCGCTCTTGCCGTCGGCGCAGGAATGGATTTTTTCGACGAGTTCCCGCAGCTTCCCAAGCTGTTCGTCCGTAATGCGTTCCGCCGCCAGCTTGGCGACCACGCATTCCAGTTCCAGACGCAACTCCACAACATCGCGCATATGCTTGATGTCAAGCCGGGTAACAACGGTTCCCATGCGGGGAATGGTTTCGATGAGGTTTTCCTGCTGCAAACGGACCATGATCTCGCGCATGGGAAGGCGCCCGATACCGTAGTCCTGCATGATCTGCTTTTCTTTGAGCAGCTCGCCGGGCTTGAGCTTCGAGGTGATGATGTCGTGCTTGAACGCCGTATAAAATTCGTCGCGGTTCACAATGCGCCCTGACCGTTGAGGATAGGAAAGGAAGCGATCCTACCAAAGCCCCATATCCCTGTCAAAGGAATATACACTATACTGTATTCTATACATACCAAGGCCTTCCGGAGAAAAACAGGGCAACATCCCCTTCCCCGGAAGGCCTCTCCAAGCGGAAGCCGACACATTGTCCGGACGTAGCCGGAACACGACTACTTGTTCTTGGTGATCAGCTTGCCCTTCGCCTTCTGTACATCCAGCTCGTGCTGCGTGACGACATGGACCTGATCGAACGGCTCATCCATCTGCGCCTTGAGGTCCGGGCGGCGTTCGAGCAGCAGCTCGACGTCGTCGGCCAACAGGGCAAGCTGTTCGATCGGGACGCCGAACCACATTTCATTGCCGGTGATCTTCATGAACTGGCGGGCGCCGAAGCAGCCGAGGGAATACATGGGCTGACGGGTACAGAACGGGCCGGCGATGACGCTCTGGCAGGTGCCGGGGCCGGTCATGCCGTAGCAGATGCCGCCACGGGAATACAGGGTGCCGCGGGCCAGATACATGGCCTGACGCGGATTCAGTACGAAGATGGCCACCTCGTCCCCGCGTGCCGGGCCCTCATTGGCCTTTTCCAGCGGCATGTAATAGGCGCACTTCACCGTACCCACACGCACTTTCGGGGATTCTTCATACATTCTGCGGGAAAAAGCGGGAGCCCGGAACAAGGCACGCCCGTTGTCGGGATAGTCGCCCGTAGCCCATTCGCCGCTGAAATGGCCTTCGTAGCTTTCATCAAAGCCAAGCCAACGAATGGCGTTCTTGCATTCATAGTGATCGTTCTGAACCGTATAGAACGATTTCCCTTCAAAGCGCACCGTGTCCAGCATCTGGCAAGCCTTGAGCGGTTCGCCCTCATAATGGGGCAGATTGGCGGGAGGGGTATCGGACAGGCCAATGACGACAATCCGGTGCTCCAGACGAAGAGCTTTGCGCAGTCTTTCGGAAATATTCGCAAAATCAGGAAGTTTGGGAGGCATGACCGGCTCCTTGGTTGATGTTGCAAACAGGCCGGGGAATCATTCCGGCCATTCCCGTACCGCACGTGGAATGCGTCGCCTCTCGGCATTTGAGGCATCCCGCGACGATCCGGCGTATACCGTTCCGTTGCGCTCAAAAAAATCATATCAATAGATTCGTGTCAAGTATCATCACTGATATTATCAAAAATATTTTTTATGAGTTTATTTTTAAGTTTGATCTATTGACAAGTTTTAGTCATATCAATTAGCTTCGAATTACAGATTTAATTTCATATTGTGGATTCTAAAAAGACGAGGTCATCGTGAAACGCTCTCCGTGGAAGCTCTCGCCTCTCTTTTCCCCACATTCCATTGCCGTCATCGGGGCATCCCCCAAAGGCGGAGCGGGTTCCATCGTCATCAGGAATCTTCAGCGCCTCGGGTTCGCGGGAACCATCCATCCGGTCAACCCCAAGTACGCAGATGTATTGGGCTACCCCTGCCACCCCTCATTGGAGACGATCCCCGGCCCCGTGGACTGCGCCGCCGTCCTGCTCGGGGACAAGGCCATCCTTCCCATCCTGAAGACGGCCCACGCACGCGGCGTCAAGGGTGTATGGGCCTTTGCCAGCGGGTTTGCCGAAACCGGCGAACAGGGAGCGGCCATGCAGCGGGAAATCCGTGATTTTTGCCGGGAAACGGGCCTGCTCTTCTGCGGCCCCAACTGCGTCGGCTACGCCAACATCACGGACGGAGTCGGCATGTACAGCGCTCCCCTCCCCCGCGCCTTCCGCAAGGGCAGCATCGGCGTCATCGCCCAAAGCGGCGCGGTGCTGCTGGCCCTCGGCAACTCGTCCCGGGAAGCCGGGTTTTCCCGGCTCATTTCCTCGGGAAACGAAGCCGCCCTCGGGCTGGCCGATTACATGGATTACCTTGTGGATGACCCCAAAACCGCCGTCATCGCCCTGTTCGTGGAAACCATCCGCGATCCCGAAGGCGTAGCGGACGCGTGCCGCCGGGCCCGTGGCGCGGGAAAGCCCGTCATCGCGCTCAAGGTGGGACGCTCGGAACTGGCCTGCCGGGTGGCGGCAACGCATACCGGAGCCATCGCCGGGAGCGACCGGACGCTCGACGCCTTCTTCCGGCGCTGGCACGTCATCCGGGTCAACACGCTGGACGAGCTGCTCGAAACCTCCATCCTCTTTTCGGGGTTGCGGGGGGCTCCCACGACCTCGCGGCGCGTAGGCATGAGCACCGTTTCCGGCGGCGAAATGGGGATGCTCGCGGACATCTGCTCCGACTACGGGCTTGAGTTCCCTCCCCTTTCCGAAGAGGGCAAGGCCGGGCTCCGCAGCGTGCTGCCGCCTTATGCCCCGCTCGCCAACCCGCTGGACGCATGGGGAAGCGGCGACCTCAAGGAAGCCTACCCCGCTAGCCTCAGCATCCTCGCGCGGGAGCCCGCCGTGGATCTGCTTATCGTCTCGCAGGACATGCCCTCCAATATGGCGGACGAACAGATCGCCCAGTTCTCCGACGTGGCCGCAGCAGCAGTGCGGGCACGGGCGGACTCGGGCAAGCCCGTGGTCGTCGTATCCAACATTTCCGGCGGGATAGAACCATCCATCCGCAAAATCCTTGATGACGGCGGAGTCCCCGCCCTGCAAGGCAGCACCGAAGGCGTCGGGGCCGTCGCGGCATGGCTGGACTGGAACAGGCCCCTTCCTGAAGAAACGGAAGCCCCCCCTCCCCTTCCCGCCGATCTCCTTGCCGAGCTGGACACCTGCGGCGGCATCGTCCCCTACGCGTTGTCGACGCGGGTTCTCGCCCACTTCGGCATCACGGCCCTGTGCGAACGCCTGACCCAAACGCCCGAAGAAGCAAAGGCCGCCGCCGAAGCCATCGGCTATCCCGTGGCGCTCAAGGGCATCTCGCCGGACATCACGCACAAGACGGAAACCGGGCTCGTCAAGCTCAATATAGCTGACGCGGGGGCCCTGCGGCAGGCATGGGACGAACTTGAGCGATCCATGAACCTCCACCACCCCGATGCCCGCCGGGAAGGGATGCTCATCCAAAGCATGGTGACCGGCGACGTCGTGGAAACCATCGCCGGGGTCAACCGCGATCCGGCCTTCGGATCGGCGGTCGTCGTCGGGCTCGGCGGCATTTTCGTCGAGCTGCTGCGCGATGTTTCGCTGGAGCTGGCCCCGCTCTCCCCCGCAAGGGCGAAAGCGATGATCAACCGTCTCCAAGCCGCCAAACTCCTTCAGGGGTTCCGCGGCAAACAACCCGCCGACATAGCCGCGCTGGAGGAAACGCTTGTCCGCCTTGGGCGGATGGCCCATGCGCTCGGCGAGCGGCTGGTCTCTCTCGATCTCAATCCTCTCATGGTGTTGCCGGAAGGACAGGGGGTACGCATCGTGGACATCGTGATGCAGGCCCGGCCTTCCGGAGATTCCCCCAAGCACCTTCCATAACGCTGGAGAAATGATTCATGAAGGAACTCTTGTCAGGAAATGAGGCCTTGGCGCGCGGCGCGCTGGAAGCGGGCATCGAGATCGCCTGCGGCTATCCCGGGACGCCCAGTTCCGAGATCCTCGAAAACGTGGCGAAATACAAAGAAATCTATTCGGAATGGTCCGTGAACGAAAAAGTCGCCATGGACGCCGCTGCGGGCGCGGCCTACTCGGGACGCCGCTCGATGGTCACGACCAAGCAGGTCGGGATGAACGTCCTTTCCGACTCCCTGTTCTACACGGCCTACACGGGCGCGGAAGCCGCCCTCGTGGTGATCACGGCGGACGATCCGGGCCTGTTCAGCTCACAAAACGAGCAGGACAACCGCCATTACGCCAAGCTCGGCAAGTTCCCCATGCTGGAGCCTTGCGACAGTCAGGAATGCAAGGATTTCATGGGCGAAGCCGTGGCCATCAGCGAGCGGTTCGACACGCCGGTGGTCATCCGCACGACCATGCGCACCTCGCACTCCAAGTCCGTGGTCGAACTGGGCGAACCGGCATCCTATGGGAAGCAGGTGGGGCCGTTCCCCCGCAACATGGAGAAATATAACTGCATGTGCACGTGGGCCCGCGAACGCCATTATGTGCTTGAGCAGCGGCTTCTGGATCTGGAAGCCTTCAGCAACGAATGGCCGGGCAACGCCATCCACTGGGGCGACCGCGAATACGGGTTCATCGCCGGGGGCATCCTCTACGAATATGTCCGGCAGGTTTTCCCCGGTGCCTCGATCCTCAAGATCGGCATGTGCTATCCCCTGCCGAAAAAGCTTATCCGCAAATTCGCGGAAGGCGTGAAGAACGTCATCGTCGTGGAAGAACTCGATCCGTTCATGGAAGAACAGATCCGGGCAATGGGCATCGACGCGCGGGGCAAGTCCATCTTCCCCATCTGCGGCGAGCTGCTGCCAGAAGACATCGCGGAATGCTGCCGCAAGGCGGGCATCCTGAAGGACGCCCCCTCCGCCAGAGCCAACGAGGCGATCCCGGATCTGCCGATCCGCAGCCCGTTGCTGTGCTCCGGCTGCCCGCACCGTTCCACCTTCTACCATCTTTCCCAGATGAAGCTCCCCGTCGCCGGAGACATCGGCTGCTACAACCTCGGCACCCTGCCGCCCTTCAACGCCCAGCATACGATGGGCTCCATGGGCGCGAGCGTGGGCGTACTGCACGGCATGGGGCTGTCCGGCCTGCCCGAGCCCGCCGTGTGCACCATCGGCGACGGCACCTTCTTCCATGCGGGCGTCGCGCCGCTGCTGAACATGGTCCACAACAAGGGCAAAGGCACGGTCATCATCATGGACAACCGCACCACCGCCATGACCGGGCATCAGGACAACCCCGGCCTTTCCAAGACGCTCTCCAACGGGACCATCGAGCCCGTGGACATCGCCGGGCTGTGCCGGGCCTGCGGAGTGGAAAAGGTCGTCACCGCCAACGCGTTCGACATGAAGGAAGTCCGCAAGGGCCTTGAAGAATGCACCGCCTACGACGGGGTTTCCGTGCTCATCACGCGCGGGGACTGTGTGTTCGTCTCCCGCAGCCCCAAGCCCGCCCGCGTGGTGGATGCCGACAAGTGCATCGCCTGCGGCAAGTGCATCCAGAGCGGCTGCCCCTCGGTCGTACTCTCCGACGCCGTCCATCCCAAAACCGGAAAACGCAAGGCCCGCATCGAGCCGGTCACCTGCGTCGGCTGCGGCGTCTGCTCACAGATTTGTCCCGTACAGGCCATCTCCGGCCCGGAAAACGCATAGGAGCCCGTTCATGCAAGCAACCCGTTTTCTCATCACCGGCGTCGGCGGACAGGGAACCATTCTGGCGAGCGACGTGCTCGCCGAGGTCGGGCTGCGGCTCGGCTACGACGCGAAGAAATCCGACATCCTCGGGCTGGCCGTACGCGGCGGCTCCGTGGTCAGCCATATCATCTGGGGCGGCAAGGTCCGCGCGCCCATGATCGATGAAGGCTCCGCCGACTACTACATCAGCTTCGAATGGCTCGAAGGGCTGCGCCGCATGGCCTACACCAACCCGGACACCGTGATCCTCGCCAACGACTGGCGCATCGATCCCGTGGCGGTCAGCTCGGGTCAGGCCGAATACCCCGCCGTGGAAGGCATCCGGAACACCATGCGGGAACGCTGCGCCGCGCTCCACGTCCTCCCCGCCACCCCCATGGCCGTGGATATGGGCAACTCCCGTGTATTCAACAGCATCATCATGGGCAAGCTGTCCCTGCTCGTGGGCGGGGACGGGGACGTCTGGCGCTCCGCCGTGGCGGACACCGTCGCCCCCAAGGTACGCGACCTGAACGTCAGGGCCTTCGACGCCGGGCGTTCCTTCGGGCTGTAGGGCATCCCCCCGCACGGCCCGCCCCCATAATTCCCGGCGGGCCGTACGGACAGGATCGGCGGCTCCCCCCGCCGCTCCGGGCCGTTTCCCCTTCTTTCTGCGAGGCATCCCATGTTTGATACGCTCTTTTGCAACGCCCGGATCGTGGACGGCACGGGCACCCCGTGGTTCTGGGGTTCCCTCGGTGTGCAGGACGGCTTCGTCGCCGCCGTGCTCCCCCGCACCACCGAGCCACTCTCCCGGCACACGATCGTTCTAGAAGGCGGCATCCTCTGCCCCGGCTTCGTCGACGGGCACAGCCATTCCGAACGTCCGCTGCTTTCCGACGAACCCACCGACTGCAAAACCATGCAGGGCGTGGCCACCGAAAAACTCGGGCTGGACGGCATGTCCCCCGCCCCTATGCGACCTATCCCCATATTCTGGGGAAGTACGCGCGCGAACTGGGCGTGCTGTCGCAGGAAGAGGCCATCCGCAAGATGACTTCGCTAACCGGCCCGCAAGATCCGGCTGGCGCACAAGGGCGTCACCCTGCCCGGATTTGACGCGGATCTCGTGGCCTTCAACGAGCGGACCGTGCTGGACACCAACGGCTGCGACAATCCCCGCGTCCATCCCGCCGGGATGCCCCATGTTCTGGAGAACGGGGCGTTCATCGTCGGAAACGGCGTCATGACGGGTACGGGGCCCGGCAGGGCGATCAGGGAGTGGCCCTCTCGAGGCGGTTTCCGAAAGGCGGAGCCAAGGCGGCTGGTTCCCAAAAAGGTTTTCCGATCCGCGCACTTCGGATTGTTGGATCAAGGCGGCATGGGGTGTTGACGTTTCCCGGCCTTGAACCGGTTCTGCAACAAGCGGGGGATCCCATGCGAACAGTGCTTGTCAAAAACGGTATCATCGTTGATTCCGGCGCACTCAGGGCGCTGGGCATACTCATCGCCGGGGACAGGGCTCCGCACGGCACGCCCGGCGTGGAAACCCCGTTCGGCGTGACGTGGGATGAGGGCATCAACAGGGGGGCGCATCGCCGTCACGGATTTCGTCAGGATCATGAGCCAGAATCCGGCGAAAACATTCGGACTTTACCCGCAAAAAGGAACACTGCGGCCCGGTTCCGACGCCGATATGGTTCTTGTCGCTCCGGGATGGCCCCGGACCGTACCCGAGCGCAATCCCCATCTCGCGGTGGGTTCCAGCATCTTTATGGGCAGACAATGCCTCGGCGGTCCCGTGACCGTCCTCCGCCGGGGGAAATCATCCGGAAACGCGGCGAAATCACGGGAGCCCTTCCCGGCCGCTTCCTCCCCGCGGGCCCATCCTAAAGGGCTGACGCACCATCTCCCAAGCCTTTCGGGAACCCGCCGGAATATCGGCCGGGGTCTTCTCCCATTGCCGAATATAAGAATATATCTTTTTGAAAAAACTGAATAAAAAGTAGATAAAAAACCTTTACAGCCTTGTGATATTACCAGTAGTATACACTTAAAGATTCATGAAGGGCGAGATTTCGTCCACCTCCAGCAGGCCAAGGCAGCCACCCGGTTTTCTCATTCACGTCAAACCGCGTTTCTCAGGAGGATCATCATGCTCAAGCGTACACTGGCAGCTCTCATCGTTGCCCTGACCGCCTTCTGCGGCGGAACGGCACAGGCCGAGCCTCTCAAGCTCACCTTCTCCACCGGCTCCGTGGGCGGAGGCTTTTTCGCCGTAGGCAGCGGCATCGCGGGTTTCGCCTCGCAAAAGATCCCCGGCATCAGCATTACCGCGATCTCCGCCGCCGGCGTCGTGGAGAGCATCAACAGGCTGGAGCAGGGCAAGGCCGATTTCGCCATGCTCAATACGCAGGACCCGCCACTGGCGTGGGAAGGCAAGGCCCCCTACAAGAAGCAGTACCGGAACATGCGCGGCATGGGCATCCTGTACATGCAGGCCGCCCAGCCCTACACCCTCAAGTCCTCGGGCATCCGCACCTTCAAGGATCTCAAGGGCAAGACCCTCAGCGTGGGCGCTCCCGGCGGCACCATGCATCTCGACTTCTTCCGCTGGGTCGAAGCCAATGGGCTTGATCCCAAGAAGGATTTCGGCAAGGTGCTGTTCCTGCCCGCCAGCGAAGCCATGGAAGCGGTCAAGACCGGACAGGTGGACGTCGCCGTGGAACTGTCGTCCATCCCCTCGCCGCAGATCTCCGAACTCTCCATCCTGCGTCCCGTGCATATCCTCGAATTCCTGCCGGGAGCACGCGCCGACATGATGCAGAAGTACCCCCAATACCTGCCTACCACCATCGAAAAGGGAGCCTACAACGGCATCGACCAGCCCATCGAAACCGTAGGCACGGGCGCCATGTTCGCCTGCCGGGCCGACCTGCCGGACGACCTTGTCTATGAAATCGTCAAGACCGTCTACAGCCAGGAAGGCGTCGACTATCTGGGCAACGTCATCGCCGCGCTCAAGAGCATGAGCCCCAACCTTGCCGTCAGCTACAAGCCCATCCCCCTGCATCCCGGCGCGGAACGTTATTTCCGCGAAATAGGCCTCATCAAGGATTGATTTACATTCGTTCGGCGCCTCCGGGGAGCCTCGGAGGCGCCTTCCCCCTTCCCTTACGGAAAGCCTGCCGAGGAATACCATGAACGAAATGCCTCTCCATGAGCCGCTTATTGCCGAAGAAGGCAAGGAAAAGGAACGCGTCTTTACCGGCACCCCGGAACGGATCGTCAATATCTGCCTTGCGTCCATATCCGCGCTTATAATCTATTGGACCGTCTACGTCAGCGCCGACGTGATGTGGAAGCACGGCCTCTACATCATGACCGTCTTCTGTATGACGCTGGTCATTTACCCCTTCGAAAAAAAGCCGAAGGTCAACCACGTCTCCCTTGTGGACTGGCTGCTCATCATCGGCAGCATCGCCGGTTCGGCCTACGCCATCTGGGAATATCTGGATCGCTTCATGCGGCTGGGCATGTTGACGGAAATGGATATCTTCTTCGGCTGCCTGATGCTGTTCCTCGGCCTTGAGGTCGGGCGCAGGGTCATCGGCTGGTCGCTGACGCTGGTGTCCATCGTCCTCATCCTCTATTCGCTGTACGGATTCGTCATCCCCGGGCACTTCGGGCACGGCGGCTTCGATCTCGAAGCGGTGGTCACGCAGGTCTATGCGGGCATGGAAGGCTACTACGGGCTTTCCGCCAAGATGATGATCCAGTACGTGGCCCCGTTCATCCTCATGGGCGCTTTTCTGGAAAAGTCCGGAGCCGGGGATTTCTTCATCCGTCTGGCCTTCGCGCTCACCCGCAATACCGTGGGCGGGCCGGCCAAGGCCGCCGTCATCGGCAGCGCGCTCCTCGCCTCCATCTCCGGCAGCGCCGTGGCCAACGTCTCTTCCACCGGCGTACTGACCATTCCCATGATGAAGAAGGTCGGCTACCGGCCTCATGTGGCGGGCGCCATCGAAGCCGCCGCCTCCACGGGCGGGCAGATCATGCCTCCCATCATGGGTGCCGTGGCCTTCCTTATGGCCGAATTCACCCAGATCCCCTACCTTACCATCGTGACCGTCGCCACCGGCCCGATCATCCTGTATTACATCACGCTGATGGCCTTCATCCATTTTGAAGCCAAAAAGCACAACATCGGGCAAATGAAGGATCATCACATCCCCTCCGCCCGGACCGTTTGCAGCGAGGGGTGGCACTTCTTCGTCGCCATCATGGTCATCATCGTGATCATGGCCTTCGGGTATTCGCCGGGCATGTCCGCGCTCGGCGGGATCATCACCCTCATCGTGATCCACAGCATCAAGAGCCGTAAGGTCGACTTCAAGATGCTGTATGAAGCGATGGTGCTCGGCGGGCGCTACTCGCTCGGCATCGGCAGCCTCGTGGGTTGCATCGGCATCATCCTCTCGCTCGTCGGCCTGACGGGCGTCGGGCTCAAGCTCTCGTGGCTGTTCACGACCCTCGCCAACGGCAGCCCTCTCGTCGCCATCCTGCTCGTGGGCCTCATTTCCATGATCCTCGGCATGGGCCTTGCCAGCGGACCGGCCTACATCGTCACCGCCATTGCCGTAGGCCCCGCGCTGGCGGATATGGGCTTTCCGCTGATGACCGCCCACTTCATCATGATGTGGTTCAGCATCGACTCGGAAATCACGCCTCCGGTGGGCCTCGCCTCCATCGTGGGCGCGGGCATCGCCAACGCCGACCCCATGAAGACCATGTTTACGGCCTTCAACTACGCAAAAGCGTTGTATATCCTTCCCATTCTCTTCTACTACCGCCCCGCGCTGCTGCTTCAGTCGAGCCTGTTCGACATCGCGCTCACCTTCGTTACCGTCATGCTCGGCCTCATCGCTTTCGCGGCGGTCTGGGAGAACTACTTGATGCGCCGGACCACGCTGCTCGAACGCATCCTGCTGCTGGGCGGCGCGCTCCTGCTGTTCATTCCCGGCCATATCTGGGACTTCGCGGGCATCGGCCTCTTCATCATCGTCTACTGTCTGCAACGCTACTACTGTCCCGCCGGATTCCGGCAGACGGCCTAGTCCTCCCTCACGCTTCAAGGAGACCGCAATGCAACTCGCACTTCGCACGGAACACATCCCCTTTTCCAGCCTCTGCGCCTTTTTCGACGCGGCGGAAGCCCGACAGCGCGCCGGGCAGGACATCATCAACATGGTCATGGGCCGCCCGGACTTCCTCCCCGCGCCGCACATCAACGAAGCCGTCAAGAAGGCCGTCGACGACGGGCAGGTTCACTACACCTCCAATTACGGCCTCCTTGAACTGCGGCAGGAAGTGGCCCGCAAGCTGAAAGGCGAAAACGGGCTCGACTACCCCCCGGAAACCGAAATCGTCATCACGGCGGGCGTCTCCGAAGCGCTGCACCTGAGCATGGCCGCCCTGCTCAATCCCGGCGACGAGGCGCTCATACCCGCCCCCGCGTTTCTGAGCTACGGCAGTTGCGTACACATGGCGAGCGGCGTCCCGGTATTCGTGCCCACGGAACAGGCCAAGGGCTTCCAGCCCGAACCCGATGTTCTGGAGCGTCATATCACCCCGAAGACCAAGCTCATCCTCATCAACTCACCCCAAAACCCCACAGGAACGGTTTATCCGCGCGAAACGCTGCAAGGCATCGCGGATCTGGCGATCAAGCATGATCTCATCGTCGTCAGCGACGAAATCAATGAGAAGATCATCTTTGACGGCGAGGAACACATCAGCATCGCCTCTTTGCCCGGTATGCGCGAACGTACCGTCGTCCTGAACGGCTTTTCCAAAGCCTATGCCATGACAGGCTCGCGCATCGGGTACGCGGCGGGTCCGGAACGGCTCATAGCCCCCATCTATTGCGCGCATCAGTATTCCGCCATGTGCCCCTGCACCTATGCGCAGTGGGGGGCCGTCGCCGCTTTACGCGGCCCGCAGGGACACATTGCGGATATGGTAAAAGAACTGGATCGCAGGCGGCTCATGCTGCTCGACCGGCTGGCCGCCATGCCCGGCGTTTCCTTCGTGCGCCCCAAGGGAGCGTTTTACATCATGGTAAGCATCCCCGGTCTGGGAACGCCCATGCAGGCCGCCGAATTTCTGCTTGACGCGGGGCTTGCCATCGTGCCGTGGGATGAAGAGCACCTCCGCATCTCCTACGCCAATTCGTATGAAAACCTGAGCATCGCCATGGACCGGATGGAAAAGGCCCTGCGCGGACGCTTCTGATTCTCCCTCCTCCCCCAAAAGCGGGCCTCCCGGCTTCCCAAAGGCCGGGAGGTTCCTTCTTCCCCCTCTCACCGAAACAGAAAGCCCGGCGACCGGAATATTCTCCGACCGCCGGGCTTTCTGTTTCTGATTGGGAGGTTAGAACTTGTAGGTGAAGCTCACGTTCACGCCATGTCCCGCCTTATGCTCCGAAGCGCGGATGCCGTAGTCGAGGCCGAACGAGATGTTGTCCTTCTGCACCTCAAGCCCGAGCGTGCCGTCAAAGGATACGCTGTCCATCATCCGGGCCTTGATCGTATCGGAAGCCGCGACGCCCGGCACCCGGGCCTTGGCCTTCGCCTTGAGATCACCCGCAGCGGGCGCTACGGAAAGGTCGGCCCTCGGCTTCACCTTCCAGCCGGACGACGTTTCAAAGTCGCGGCTGAAGCTCACGCCGATCGGGAATGTCCAGATCTCCTGCGTATCGCGTCCCACGCGGAACACGTCGTGATCGTCGATCCGAGATGTGAACCCATCCGTCCGCAGGTTGTAGTATCGTACCCCGACATGCGGCGTCACATCGGCCCAATCCGTTTCAAACCGGTATTCGCCGCGCAGACCCGCCGTCAGCACGCCCGTATCCACATCGGCCCTGAGCTGGCCGAGCTGCATGGTTGTGGGCAGATCCTGCTTCACCTCGTTCTTGTTGGCGGAATAACCGAGATCGCCCACGATATTGAACTGATCCCGCGACCAGCTCCCGTACAGGTTCATGCCCCAGAAATCGAAATCATTCTTGGTCGCGTTGAAATCCCCACGGGAACGGGCCGTACCGCTTCCGGCGTTCAGGGCCATGCCGACCCGGAAATCGCCGAACGCGTAGTCGCCGCCAAAGACGATGCCGCCGAAATCGGCATTATAGCCGCCATCAAGAGAGCCCGCGCCCAAATTGCGCGCGTGTTCCGCTCCATACAGGGCATTGATCCAGAGGTTCAATCCGTCCTTACGAATGGCCCCTTCACGCGTGGTGGTCATATGTGAAAGCAACGCGTGATCCTGAATCGCCCGAACCGGGGCATCCGCCGCCGCGACGGCCATACCCTGCACGCCTCCGGCCACGGCGATCTGCGCCGCGCCGTCAACAGTATGCACCGTGTCCGCCTTGGGCAGATGGTTTTCATTGACCGCCCGAGAGAGGAACCGGATGCCCATGTTGCCGCTTTCGGTGTCGTTCAGCCCCTTGCCCCAGATGGCATCCATCGTGTTGACGAGGGAAAGCCCCCGGAAAACATCGGACGAGCGCCGGGCTGTGGCCTGTACCTTCATCGAACCGTCGGCATCCTTGCCCAGCACAAGCCCAATGAGATTATCCGGCGTGGAAAGGTTGTCTCCGTTCCAGCCCTGCACGTTGCTGACCGAGAATCCGGACGTAATCGCGTATTCGCCCTGCGTGATGTTGTCGATAAGCAGCTTGGCGCCCGCATCCACATTCAGCGTCCCGCCCTGGGACGTCAACGCCGCGGCGCCGTTGAGACCGCTCCCGTCAACGAGCAGCAAAGAACCGTCAGCGAAAGTCGCCGTATTCGGAGTCAATACCGGAGCGCTGGTCTTGGTTCCGTCCACCATCACCGCGCCTAGCGTACCGTTCAACGTCTGCGGCTTCCGGATAGCCAGCGCGGCGGTTACGCCGTTCTGTCCCCACTGGAGGCTGGATCTGCCGAACGCGTCCAGCGCCCAACCGGTATCCGTGTCACCCAACACGAGCAGGGAATTCTGCCCCGCCGTGAGCAACCCGTCTATTTCATTGTTCACAAAGGTGAAGACGCCGTGCGACGCATCAGCCAATGCATCATTGCCCTTCCACGCGGGATCAAGGAATACCCTGCCGCCCTGCAACTGAGCCTGACGGGCGACCACTCTACCGGCGCTCCCTTGATCGCCGATGTTGATCTGGACATCGGAAGATGTGGTCAAGACGTCCGCCGCCAGCGTTCCCGCAACCTTGATATCTCCCTTGGAGGCTGTGACGGACGAAGAATCCACAGCGCCGGAGACATTCAGGGCACCTCCGGAAAGCTCGACAGAAGCGGAAGTCAGCTTGCCGGAAACATTCGTCTGCCCATCGGCCTGACGTATCGTCGATTGGAGATGTGCCCCCTCGGCAATGTTGATCGTGCCGCCGTTGTTGTTCATCCCGGCGACGTCCGCCGTGCCGGTGGTTTCATTGGCTTCACCCGTGATGACGTGTGTTCCCGCACGGACATTGACGGTGCTCGCCGCGGCGATTTCTATATTTCCCGAGAGCGTGCCGCCGGAATCCATGACCGGCGTGCCGAGGTTCAGCACACCAAATGCCCCTTCCCCAGTACCTCCTACATGAACATTGACGGGATTTCCCCCTGCCGTGACCAAAGGCGTATCGGAGGAACCTCCAACCAATGTCAGATAATGGCCGCCCACTACGGAGATATTCCGACCGGAGGAACCGAGATCGATGTTCTTCCCACCAATGCTGCCGCTTATCGAGTCCGTCTTGTCGTCCTTCGCACTCGCGCCGACAACGAAATCCTTGCCCGAATCCGAACTTGTGCCGGTAGTGATGGTCACATTGCCAAGAACAATGTTGTTGGCGTGGTTGTTGTTCAATTCGTCAACGGAGACCTTTCCCGTGCGATCTTCATCGGGCTTCGGTTCAGGAGCGGGGGGAGTCGGGTCAGGCTCCACAGGGGGAACCGGATCTGGGCCAGGATCCACAGGAGGAACCGGATCTGGGTCAGGATCTACATACCCCGTTCCGATGAATGTGATCTCCTTCGCGGAGGTGGAGCCAGCCCCCTCACCCGCTTCTACGTTGTTCGCTCCCAACGAATCAGCCGCTGCCTGAGCGTACGTAAGGTTGTACAGAGCGTCATTGAACGCTATCAGTCCAGAATCAAAGCTCCAATTGTCTCCACTCAGCTTTACGGCACCGGGATCCTTGTTATCCCCCTCCGCGTTCAATCCGTTTATGAAGATCTGTCCCGTTCCGGTCTCCAGGATGCCACCAGCAAGGATCAGCTTGCCGCCAGCGACATTGTTCCCTTCACCTTGGGCAACAAAGGAAAACGCAGGCATCTTCAATCTGCCGCCCGTAATGGTCACCGTATTCTTGATGAGCCACTTCTGAGCAATTTCCGTGCGCCCGTCCTCAAAGGCAGCCGTTCCCAGAAAACCATCCATTGAAGCGTTGAGGAGCAGTTCCCCGCTCCCCGTCTTCTTCAGGGCTGGCGTTGCGCTTTGAGACGACAGCGCATCATCAAAGACGACCTTGCCGTCTCCCGTGATGTCCAGACTGGAACCGTCGCCCATGAAGATCGCGTTCGAGCCCGTGGAGTCCGTATTCCCGCTGAACACGATCTCCTGCCCCGCGCCGGGATTGAGGGTAATGGAACGGGTGTTGTAGATGGCTCCGCCAAGCCCGCCGGCCGTATTGCCGGTGAAGCGCGCTCCGCCGTTGAATGCGAGGGAACCCGCACTCACGGCGTTGCCGTCCTTATCCTCTGAGAAATCGTTATAAACGGCGCCGCCGTCCGTCGCGCTGTTCCCGGAGAAAACGGCTCCGTCGGCAAACGTCAGCTGGTGCACGTTGAATACGGCTCCGCCACCGTCGGCAGCGGCGTTTTCAATAAAGGAAGCCTTGCCCAGAGAAGCAATCCCTTCGTTATAAAACCCTCCGCCCACTCCAGCCGTATTCTTGGAAAACGTGGATTCCGCCGCCATGTTCAGCGTATTCAGGTTGCAAACGGCACCCCCGATCTTGCCGGCCGTGTTCTCAACAAACGAGACAGGACCGTTGAAGCGCACGTCGCCTTCGTTGATGATCGCTCCGCCATAGCTTCCCGCGCTGTTTTGAGTGAACGTCGCGGATCCCAATACCGCCTTGGCGGGCAGTTGGGGGCTCCAATCGCATACGGCTATGGCGCCGCCTGTGGACTTGGAGGTATTTCCCGTAAACGTGGCGCCGTCATCGATACTCAGCTCTCCCGACTGCACTTCGATGGCCCCGCCGTTCCCTCCGGAACCCAGCAATTCAACGCTGTTGTTTTTGAAAAGGGCGTTCTTCCCGATGTGTACATACTTTACGCGGCGCGCGCCGGACGCATAGTCGGGATCAGTGAGGTAGCCTCCATAATCGTCAACCACATTCAGCGCGCCGCCTCTGCGGCCCTTGTTGCCTTCAAAGACAACGTTGTCGCCGATCGTGGTGAACGATTCGCTGTAGAGGCCGCCTCCAGAACCTCCCGTACAGTTGATAAAACCGACGTTGTTTCCTATTTCCACAATGCCGTGCGCGGTCCTGACGGCTCCGCCGGCGCCGTCACCTACGCTTTCCGTATTCCTGAATTGGACGCCGTCACCGATAATCAGCTTTGCGGTACTCTTCCAGTTATCGGCAAAGTACCCCATATCAAAGAAAATGGCCGGGCCGAAGGACACGGGCCCTTCGTATCTGTCGCCAGAAGACGTCTTCAAGCCGTCAAAGGCAATATTCTGGATGGAAACAGTCCCGGAATCCATCCCCTTGAACCACAGGCCCGGGTAGGCTCCGCTTATCGTGTGCCCGTTGCCGTCGATGGCCAATGAGCGAGCGACGGGTGTGGTTCCCTGCAAGCGCTTGGATAAAACGATATCGCTTCCCAGCTTGATGCTGTCGATTCCGGTATCCAGAACGGCCTTTTGCAGCGTTTCAAAGCTGTCAGGATCTCCAGGGGGCAACTCGACAAGCGTTCCGGTGAACGTGATCTCCTTTGCGGAGCCCGAGCCGGACACATTGTCCGCCGCAACATTACCAGCCCCCAGCAGACCGGCCGCTGTCTGGGCGTATACAATGTTGTACCTGGCGTCATCAAACGCGATCACCCCTGAGTCAAACTTCCAATTGCTGTCGCTCAGCTTCACCGCGCCGGGGTCCTTCATATCCCCGTCCGCGTTCAAAGCGCTCGTAAAGATCTGTCCCGTTCCCGTTTCCAGCGTACCGCCCGCAAGAGTAAGCTTGCCTGTCTTTTGGAAGGACAAGGTAGGAGCGACAAGTGCGCCACCCGTCACGGCTAACTGCGCCTTGCCAAAATACCCGGCTGCACCTTCACTCAAGAACGTCGTTCCGCCCTTTTGATTAAACACTCCGCTAAAATTGGAAATATCGCCATAGAATGCAAGAGAACCTGCGTTCTCCTTGTTGATTGTACCGGAGGAACCGGTAACACTCCCCCTCACCTTTGAATCCGCGCTTTCCTTCGTGACGGAGACATTGATAGGCGTAGGGTTATAGGCAAAGGTCACGGAAGCGCCGACCTGCTCTCCGGCCTTGATACTCGTGACAATCGCCTTGTCCGCATTTATAGTCGTAGGCCCATCAAACCGGACGTCTGCGAAAACATTCTCATTGCCGCCCCCCTCAACAAAGACGCCCGTGCTTCCCGTTATATTGATTCGCTGTCCCGTGAGGGAAACGCTTCCTCCCTGATTATTTATGCCATAACCTGAAGAATTCAGCGTTACGGCCTTCCCGTCGGTACCTAGGGAGATAACCGGGCAGATACCGGCTTGAGTCGAATAATCATAACGGTAGGTCGTATAAAGAGCACTACCGGATGCGCTACCCGTAACCGCAATCTCGACATCCCCAAGAAAGCTCATATCAGCTTTGCCGGAAGCGGTAATACCCTTTGCATCAAAGGGGGCATTGGTAACCAAACGTAACGAGGTAGGGCCAGAGACGACCATTTTGCCTGAGTCATTTGATATACCAAGCACTGAGGCAAAAGAGTCTTGCCCTGTCTGCGTTGCCGTCAGATCAAGATTCCCGGCAAGCTGCACATCGGAGGAACTCGCCGTAAGCTGGATACCCGTTGTAGCCTTGTTTCCCTCCACCACGATATCCAGATCCGTATCAGCACTTGTTTTGACCGTACCATCAGCACAGTTGATACCCACGCTGCTGGAATCCGTATTTTTTGATTCAATCAATACGGACTTACTGGCAAAGTCAATCATACCTCCATACTTGACGAAGGCCCCATTGGCATTGTTCCCTGTAGACGCTTTCACCCGTAATGTCGTCCTGTCCCCTCCAAAAACCAGATTTCCCCCTGCCGCTGCAGCAGCAAATGAGGCATACCCATTGGAGCCGTTCATCACGGCTTCGGCTTCACCAGTAATATCCCCAGAAAGAGTCAGCGTTCCTTTACTTTCACTCAAAAAAGCGCACACGCCCAACAGCTTTCCGCCGCCCACCATTGAGAAGGTTCCTGTCCCCGCAAAAGAACCGGAACTTCCCGAACCAGCTACATGGAAAGCCGACGCGTATTGATCATAGTCAGAATAATCCTTTAAATAGATCCCATCAGCATTTCCAACAGCCATCGGACTGCCGTTGGACATGGAAATATCAAGTTGCCCTTGCCCCGACACATTGATGAGATACCGCAGCGCAGGCTCGGTCGACCGGAGACTTATATCCCCAACCCCAATAATATTTCGGGTATCTCCTGATAAAGATATCGGGGAAATGTCGCCTGATAATTCCTCCGCGCCGGCAAACCCCGCGTTTCCCGCGACAAGCATGCCGGCCACTGCTAATGACCCGAATACGTTCATCATGCGACACTTCCGCAGGACGGCACGGTACCTGTTGACCAGGTTCCCGATAGCTCCTCTCGATAAGGTCATGATTACATCCTCCTCAGGATGAATTTGAAACTTACGGCGTTAAAGATGTAGTTATTTCCCGATGAAAAAAGCCCACGCCGAGAGGCGCGGGCTTTCACCGAGCGGAACCGAATACACTACGAGAGAGAGAGAGAGAGAGAGAGAGAGAGAGAGAGAGAGAGAGCCGGAACGGCAACACCGCATAATCTTCATTTTGGCCTCCCTTCCCCTATTCCGATGACAGTTTTAAATACATTATATACCCGCATATTTTTCTTTACAAGATTCGGCTCAACAAAAGTGAAGAGGTATGAAAATCTTATTAAAACAAAAAACATGTTATAAAGACAAAACCAGTTTATAAAAACAAGTGATGCACGTTAAATAAGACGATAAAGACTCTATAAAACGAGAAGGCACGAATATATGAACATTCGTGCCTTCTTCCCAAAATTTCTTTTGCCAAAAGAGTAAAAAATAAATTATTTCAATCAAATTTTTCCGTATTCTGCAGGCTGGCGGAGCGTCTTATGCCTCTAGGGAGGCTACGGCTTCATCCGTAAACAACGCTGTCAGCGTCTGCCTGACAACAACCTTTCCAGCGGCTTTGTCAGGGCGCATCCGGGCCATGACTTTGAGGCCCCAAACCTGCACTTGCACGTACAGTGCTGCATCTTCCGGCGTCACCTCTGGCCGCAAGCCCGGCGCACGCTTGAGCGCGTCCTTGATTCTGCCGCGTATCTGCTCCATATAATCCGCTACCGCCATTGCGAAATCCGGCGTATCCGTCGAAATGTTGGTGACGGTGTTTACCAGAAAGCACCCTCGCGCACGCGGGTCCTCAAAACTGCCCATGGCATGTTCCAAGATGGCGCGTACTTGTCCGGCTCCCGGCTGCGTCGCGGCCAGCAAGGCTTCAAGCGCGTCGATTGTCTCCTTGGCATACAAGTCCAGCGCCGCAAGCATGATCCCTTTTTTGCTGCCGAACCGGGCATAGAGGCTTGCCGCGTTGACTCCCGTCTCTTGGACGATGACGCTGATGGGCGTCGCCGCGTACCCGCGCTCCCACAGGCAATCAATGATTTCACGCAGTAACATCGTATGATCATAGGATGGTGGCCTTCCCATTGCAAACTCCTTCATCGCTTGGCATCAAAAACCGCTTGACAGAAACGGTCATCCGAGTATTTTAATGAGCGTTAAATAAAAAAGCAACAGAGGCATTTTGCCCACAGCCGCATACCCCTGGAGGTCGCTATGCATTCTCTTCGTTCCAAATGGTTTGCCGTACTCTTGGCTTGCGTTTTCATGTTCGCGGCATACGGCCACTCCCCCGCCGCCAAACTCCCGCAGACCGGCGCGCTCGCCCCGGCTGAAGCCCTGCAGCTGATGGACACGCTTGGCGACAAGCTGACCGTCATCGATGTCCGTACCGAGCAGGAATACGCCCAAGGCCACGTCCCCGGCGCTCTGCTCCTTCCGATCCAGACACTGAGCGAACATATGGGTCAAGTCCCCGCCGACGGCTCCGTACTGCTCCTCTGCCGGACCGGACGCCGGGCTGAAACGGCCTACGACATGATCCGGGAAGCGTACCCTCAGAAGAAGAATCTATGGTTTCTCAAAGGAATACCCGTATACGGCAATGACGGCTCATTTACTTTCAAGTAAGACCTTCTGAAAAGCCCGCAACTGCCGACAAGGAGAATATGCCATGCAACAGCGCTATAACGCCATCATTATCGGATTCGGGAAAGGAGGCAAGACGCTGGCCGCCTATCTCGCGGATCAAGGACAATCCGTTGCCATCGTCGAACGCTCGGACAAAATGTACGGCGGCACCTGCATCAACATCGCCTGCATCCCCACCAAGACGCTGGTCTACGAAGCGCATAAGAGCCTGTGCCGCGGAGAGCGCAGCTTTGAGGAAAAGGCCGCCGACTATCGGCGCGCCATCGCCCGCAAGAACGAAGTGACCGGTTTCCTGCGCGGTAAAAACTACGCCATGCTTGCCGACCGGGACAATGTGGACGTCATCACGGGGACGGCCTCGTTCGTTTCCCCGCATGAAGTCGAAGTCAAAACGGCGGACAAAACCCTGCTCCTCTCCGGCGAACGCATCTTCATCAACACCGGCGGCGAAACCGTCATCCCGCCCATTGAAGGCGTCCGCGAAAACCCGCGAGTCTACACCAGCACCACCATGCTGGAGCTGGAAGACCTGCCCCGCCGTCTGATCATCCTCGGCGGCGGGTATATCGCGCTGGAATTCGCCTCGTTCTACGCGGAATTCGGTTCACGGGTCACCATACTGGAACGCGGTTCCCGCTTCCTTGCCCGCGAAGACGCCGATGTGGCCGACAGCGTCCGCAAGGCGCTGGAAAACAAGGGTGTAACGATCATAACCGGTGCATCCGCCAGTGCCGTACGCGACGCCGGGGATGAAGCCGAGGTCCGTTTCATTCTCGACGGCACGGAACAGGCGTTGCCCGCGGATGCCATCCTGCTCGCGACGGGCCGCCGCCCGCTCACGGCGGGGCTCAACCTTGAAGCCGCTGGCGTGAAGACAACGGAACAAGGCGCGATTGCCGTGGACGAACGCCTGCAAACCTCCGTTCCGCATATCTGGGCTCTCGGCGACGTCAAAGGCGGCCCGCAGTTCACGTACATTTCGCTGGACGACTTCCGCATCGTCCGGGATGCCCTTTACGGAGAGGGCAAGCGCGTCGCCAGCGACCGCGATCCCGCGTATACCGTATTCATGGACCCCCCTCTCGGTCGCGTGGGGCTCACGGAACAGGCCGCCCGCGACAAAAACCTCGACATCAAGGTTGCCGTCCTTCCTGCGGCAGCCATCCCCCGCGCCCGGTTGATGGGTGAAACCACGGGTATGCTCAAGGCCGTAGTGGACGCAAAAACCGGAACCATATTGGGTTGCGCCCTGCATTGCGCCGATGCCGGAGAGATGATCAATGTCGTGGAAACGGCCATCCGTGCAGGTAAAGGCTACACCTTCCTGCGGGATATGATCTATACCCATCCTTCCATGACGGAAGCCTTGAACGATCTCCTCTCGAAAATCAAGTAATCGCGCTGGTAACTTATATAGAGAGAGGAAGGGAGGAAGCCTAGGGTTTCCTCCCTTCCTTGCTTTTCCCGGCAATCAGCGCACATTCAGCCCATCATTCTCCACATATAGGGAACCACGCGCAAGCGCCAGTCCGTCAGTGCCGCATTGCCGCCCGCCGGGCCCTCTCGGCCCGCTGGCCTGAGATGTGAAACAATGCCAGCCCGGAGAGGATGAGCGCGCCGCCGATCCATGTTTCCACGCCGGGCAGCTCGCTGATCACCACATAGCCGAGCACAAACGAAAGCAGCGGGGTCAAAAACATGAACTTGGTCACGTCACTGGTGGTCGCAGCAAAAGAAAGCGCCTTCGCCCATAACAGATACGCCAGCGCACTCGGGAAAACGCCCAGAAAGATCACCGCGATCACATGGGAAAGAGGGGCCGACTCGATCTGGCGTATGGATTCCGGCAAAAAGCCCGCAAGCATCACCGTTGCCGTAAAAAAACTGTAGGCCGTTATCTGGAGCGACGTATACCCGTTTGCATAGAGCCGCTGGATCACGTTGTACGCACTGATGGCAAGGGCGGCCCCGAGCATCCAGAATACCCCGGCGTTGATTGAAACGCTCCCGTTCCACAGCATGAGGACGAGCACCCCGAGGAACGCAAGCCACAGCGCAATCCACGCAAGCCGCGTCAAACGTTCCCAGAATACGACGGACGCCATCAGCGCCGTAATGATGGGCGCGGTGGCAATGAGGATACATCCCGTGGCCGCCGTCAGCGTCTCGGAGCCTTTATTGAAGATGAACAGATAGATGGAAAACCCGAGCGCGCCGGAAAGCGTGAACCGGGGCAACTCGCGCCAGCTAAGCATCCTCACCCCCTTGCAGCGCAACACGGCATAGAGCACCACGGACGCGATGGCGCAACGCAGGAACCCGAGCGCGGTTGACGAAAAAGACAGCAACGCCACTTTCGTGAATACGAATGCGGACGACCACAGGACTACGGTGGCGAAGGCATACCACTGGCTCGAAACGGCTCCGGTTTTCATCTCTTCTCCGCGCATTCGGGGTATAAGGACTGTTTCTTAAGCTGCTCAAGGTGCGTACGCAGACGATTTTCCAACGTCTCCCGGACGGCCGCAGCCAGCGCTGCCGCTTTTCCGTCGAAAAAAGGCGGCGGTCCCCCAAATAGCCAAGGGCCCGCCGTCCGGATCAACCGTTGAGTCAGTTCCAGCCGATGTGCCTGACGAGCGCGGAACGGGTTTCAACCGTACGCCGATAATTGATGGAGGGATAGCCGAACAACATTGCGTATCCCAGTTGGTGCGTATCCGGAATACCCAAACGGGGCAGGAAGTCAGGCAGCACGTCCCGCAGGCACCAGTACAGCAGGCCGCACCAGAGCGTGCCTATCCCGCGCGCCTGTGCCATCAGCTCGAAGTACGACAGATAGATGAGCGGGTCCTGCTCGACGCAGGTCGCATTCTTCGCGTTGGCCACGATCACGCAATGCGGAGCGGAGCGGAAAATGCCGTCCCATCCCCCGGCCTTCCAGAGCTTTCCGGCGGAAAGAAAAAACGCGCGGCGCTGGCAGTCCGGCATGGCACCCGTTTCCGCCAGCTCGTCCAGACGCAGGTAGACAGCCTCCCGGAGGGCATCCATCGCCGCAATGTCGTCGACAACCGAAACCAGCAGATTCTGCGCATTGCTGCCGGTAGGCGCGTAGGCAGCACTGTCGAGAAGCTCTTGAAGCAACCCGGGCGAAACGTTTTCGCGCTTATAGTGCCGTACGGAGCGACGCCCCTTGAACAGCGTATCCAGTTGGCGGGGCTCCGGGATATTGCCCGCAAGCGGCGTGCAATCAGAGGCGGCCGCCCCCATAATGGAAACAGCCCCCGTAGGGCAGACCGCAAGGCAGTGCTGACAGCGGATACAGTGCCCTTCATCGACCATCACGGGGTACGTGTCCATGCGGAGAGCCTGATGCAGACAATCTTTGACGCAAGCCCCGCACGAAACGCACAGGGACTCATCCACCTTGAAATCAATCATGATTGCCTCCTTGAGGTTCTTCCTTCCGGGAATAGCATACCTGCCCTTTTTCGCAAGGGCGTACCTTTCATAAAAATGCCTTTTAAGTACAAATAGATGTTTGCCAGAAGCCACCTTCTCCACGTACAACCAACCCCATCCCTTTGCGCTTTCCACACAGGACACGAAAAAAGGCCGGAACATTCCGGCCTTTCCCGTTTCCGCCCGGCGCAAACAAAACCCGGCCCCACGGTACAGCAGGGCGAATCCCATTTCCCCAACGCAACAGGCGAACGGTACTTTCTCTCGAAGGAAAAGGAATTCCAGTGATGCCGCCCTGCCCTTCATGCAAGGCGGCAATCCCCAACCCCCTCTTTCTTCCGCTTACTTGTCTTCTGGATCTTCGACGGAAGCGACGCACAGGGCGTTGCTGCCTTCATAGGGCACGCAGCCTTCAACGCTCACTTCCTTGGCCCGATCGCCGAACGCCGCCGCGCCGGGCACGCGGAAGGTGGAAACGTCCAGAGGCTCGATGGCCGTTTCAACGGGCTTGGCGACCTGCGGCACCCATTCGTAGGGCACACGGTAAGCGCGGTACGTCATGTTCATGGGCACGAACTTGCCCTTGTACGGGGAAACGAATTCCCACACAATCTTGTGGTCGGGCGTCACTTCAAACACGCGGCCGTCGGAACCTTCGGTGATCAGGGTGTTGCCGTTGGGCAAACGCTGCATACCGCTGATGAAGGGGCTGTAGAAGCGGTTGCTGTCCATCGGGGCGAGGAACCCGGCTTCAATGGGCGTGTACTGCCACACGATCTTCATGGCCACGGGGTCGATTTCCAACACGCGGGAATAGTCGCGCAAGGCCGCCTTCACGCCGGTAGGAGCACCGGGGTTCGGCACGTCGTAGCCGCCCCAGCCGCCGTTGTCGAACACGAGGATGTTGCCGCCGCCAGGCAGGGTGTGAGGAATCATGTGCGCATGATGCTGCCCGATGATCCAGCCGATAGCCTTGGCCTCAGGACTGTTGTCGTAATCCGGGCCAAGCTTCCAAGTGATTTTGCCGGTGGCTTTGGAAATGATGAAAATGATGTTGGCTTCGCGGCCGTCCACGATGATATTATCGGGATGGAAACGCTCGTCGCCCGCGTCATACCATTTGTTCGGGCCGAGCACGGACATGGAATTGATGTGCATCCAGTCACCCATGCCCTCGGGCTGCGTGGGGCGGTAGTTGGGATTGCGGGCGAGGGTGTTCTTGGGGCCTTCGCGGAAGCCCATTTCGTCGAAATGCTCGTTGCAGTTCCATTCCCACACGATGTCGCCGTCCCAGTCCACTTCGAGGATCACGTCGTCGAGAAGCTGCTTGTCGGAAATCTTGGGATTGCGGGCGTTGCGGTGCGCGAGCACAAGCGTATTGCCGGAGTCGGTCTTGGGCTCCATGCCGGGCGCGTAGTAGCCGGTGGTGCTGCCTTCGCGCTGGAAATCATGATGATAGCGGGCCATCCAGCGGCCGGGGATACCGGGATCGTCGATGAATTCATTCCTATCGAACTTCCAGACGATATTGCCGTCCCAGTCCACCTGAATGACATCAAGCCCGTCCTGCACACTGTACTTGCCGCTGCGGCGGCCACGGCTGGTCAGCAGATAGCCGCCGGGGAAAATCTTGTTGGGCATCCCGTGAACACCTTTCCAGACATTCACCTCACGGCCGTTCATATCCATAAGGACGGCTCCGACTTCCTGCGCCTGAAAAATCGTAAAACCGTTCCAGCTTCTTTCGGGATCGTAGACGGTTACACCAGTGGGATAAATGGTAGGATGGCCCATGACATGCTCCTTAATTTGTAGTGCGTCAGGAGAACTTCTCTCCACATGGCTGAACCCTACCCCGAAAAAGGAATCCCGCGCTGTTGCGTTTGTTACATTTGGCGCAACTATTCCACATTTCCTCTCGACAAAAACGATTATCCTTTATTTTAAGTATGCTGTGATAATTTTCCTACCCTCACGGCTTCTTCCGTTTGGCTTTCCCGTGCTCCGCCCAGCCTTTTTGCCATCCTTTCACGCAGTTCGGCCTACCGCCCAAGTACAAAGCCCTCCGACCCCCAAAAAACTTTTTTGAGGACACAAAATAACTCTTGTTTCCACCCGCATAGCGGGAGGTTTATTGTTTCGGCCGCCTCGCACCCTCAACAGGCTGAAGCCCATAAAAAAGGGGCCGGACTCATGCCGAGTCCGCCCCTTGCCGTGTCAATCAGGATGGTCCCCGTGAAAGACCCATCACATCGAGCTTTATACTGTAGAGCAAAGGACGAATCCTCTGCCTTGCTTCCTTGCTTGGTTCGCCCGAAACGCGCCTTAGGCGAGCTTCGTCTTGGCCAGTTCGACCAACTTGGCGAAATCTTCCTTCTGACGCACGGCGAGGTCGGCCAGAACCTTACGGTTCAGAGCCACGCCAGCCTGAGCCAAGCCAAACATCAGCTTGGAATAGGACAGGCCGTTTTCGCGGGCGCCAGCGTTGATGCGCAGGATCCACAGCTTGCGGAATTCGCGCTTGCGCTGCTTACGGCCCACAAAGGCGTACGCGAGCGAACGTTCAACAGCTTCACGAGCGGTGCGGTACAAACGGCTGCGGCCTCCGCGGAAGCCTTTAGCCATATCCAAATATTTCTTGTGCCTACGATGGGCAGCAAGACCTCTCTTCACGCGCATGGAATTATCCTCCGATGCTTATTGGGAACCCGGCGAGGCGGAGATCATGCCAGCCGAGTGCAGAAAAAGGGATACCATCCGCTACGCTTAGGCGTAGGGCATCATCCGACGAACAGCCTTCACGTTGGTGGCATCCACCAAAGCGCCCTGGCCCAAACGCATCTTGCGCTTGGCATCCTTCTTGGTGAGGATGTGGCGCAGGTTCTGTCTGCGACGTTTGAACTTGCCGGTGCCAGTGGTGGAAAACCGCTTGGCGGCACAACGTCTGGTCTTCATCTTAGGCATGGTCAACTCCTGACTTGAGGATCAATCTCACGGGAAATCCTATGGGGGCACGACACCCCAACACCTCCACGTCCAAAGACGTGAAGGCGTATGATGTCCTATTTGGACGCCGTTGGCAAGTGCTCGCAGGGGTATGACCGCGAAAAATGCTAGTCTTCCTGAGCCGGAGCGTCCTGAGCGCCACTCTTCTTGGCCACTGGCGTCAGCAGCATCTGAAGGGTACGGCCTTCCGCTCTCGGTTCCTGCTCGACCTTGCCCACGTCCTTGGTGTCGGCAATGACACGTTCGAGGATGCTCAGCCCGCGATCCTTATGGACGATTTCACGCCCACGGAAGAAAACCGTTACTTTAACGCGGTCTCCATCCTCAAGGAATCGCTTGATATGCCGGACCTTGGTCTCGAAATCGTGGTCGTCGGTCTTAGGACGGACCTTGATTTCCTTGATCTGCACCACGGTCTGGCGTTTCTTGGCCTCTTGCTTCTTTTTCTGCGTCTCGTACTTGAACTTGCCGTAGTCCATCACACGACAGACCGGCGGATCGGCCGTAGCGGCGACTTCCACCAGATCAAGACCGTGTTCCTTGGCCATGGCAATGGCTTCATTACGGCCCAGAATACCAAGCTGTTCCCCTTCGGGGCCGATTACCCGCAGTTCACGGGCACGAATCTGTTCGTTCCGGCGCACGCCGTCTTGGGGTACATCCCGACGAGGCTTTGCATTAAGAGAAGCGATAGCTCATCCCTCCACGTTTGAACGGTTCCGCGCAGTCTTCCTGCACCAAGGCCGCCACTTCGTCCAACGACTTCACGCCCAGATTTTCTCCGGTGCGCAGACGGACGTTGACGCTGCGGGCTTCCACTTCCTTGTCGCCGACGACAAGGATATACGGAATCTTGGCAAGCTGAGCCTCACGAACTTTGAAGCCCAGTTTTTCATTGCGCGTATCAACTTCCGCACGGATGCCCTGCTTCATCAAAGCCTCACAGGCTTCTTCAGCAAAGGCGTTCTGTGCGTCGGTAACAGTCAATATCTTGGCCTGCACGGGAGCGAGCCAAGTGGGGAAAGCTCCGGCGTAATGCTCGGTAAGCACCCCGATAAAACGTTCCAGTGACCCCAGAATGGCGCGGTGCACCATAACGGGGCGATGCCGCTCGCCATCCTGTCCCACGTATTCCAGCTCGAAACGTTCCGGCAACGTAAAGTCGCACTGGATGGTGGAGAGCTGCCATTCGCGGCCGATGGCGTCCGTCACCTTCACGTCGATCTTCGGGCCGTAGAAGGCGCCGTCCCCGGCGTTGATGGTGTAAGACAGATTCGCACGTTCCACAGCCTTGATCAAGGCGTTGGTGGCGAGTTCCCAAGCCTCGTCGGAGCCGATGGCCTTCGCGGGCTTGGTGGAAATGACCACGCGGTACTGGAAACCGAACAACGCCATCAGGTCGCGGACCAGCGCGATGACGCCGATGATTTCATCTTCCAGCTGCTCGGGCGCGCAAATGATGTGCGCGTCATCCTGCGTGAACTGGCGCACACGCAGCAGGCCGTGCAGCACGCCGGACTTTTCGTGACGGTGCACGACGCCGAGCTCGAAATACCTCTGCGGCAATTCACGATAGCTGCGCAGATGCGCATTGTAAATGAGCATGTGCGAAACGCAGTTCATGGGCTTGATGCCGTACATGTCGCCTTCGATCTCCGTGAAATACATGTTTTCACGGTAGTTGGCGTAATGCCCGGACTGTTCCCACAGCTCGCGGCGCAGAACCTGAGGGCCCTGTACAAGCTGATAACCGCGCTTGATGTGTTCGCGGCGCAGGAAATCTTCAAGGATCGTACGGAGCAGCATCCCCTTGGGCAGCCAGAAGACCATACCGGCGGCCACATCCTCATGGAACGCGAACAGATCGAGTTCCTTGCCGAGCTTGCGGTGGTCGCGGCGCTTGGCCTCTTCGATACGGTTCAGGTATTCCTTGAGATCCTTGGCATCGGCAAAGGCCGTTGCGTAGATGCGGGAAAGCATACGGTTCTTTTCGTCGCCGCGCCAGTACGCCCCGGCAACGGACAACAGCTTGAACGCCTTTACGAACCCGGCATTCGGAATGTGCGGCCCACGGCACAGGTCAACGAAATCGCCGTTCCTGTACAGGGTGATGGTCCCGTCTTCGAGGCCCTCGATCAGCTCGACCTTGTAGGGCTCGCCCATATCGCTGAACAACTTGACGGCGTCGGCCTTGGAAATGTCCATCCGCTCGAACGGAACCGCGGCATCAATAATGCGCTGCATTTCCGCTTCGATGGCTTCGAACTGATCGGGCGAAAACGGCGTTTCCACGTCGAAATCGTAGTAGAAGCCGTTTTCGATGGAAGGGCCGATGGTCACCTTGGCGGCGGGGAAGAGCTTCTTGACGGCCGCGGCCATGACGTGCGCGGCGGAATGACGGATGAGGCCCAGCCCTTCGGGGGTGTCGGCAGTAACAGGAGTCAGGGTGAGAGTCTCGGCAGTAGTGGGGACAGGCGCAGTCAGATCCAGAAGCGTATCGCCGGCCTTGCAGGCAATCGCCGCCTTGAAGCGTTTTCCGCTCAATCCCTCTTTCAGAGCATCCGCACAGGACGCCCCGTCGGAGACCTCAACCATTTTTCCTTCTACTGAGACTTGCATGACAGCACCTTTTTGTTGGCTTCGGAGCTCATCCGAATAACAATAACAACGAGAAAAAAACAGGGAAGGAGGTGAACCTCCCTCCCTGTTCGGAGTCTTATGGTAGGCACGAGCAGACTTGAACTGCTGACCCCTTCCGTGTCAAGGAAGTGCTCTGCCACCTGAGCTACGCGCCTTCAACGTGATGCGAGAACTGCTTCTACGCAGGTTCCCCCTCTCCGTCAAGCGATTTTTCGGTTTTCTTTCAAAAATCTTTTTTTCCGAAGCCTGCTCTTGCCTAACCTATTCGATCTTTTTATATTCGTTATCAGAAAAATTTCGGATCTCCGCCCTTACCGTATGCGGGGATCATCCATCCCCAACAGGAATAGCTATGATGTCAGCCCATTACCCTACCGACAAAGGCGTCGCCGCCCGCGTGGAAGAGCTTCTCCGCGAACAGCTTCTTGAGCTCGGAGAAGACCCGGCAAGCCTCGCCCCTCACCTCATCATGCAAAACATGCGGTGCGAGGTCTATCCCGACGAGTCCATGGTGTATATCTGGAAGGACATCCCGATCCTCCGCGTCGCCCCCGAGCGCACCGATACGGGCGTCATGTGGCGCATGTTCACCCGCGACGAGGGTGAACCGCTCCAGTAAAAAGAAAAGGGCGGAACCTGCTCCGCCCTTTTCTTATGCCGAACGGCTCCCTTTCTTTAAGAAAGGACTCCCTTTCCCGCTAGACGAGGCTTCCGCCCTTCTTGGAATATTTCAGGATGCCCTCGGCGCAGCGGTATCCCAAGGCGCCCACCGTGCCCGTGGGATTACAGCCGCCGTTGTGCGGGAAATTGCCCGCACCCACCACAAACAGGTTCTCGGCGTCCCAGTGTTGCAGGTAGGAGTTCACCACGCTGTCTTCCGGGCTCTTGCCCGTGATGGTGCCGCCCGTGTTGTGCGTGGTCTGGTACGGCACGATACTGTAATCCTTGGGGCTGGGCTTGGACGCCATGGCCTTAGGATTCATGGCCTTGGCCACCTCTTCGATTTTCTTGGTGATGTAATCGAAAAGCGCGCGGTCCTGATCGGTAAAGTTGTAGGTCATGCGCAAAAGAGGCAACCCGTAGGCATCCTTGTAGGTTTTATCCAAGGAAAGATAGTTGGCCTTGTAGGCGATGGACGCGCCCTGTGCCCCGATGCCCAGAGAACGGTTGAAGTTGTACGCGGCGGCCTTCTTGAACTCCGAACCCCATGCGCGCGTGCCCGGAGGGGTGGCGTTGCTCTCAATGGGGCGTTTGCCGGTCTGCGTCAGCGAAATGACGCCGCCGTGGATGAACTTGAGATCGGAGTGATCGAAGTTGTCGGCGTTGAAGTCGTCATAACACATGCCGAGCGCGCCAGCCCCGGCAAAGAGGTTCATGGGTTCTTCAAAGAAAAGCGTCGCGCCGGGCGTAATCTGATAGCAGTAGCCCCTGCCCAGCGTGCCCTGCCCCGTTTTCGGATCATACTGCTTGCCGATCTTGGAAACCATGAGCAGCTTGGCGTTGTTCATCACATAGCTTGACAGCACCACCACGTCGGCGGGCTGGATGAACTCCTCCAGCGTCAGCGTGTCGATGTAACGGACGCCGGTGACCTTGTTTCCCTTCTTCAGAATCTCCACCACATTGGCATTGCAGCGGATTTCGCAGTTGCCCGTTTTTTCGGCCACGGGGATGAACGTATTGTTGGGTTCCGCCTTGGCGTCGTACTCGCAGCCGAAGCGCTCGCAGAACCCGCAGTACATGCACGGATTGTGCGTGACGCCGTCCGGCGTGGTATAGGGCTCGGAAGCGATGGCCGCCGGGATCATATACGGATGGCACCCCGTCTGCTTCGCCGCCGTTTCGAACTTGGACAAAACGGGCGTCTTCACCAGAGGAGGCATGGCATACGGCTTGGAACGCTTTCCGCCGAAATACCCCGGCTCTCCGGCAACGCCAAGAGCCATCTCGAAAGCCGTATAATACGGCTCCATCTCGTCGTAGGTGAGGGGGTAATCCTGCAGGATATACTCCTTGCCCAGCTTGTTTTTGCCATACCGCTCATCCGTCATGGTCTTTATCTGGAAGTCATAGGGCGAGAAACGGAAATTCATGCCGTTCCAGTGCACGCCCGCACCGCCAAGGCCGTCGCCGAGCAGGAAAGAGCCGAGCTTGCGCATGGGCAAGGCCCGCATTTCTTCCGTATTGCGGAACGTAATCGTCTCTTTGGACAGATCCTGCATAAGCCCGTAATTGACGGCATACCGCCATTCATCGTGGATATCCTGGAAATCCTCCACGCCCCTGCGGTCGCCGCGCTCAAGCCCAACGACGGAAAGCCCGGCTTTGGCGCATTCGGCAAGGGCGATGCCCCCGGTGAAGCCCACGCCCACAGTAACCACATTCACCTTTTTCAATTCTTTGGCCATGTCGTTCTCCTTGATTACTCCATGCTGGACAGGGACACGGGGGGCACCTTCTCAAACGTTTCGCTGGTCATGAGGTACGTGTAGGCCATCTGAGCCCCGGGGTACTCCTTCATGCGCCAGCCATCCATGTTGTTGTTGCCGTTGTACAGCGGGTCGGCATACGCACCCGCCAGAACGGCGTTTTTCAACAACGAGAAGAAATAGTCGGAGGTGAAGCCCTGCGTGGGGAGCTTCCCCGCCTCGCAGTCGATAAGGATCTGATCCTGCTCTGCCCCGCTCAACTGGGGGAAATCCTTCTTGAAGCGTTCCTGCGCGGCGCTGTTCAGCGCCAGAATGCCCTGCTTGAAGAGATCACGGCGCACAAGCGGCGTCTGATAGCCTTGGGTGGGAGCGCCCTTGAAGTGAGGCCCGGCGATGTATTCCCTCGCGTTGTAGCCGTAGGCGCCCGCAAGCTGGTTGTCGATGAAGTAAGGGACGGCCAGCTCTTTGGCCCCGGGGCCGAACTCGTCTTTGGGGAAAATCCGTTCGGCGGCCTCTGACAAGGTGGAAAAGTCCAGCTCGTTGGTGAAGAACATCCGAGCGCGGTTCAACGGGTTGGCCGTAGGCGCGGCGTGCCCCGAATGGGCGTTTCCGCCCTGCTCCGCCGCCATGGAGACGGTCGAAAGGCCCAACGCCGCCGCAGCGCCGGTAACGAGGCCGGTGTACTGCAAAAACCTGCGTCTGCTGATATCTTTTTCATCAGGCATAAGAACGCCCTCCTTTTCCTTCGACGCTAAGGTTTCCACAAAAATATAACTATGATTTTCAGATGTTGCATGAATCCGTATGCAACAGGCATATCACATGACAATCCGTTAAGAATCGACGCGTTGTACGGCTGTCCGCATGTACTGCCAAAGGAGCACACCTTTAACTTTATAACCCCACGTTATCTCCGGATAGAAAAGAAAAACCTCATGGAGCCGCTTTACTTAAGAGGCCATTACCTTTCATCAGACGAAGAAAGAAAAAACATCAAAAAAACGGCGGCCTCAGCTTGTGGGGGCTGCGCCCTTTGTGAATGAAATGTACATACTGCTCATACCCGGGACCGCCCTGTCCTTCTTTATCAAGCAATGAGGTCCATCAAAGATACACTTTATATTATCGTATGTTATAAAACATTCTCTCACGACAAGCTCTCTGTCCGTAACGTGTCCGGGGAGCGCAGGAAAGGCTTCCTCCGTCCGGAATCCGGAGCTTTATAAAAATTTTGTGAATTTTTTTATAAGCACATCCCGTTGATTAACAGCGCCTTTTGCTGCTTGTGCGCACGAAGAAGCCCTTCTTCCGGGGGAAGCCAGCTTGACTTTTTTTTCTCAAGCGGACATCCTGAAACCGTGGTAAGTGCTGCGAGAGAGATTCCGCTTTCCTATGGGGAGGCGGAAGCACCGAAGGGGCAACGCCGGAAGGCCGAAACTCTCAGGTCCCAGAATCGCGCATCTTCGTGCCGCTGAATCCGCTTGTGGAGACAGGGCGTGCCATTAAACCTCAGGTACGCGTATGCTCTCCCCCATCCTTTTGACCAACAATCCCCGTTTTCAGGATTTGTCGCTCACGGGCATGGACATCACGTTCATTCCCGAGTGACCCGCCGCTGTCATTCGCGCGGCGCGCGACCTGATTCATAAGGGATGGCTTCTCGCCAACCACCCGCTGTACGGCAACTTCCTGCCTCATCAGATGCCCTACCGTTCGTTGGCACTCACCCCCCGTGTCCGCTCCGGAGAACATCCGGCCGGAATCGATCCCACGTCTCTTCTTCTCATTGAACGGGCTCAGGCTCGTTACTATGATGTTGATCCTGCCCGTATGCCCGCGAGCCTCTCTGGCCGGGAGATGCAGGATTGCGCGTTTGTGGATGTGGAGCTTCTGCGTGCTACCATCGAGAGTTTGGGCGGCAGTATCGAAAGCATTTCGAACCCGAACGGGAGCGGCATGGCGTACCCGCCCGGCCTGCTTCCGGACCACAAGGAGATGTAACGTGAAACTGGAACTGCACCGCATCAGTGTCGGCAAGCTGGCCTTCGGCGCACAGACGGGCGTTAGCGGCGGCGTGCTGACCATCAACAAGGATGAACTGGCATCGCTGCTGTTGCAGGACGACCGGCTTTCCGCCGTCGCCGTCGACGTGGCCCACCCCGGGGAAAACGTGCGCATCATGCCGGTCAAGGACGCCATCGAGCCCCGCTGCAAGCTGGAAGGCCCGGGCGAAGTCTTCCCCGGCTGGATAGGCGATGTGGAAAACGCCGGCGAAGGCAAAACGCTCGTCTTGGGCGGCATGGCCGTGCTGACCACGGGCCGCGTGGTGGCCCCTCAGGAAGGCATCGTGGACATGTCCGGCCCCGGTGCGGACTACACGCCGTTCTCCCGGACCTGCAACGTGGTCCTGTCCTTCGACACCGCCGAAGATCTGGAGCCCCACCAGCGCGAGGCCTGCTACCGTATTGCCGGGCTCAAGGCCGCCCATTATCTGGCCTCCGCCTGCAAGGACGCCGCCGCCGACAGCGTGGAAGCCTACGACTTCCCGCCGCTGGCCGAGGCCATGCACCAGCATCCCGGCCTGCCCAAGGTCGCCTATATGTACATGCTCCAGTCGCAGGGCCTGCTGCACGACACGTGGGTCTACGGCGTGGACGCCAAACGTATCCTGCCCACGATGATCAGCCCTACCGAACTGATGGACGGCGCGATCATCTCCGGCAACTGCGTCTCGGCCTGCGACAAGAACAATACGTATGTCCATCTGAACAACCCCGTGGTCAAAAGCCTCTATGAGCACCACGGCAAGGATCTCAATTTCGTGGGCGTCATCATCACCAACGAAAACGTGACGCTGGCGGACAAGAAGCGCAGTTCCTCCTACGCGGTGAAGCTGGCCCGTATGCTGGGCGTGGACGCCGTGGTCATCAGCGAGGAAGGTTTCGGCAACCCCGACGCCGACCTCATCATGAACTGCCGCAAGTCCGAACAGGCGGGCATCAAGACCGTGCTCATCACGGATGAATACGCCGGGCGCGACGGCTCCAGCCAGTCGCTGGCCGACTCCTGCCCCGAAGGCGACGCGTGCGTCACAGCGGGCAACGCCAATGAAATCATTGTCCTGCCGCCTATGGACAAGGTCATCGGCGATCAGGCTCCGGCGGAAACCATTGCCGGCGGCTTCTTCGGCTCCGTCCGCGAAGACGGCAGCCTTGAAGTGGAATTGCAGGCCATTCTGGGCGCCACCAACGAACTGGGCTTCAACCGCATCGGCGGACGCACCCTGTAGCCCGGCCGGACCGGCGCAGCACCGTGCAGGAGATCATCATGGCATATAAGCTTGTTCATTATATCAATCAGTTTTTTGCCGGCATCGGCGGCGAGGACAAGGCTGACGTCTCTCCCGAGGTCCGGGACGGCATCGTGGGGCCCGGCATGGCCTTCAAAGCCGCCTTCAACGGCGAAGCCGAAATCGTGGCCACCTTCATCTGCGGCGACAACTACTGTGCCAACCATCTGGACGACGTGGCCGCCCACATGGTGGAAACCGTGAAAGCCTATGGAGCCGACGGCCTGATCGCCGGTCCGGCCTTCAACGCGGGCCGTTACGGTACCGCCTGCGGGGCCGTGTGCGCCGCCGTGGCCAAGGAACTCCAGCTCCCCGTGGTCAGCGGCATGTACCGCGAAAGCCCGGGCGTCGACTTGTACCGCAAGGAAGTGACCATCGTCGAAACAGCCGACAGCGCCCGGGGCATGGGCAAGGCCGTGCCCGCCATGGCCGCCGTCATGCTCAAGCTGCTCAAGGGCGAGGAGATCGCCGATCCTGAAGCGGCCGGCGTCTTCCCCAAGGGCATCCGCAAGAACATGTTCTATGAACAACCCGGCGCGGAACGCGCTGTGCAGATGCTCATCAAGAAACTCAACGGCGAAGCGTTCCGCACCGAATACCCCATGCCTGTGTTCGACCGCGTTGAGCCCCGCCCGGCTATCGCCGACATCAGCAAGGCCACCATCGCCATCGTCACCTCGGGCGGCATCGTGCCGTTCGGCAACCCGGATCACATTGCGGCCTCCTCAGCCCAGAACTACGGCGCATACGACCTTGACGGCGTCACCGACCTCCGCAAGGGCGAATACATGACCGCCCACGGCGGCTACGATCAGACCTATGCCAATGCGGACCCGGACCGCGTCCTGCCCATCGACGTGCTGCGCGATCTGGAAAAGGAAGGCAAAATCGGCAAGCTCTACCATGTGTTCTACAGTACCGTCGGCAACGGTACGTCCGTAGCCAACGCCCGCAAGTTCGGCACGGAAATAGGCTCTCAGCTCAAGGCCGCGCATGTGGACGGGGTTATCCTCACCTCCACCTGAGGCACATGCACGCGTTGCGGTGCAACGCTCGCCAAGAGCATCGAAGATACGGCTGATGTCCCTGTCGTGCATATGTGTACCATCGTTCCCATTTCGTTGAGCATCGGGGCCAACCGCATCGTGCCCACAGTGTCCATCCCGCACCCGCTGGGCAATCCGGAACTGCGGCCCGAAGAAGAAAAGCAACTGCGCCGCGAGCTCGTGGATAAGGCCCTGTATGCCTTGTCTACCGACGTGGACGGGCAGACGGTGTTTTAAGCCCATGTGCCCCGGCGGTGTGCCGGGGACCTGAAAGGAGGGGCATGGCGTATGCGCCTGCCCCGCCGCTTCGGCCCGCAAGGGGTTCGCCTTCATTCCCTGCGTGCGGTACTGGCGTTTTACGGACAAGGCACGGACGCCGGGGCATCGTTTCGGCATCCCCAAACGCACTCCCCGCAACGCCATTGCCGACACACCGCCGCAAAAGGAACTGTAGAATGGAAAAACGTGAATTGGTCATCATCGGCGCGGGGCCCGCTGGACTTTCCGCCGCCATCTACGGCAAGCGCGCCGGACTCGATACCCTCGTACTGGAAAAGGGACGCCCCGGCGGGCAGGTTCTGATCACGAGCAAGATTGAAAACTATCCCGGCATACTGGATGGCACTGGCTCCGGGCTGGCGGACGCCTTCCGCACCCATGCCGAGCATTTCAAGGCCGAATTCCGCACCGCTTCCGTGCAGAAACTGGAAGTTCGCGACGGCGAGAAGATCATCACGCTCAAAGACGGTTCCGAAATCGCCGCCGGAGCGGTCATCGTGGCCAGCGGGGCCAGCTTCCGCAAGCAGGGCTGCCCCGGCGAAAGCACATACACGGGCATGGGCGTTTCCTACTGCGCCGTATGCGACGCGGCGTTCTTCGAGGAGCTGGAAGTAGCCGTCATCGGCGGCGGCAATACGGCTGTGGAAGAAGCCTGCTACCTTACGGGGTTCGCCTCAAAAGTTTATCTGGTGCACCGCCGCGATCAGTTCCGCGCCGACAAGATGGTTGTCGATCACGCCCTGAGCAACCCCAAAATCGTGCCCGTCATGGACTCTGTGCTGGAATCCATCGAAGGTAGCGACATTGTGGAAAAAATCGTAGTACGCAACGTCAAGACCAACGAAAAGCGGGAGATTCCGCTAAGTGGCGTATTCATCTTCATCGGCACCTTGCCCAACGACGAATACGTGCATGACCTGCTGCAAAAGGATGAAGGCGGCTGGATCGTCACCGACGCCAGCCTGCAGACCTCCGTGCCCGGCATTTTCGCCGCCGGAGACGTGCGCGACACCTCGCTCCGTCAGGTGGTGACCGCCGCCGGAGACGGTGCGCGGGCCGCCATGTCCGCCTACGCCTATCTGCAACGCTAACCCGGCACGCCAAGGAGGATGAGATATGGCCACAGCTGGCATCAAGGCCGCAGCCTACTGCCTGAACTTCGCCCCCGAACTGGCCCTGCACTACGGCGGCACGCCCGCTCAGGAGCGCAAGAGCAAACCGGATTCCGAATTCCTGCGCGCATTGCCGGAGCACGCCCAAACCTATGAGGAAGCGCAAGCCTACGCGCCCAACAAAACCTATATCGGCGCCATGAGCATCGACGAGCTCGAAAAGGCTCCCGCGCCGTGGATCGACAATCTGGGTACGCCGGAGCGTTTCGGCACGTTCGGTGAAATCATGCCCGAAGACGAATTCCTCGGGCTCATGGACATCTGCGACGTTTTTGACCTCATCTGGCTGGAAGAAGGCTTCGCCGCCTCCGTTGCGGAAAAGCTGGCCCAGAACCCCGTAATCGGGGAAAAACAGCTGGCCAGGCTGGAAAAAGGACGCCCGGAGTCGGACATTCTGGACGTGGTGGAAAAACAGCACGCCCTGCCCCTCTACTCTGAAGGCAAGCTGGCGGGCTGCTGCCGCCGCGCTCACGATACGGACGAAAACCTCGAAGCCGGCATCATGCTGGAAAACTTGTCCTGTAAGGCCAGCGGCGTGCTCGCCCTGCTGCACCTCATCAAAAACGCCGGGCTTTCTCCCTCGGACATCGACTTCGTCGTCGAATGCTCCGAGGAAGCCGTGGGCGACGCCATGCAGCGCGGCGGCGGCAACATGGCCAAAGCATTGGCCGAAATAGCCGAATGCGGCAACGCCAGCGGTTTTGACGTGCGCGGCTTCTGCGCCGGGCCTGTGGCCTCCGTCATCACCGCCGCAAGCATGGCGGCCTGCGGTGCGCGCGCCAACGTGGCCGTGGTCAGCGGCGGCTCCGTGCCCAAGCTGTACATGAACGCCCGTGATCATGTGAAGAAGAACGTGAAGGCTCTGGAAAACTGCATCGGCAGCTTCGCGCTGCTGATCACGCCCGACGACGGGCAGACGCCGGTTATCCGCCTCGACTCTTTGGGCAAGCATACCGTCGGCGCGGGCGCGGCTCCTCAGGCCATCACTTCCGCTTTGACCTTCGAGCCGCTCCAGAAGGCGGGGCTCAAGATGACGGACGTGGACAAATATGCGCCCGAACTGCACAACGCCGAAATCACCCTGCCCGCCGGGGCGGGCAACGTGCCCGAGGCCAACTATAAGATGATCGCCGCCCTGTCCGTCATGAAGGGGCAGATCGAACGGGCGGACATCCCGAAATTCGTGGCCGAACGCGGTATGCCGGGATTCGTCCCCACGCAGGGGCACATCCCCTCGGGCGTTCCCTATATCGGCCACGCGCTGGAAGCCCTCAAGGCGGGGACCATCAAACGGGCCATGATCATCGGCAAGGGCAGCCTCTTCCTCGGCCGCCTGACCAATCTTGCCGACGGAGCGTCCTTTATTATGGAAGGCCCCGGTGCGGGTACGGAACCCGCGCAGGGCGTGAGCCAGAGCGATGTGACGGAAATGCTGCTTGCCGCCCTGTCCGACGTGGCGGCCAACCTGCAAAAAGGCTAGGAGGCGCTATGGCTATGCAAGAATGCAAGCGCGCCATCCTCGGCAAAGCTCTTGAAGATCTGGTGGCCCGCGCGCGCAGCGGCAAGGAGCCGTGCCGCATAGGGCTCATGGCCTCCGGCGGGGAACATTCCGATGCGGAATTCCTCGCCGCCGCAAGCGCCGCCATGAGCGCGGACCCGGCCCTTACGGTGGTCGGCGTCGGCCCCAAGCCCTCGGGCATCCTGCCTCAGGGCATGGACTGGATCGAAACGGGCTGTGAAGGCCCGGAACTGGCTTCCGGCATGGAAAACGCGCTGGCCCAGGGGCACATCCACGGAGCGGTGGCTCTGCACTACCCCTTCCCCCTCGGCGTGACCACCGTAGGGCGCGTGCTGACGCCGGGCACGGGCAAGCCCCTGTTCATGGCATCCTGCACGGGCATGAGCGCGGCCCACAGGCAAGAGGCTATGCTGCGCAACGCGATACTGGGCGTGGCTGTAGCCAAGGCGTTGGGCATAACCTGCCCCTCGGTGGGCGTGCTCAACCTTGACGCAGCCCCGCAGGTGCTGCGTGCCCTGAACCGCATGGCGGAAAAGGGCTACCCCCTGAACCTTGGGCAGAGCGTGCGGGGCGACGGCGGTTCCCTGCTGCGCGGCAACGACCTGCTCTGCAGCGCGGTGGACGTCTGCGTGGCCGATACCCTGACGGGCAATGTGCTCATGAAGGTCTTCAGCGCGTTCACGTCCGGCGGTTCCTACGAAACCAGCGGCTGGGGCTATGGCCCTTCCGTGGGCGAAGGATGGGACAAGGTGGTGAGCATCGTGTCCCGCGCTTCGGGCGCTCCGGTCATCGCCAACGCTCTGGCCTACACGGCCGCCGCCGTTCGGGGCAGGCTGCCCGCCGTGGTCGCGGAGGAAATACGCCTCGCCAAAGCCGCGGGCATGGATGATGAGCTCGCGGCCTTTTCCAAGGTTGCGGCCGCTCCGCAGGACGAAGTGCAGGCTCCGCCCGCCGTGCCCACGGACGAAGAAATACACGGCATTGACGTGCTCGATCTCGAACTGGCCGTCCGTTGCCTGTGGAAAGAAAACATCTACGCCGAAGCCGCGATGGGCTGCACCGGCCCGGTCGTCAAACTGGCCGGTTCAAGCCTCGACAAGGCCCGCGCCGTGCTGACCGCGTCCGGTTACCTGTAAAAAACGCCGTTCCGCCCGGAAAGAGTCCTGTTCCGGGAATACGTTCACTCTCAAGCAAAGCGAGGTACGCAATGATCATTGTCGATAAGGAAACGTTCGAGGCCGAAGTGCAGCAGAGCTCCATGCCTTGCGTGGTGGATCTCTGGGGCCCGCAGTGCGGCCCCTGCCTTGCCCTGATGCCCGAAGTGGAAAAGCTCGCCGAAGCCTATGAAGGCAAGCTCAAATTCTGCAAGCTCAACGTGGCCGAAAACCGCAGGCTCGTCATCAGCCTGCGCGTCATGGCCGTACCGACCATCCTTTTCTATAAGGGCGGGGAATGCGTGGCTCGGATTTCCGGCGACGCCGTGTCCATCGAAGCCATCAAGGCCGAAGCGGACAAACTCGTCTAACGTATGCGGACAACGGGCCGTCATGGTCTGTAGTATACTCACCCAACCATAACTCAAGGAGTGATGTTATGGGCAAGCTTTCCGGCAAGAAGCTTCTGCTGCTTGGCGAACGGGACGGCGTTCCCGGCCCCGCCATGGCGGATGTCTTCGCCAACTCCGGTGCGGAAGTCCTGTTCTCCGCCACCGAATGCTTCGTCTGAACGGCCGCAGGAGCCATGGATCTGGAAAATCAGCAGCGCGTCAAGGACGCCGCTGAGAAGTATGGTGCGGAAAACGTCGTGGTGATTCTCGGTTCTTCCGACCCCGAAGGGGCGGAAATCTATGCCGAAACGGTCACCTTGGGCGATCCCACCTTCGCCGGGCCCTTGGCTGGAGTCCCGTTGGGACTCTGCGTGTGTCATGTGCTTGAACCCGAAATCAAGGCCGAAGCCGATGCCGCCAAGTGGGACGAGCAGATCGGCATGATGGAAATGGTCCTCAATGTGGATGCTCTTGCTGACGCTGTGCGCAAAATGCGCGAAGCCAACAGCAAGTATCCGCTGTAAGACATACGGTTAGCCGAAAAGATAAACACTCCGTGCAGCGTTCCTTGCTGTGCGGAGTGTTTGTTTTAGAGCAAACGAACTTTGCGATACGGGAAATGGATTGGCGAGGGGATGGGGAACTTTCTGGAGAAGAGGGAACATCCACACGTTTCTCCTCCCCCCGCCTTCAAAGGTTTTCGTATTTATCGAATCCTTGTTCACAGCCTTTTCTGGATCATTGCAAAGTTGACCTGCCCTATCGATCGTCGCGCCACCTTTTGCAGAGATGATGCCCTATGCGGAATTGATCCAGCAACCTGCCGGTGAAATGCCTCATCATGGCCTCAAGGGACGTATCCCGCGTGTAAAAGGCCGGGGTGAAAGGCATGACGACGGCACCAGCCTCCGTAACCGCCTGCATATTCTTGAGATGGATAAGGTTCAGTGGCGTCTCGCGAGCCACAATGACCAAGGGGCGGCGCTCCTTGAGCGTTACGTCCGCCGCGCGGTGTATCAGATTGCTGCCCGCCCCGCTGGCGATGGACGCCAGAGAACTCATGGAACACGGACAGATGATCATCCCGTCATGATGCCATGAGCCGCTGGAAGGCCCCGCCGCCATATCGGAACTCTCATGCACCGCGTGGGCATACCGCGCCAGAGCAGCGGAGGGTATCCCGCATTCGGCCTGAAGAACCCGTTCCGCACCCGCGGAGATTATCAGGTGTACTTCCAGATCGGACACGGTGGCCAGATTCTCCAGAACGGCCTGCGCCAGCGGCATCCCGCTCGCGCCGCTGATTCCAAGGACAAGGCGATGCATAGGTTCTTTTTCTCCGTGACGCTATCCGCGTACAGGACAATGGAGCATGGTGCGGGTTGTCGGCATGAACTCACGCCGTGGCGCGCCGATGGACATGGATATTGCCGCCGCCGTCTGGATGACTTCGCGGATCAGCAGCGCCGAGGATTCCTCAGTGATGCGCACCGTAGGCACTGAGCAGCCTATGGTAGCCACGAGATTACCGGTATAATCGAAGATAGGGGCGGCCACACAACGGACCCCCGTAAAGATTTCCTCGCAGTCGAAGCCCACCCCTTCCCGGCGTATCGCCGCCAACTCCGTACAGAAACGGTTGATGTCATCCGTGGTCAGCTCCGGCCTTGCCTCGCGCAATTCATTGAGGAATTTCAGCAGTTCGCTCTCTTCCAGAAAAGCGCAATAGACCTTGCCCGACGCCGAGGGATAAATGGGGAAGGAAGACCCGATGATGGAGTCCAGCCGCAGGATCTGCCAAGAAACCTGCTGCGCCATAACCACCATGTCAAAGTTTTGGGCCACACACAGGTTAACGGTTTCGTTTACTTTTTCCATAAGCTGGCGGCAAGCGGGCCGGGCTTTCTCCACCAAACTGTTGTTGGAGGCGATCCGCTGCCCCAGCTTGAAAAACTTCAATGTCAGGCTGTAGGCACCGCCCTTGCCGTCCTGAGACACAAAGCCGAGTTCACAGAGGGTCAGCAAGATACGTTGCAGCGTCCCCTTGGGGAGGCCAGAGGCTTTGGCAAGATCACGAAGCTCCCATTTTGCCTGATGAGCCATCAGCTCAATCACGCCGAATGATTTACCGAGAACACCAATGGTGTAATATTTATCCGCCAAAGCCATATTGTCTCCTTACTATGAAAGTTCGGTGTCCGAAACAGATTACGGAGTGTCTTCTCTCTTGTTCCTTGCCAAAATATTCTGACCTTCTTTTACGATGCACCAGCAAAGAATTATTGTCAAAAGCATCATCAGCACCCCGCCGAATACAAACATGCCCCTGAGTGCTGAAATACCACACAATGTAATGACGGCCAGCGCAACACCGCCCATATTGCCGCCCCAAAGGACCTTAAGGAATTTAGGAGCTTCTTCTTCAGCGGAAATACCTTTGGTGGAAATGGTCGCCAACACGGAAGTCATGGGATCTACCAGTGTGACAAAGGAAATCATAGTCACAATGACAAAGAAAACAATGAGGGCCATGCTGAATGGGAAGCGCTGCAGAATGCCGATAACGGTGGATTCCAAACCCTGCGTCTGAACAAAGCTCCAGACGTCCACAAGATTCTTCCACTGATAATAGATGGCAAGGCTGCCAAAAGTATTGATCCAAAGATACACGAACATGGATGGAGCAAACACGTTCATGAGAAGGAATTGCCGCACGGTACGCCCCTTGCCCAGCCGGGCAAGATATAAACCGATGGGAGGACCATAGGCAAAAAACGCGCCCATGTACACGATGATCCATGAATCAGCCCACCGGTCACTCATAAATTCCGTACTGACCAGCGTGCTGTTGCGGATAAAATTGGTCAGCATGTAGCCGAAAGCTTCCGTGCCCATATTCAAAATAAACAGCGTAGGCCCGAAAAGGAAGATATAGAACAAAATGATAAAAAACATGCGGGTATTCTGTGCCGCCAGGAAATTCATGCCCCGCTTGAGCCCGGTCGTGGAGGACCCCACAAAAAACGCCGTCGCCACAAGGGCCACGATAGCATTCATGGCGAAACTGCGCTCAAGACCGGTAAGGTAGGACACGCAGCTTGATATCATCATAATCAGCGCGCCGATGCTGCTGATGACGGTACAACAGATGGAGAACAGGCACGCGGCGTGCACAATGTTTTTAGCCAAGGAATAGTGCTTGCGCGGCATGACAAGATCGAGGCCGCTGATGATGGACAGAGGAAGATGTTCATTAAAGGCCATCAGGGCGAAGGCGACGCCGCAGATGGCATAAATACAGTATTGGGCAATGCTCCAGTGCATGGCGGACTGGGAAATGGCGAACAGGGCGGCTTCATGGGATTTCGGCGCGATGCCGAGATTCTGCGGCGGCTGCATGAGGTGGTAAATGGGTTCGCCGATGCCCCAGAACAAAATGCCGATGCCGATGCCGGAACACAGCGAGATGGCAAACCAGCGGAAAAAGCTGAAGTCGGGTTTTGCGTCCCTTCCGCCTATGCGTATGCTCCCAATAGGAGAACAGACGATGCCGAAGGTGAACAACATGACAAGGAAGCTGAAAAACACCGAAGCCCACCCAAGATCCTTGACAATCTTGTCCTGCAACAAGTCCATGAAGCGGATAAAGGGCTCAGGAAACGCGATGGCGCTCACGATAAACGCAAAAACGGATAAAAAGCCAATGGCAAAGGGGATGGTATCGAGACGCTTTCCCTCTGTGCGCGCGCTTAGCTCGTCTTGCATACAGGCTACCTCACTGAACAGTAACGCGTTCTGTTTGGGGGGAAGAAGACAGGGAGTGAGGCCATGGCACGGCGTAACGAAAACGTAACCGTTCATCAGAATCACAGCTGAATGGACGGATCTGCCTGCGAAACTCCCTCCTGTTCTTTCCCAATTCCCATGTACCTTAGGAAAAACATATTGCCGTCAAACCTTATAAAAGTATCTTTTGAGTACAAAAAGGGGGCCAATGCCCCTTCCTTTACTCTTTAAAGCAGATGGCATCCATTTCCAGCAGACAGCCGTGGGCAATGTTGCTGACTTCCACACAGACACGTGCCGGACGGTGTTCACCCATAAACGCCGCGTACACTTCGTTGAATGCGGCAAAATCGTCCATGTTGGTGACAAACACCGTCGTCTTGGCGATGTCGGTGACGGTAAGGCCGGCGGCTTCGAGCACGGCCTTCATGTTCGCCAACGTCTGGACGGCCTGTTCTTTCATGCCGTTGCCGACGACTTCCCCGGTAACGGGGTGAAAGGGGACCTGACCGCACAGGTAATAGGTGGAACCGGCCTTGACGCAATGGGAATAGGGGCCGACAGACGCGCAGGCCTTGGGCGCATGAATGAATTCCATAACAAATCCTTTGGTGGTGGCCGCCGTTTCACGGCCGAACGTTTTCTCACCGCATCCCAATCCACATACGGATCAAAAAGCGGCATAGCCCGGGAAAGCTCTCCCGGACGAGGTTTGCATTCCGGAGCATGGCTTTCCCCGAGGGCTCAGGAAACCATCCTGCCCTGCCTCCGGGCGCGGGCGGCCGACATGCAGCCGCCCAGCCATGTTGCGCTTTTTTAGATTTCCGACTTGGCGTTGAACTCTTCCCACATCAGGCGGGCGGTGGCGCCGATGGTGGTCAGGGGTTCCGGTGGGATATGGGAGGGAGTGGCGATGCGGCGCAGGAAACGGAGCTCCTCGCTGTCTATGCCGTTGATCCATTCGGCGATGTAGTGACCCATCAGGCAAGTCTTGGCGACGCCCGCGCCTTCACCGCTGGCGGAGGCGTACACGCTGGGGTGCTTCTGGGTCATGAGCGGGCGGAAATTCATGGTCATGTTGATCATGCCGCCGTAAATGAACTCGAAGTTGACGTGCTTGATTTCCGGGAAACGGTTTTCAAAGGCCCGGCGCAGCTTGGGAACGGCCCTGCGGATGCGCTGATGCGACGTGGTGAGGTGCGTGGCGTAGCTGAAGCCGTTACGCACATACAGACGGTTGTCGGTCGTGAAGCGCACCGTGGTCCCGGCGGGATGCCCAGCCGTGCAGCCCCAAGGCTTTACGCCTTCAAAATATTTCATTTCCTTGTCGTTGAGCTGGCGGGTGAACGCGCCATACGAAAGCACCGGGCAGAACACGCGCTTGACGATGCCGAATTCCTCAATGAAAGGCCCGCCGGTCACGATGACGGTCTTCGCGGTGATTTCCTTGCCGTTCAGCAGGGTCACGCGGGCGCGGGTGCCTTCCTCGATACGCATGACGGGGCATTCCTCGAATACATCCACGTTTTCCGGCAAGGTGGTATACAGCCCGCGCAGTACGTCGGCGGGGTTCACCAGCAGCGTCCCGGGGGTGTACAGAGCCTTTTTATAGTACCGGGTGCCTATGCGCTTGGCGAGTTCCTCGCCCTCATAAATCTCATAGTGCACCTTCATCTGATCAAGCTCTTCGGATTCCGTCTCAATGAGCTTGAAACTCTTGGTTTCGGAACAGCACAGATACTTGCCGCAGGGATCCCAGTCCACCTTGATGCCCGAGTCTTCGATGGTCTTACGCATCCGGCCGATAATGAACGTATTGAGCTTGTAGTACATCTCATTATCTTCAAAGGTGGAGTTGCCCTGATCGCCGAAATTGTGCGGAACGTCGATGATGAAACCCGCGTTCTTGCCGCTGTCGCCGTTGCCGATTTTGATGGCTTCGAAGACGGCTATCCTGGCTTCAGGCTGGAGTTCGGCCAGCCTGCTGGCGCAGCCGTAGCCGCCGTAGCCGCCGCCCACGATCACGTAATCGTATTCCTTGCCGATCTTCTCATGCCCCTTGAAGGGGTGATCCTTAAAGGACGACATTTCAAGCCAGCTCAGCCCTGTCGTTGTGGGGAACCGCTTCACGTCACGCATATTTTTTACCTACCCTCAAATAGAAGTTGTCTCTTCTGCGTAAGGCCGGGAATCCCGGCCCTCCCTCAAATCCGTTTTCCGTCAGCGCGCCTGCAGCACGATGCGGGCATCCGCCACGGCAAGCCCCTTTTCCCAAGCGAACACGGGGTTCAAATCGACCTCCGCGATGTCGCGCAGTTCGTCCACCATATGCGAAATCAGGCAGGCGGCTTCCGCCAGCGCTTCCAGATCGCAGGGCTTGCTGCCGCGGGCGCCCTGAAGCATGGCAAGGCCGTTGATCTCGCGCACCATCCGGCGGCAGGAGGGCATGTTCACCGGCGCCACACGGAAGGATACATCTTTAAGGATTTCAACAAAAATACCGCCAAGTCCGAACATGACCGTAGGCCCGAAGGTGCTGTCCCAGCTTGAACCGATGATGCATTCCACGCCGCCCTTCAACATGGGCGTCAGCATCACACCGAAGATATTGGCATCGGCCTTGTAGTTGCGGCCGTTGGCGACCAGACGCTCGAAAGCCTCGCGCGCAGCCTCGGCGGATTCGATATTGAGGGCCACGCCTCCGGCATCCGTCTTGTGCAGGATGTCGGGGGAAACGATTTTCATGACGGCCTTGCCGCCGATCTTTTCCCACATGGCCGCCGCTTCGTCGGCTGTAGCGGCCAGATAATGCGGGGCGAGATCCACGCCGTAGGCACGCAGCACTTCACGCGCTTCGGTTTCCACCAGATTGACGCGGCCTTCCGAACGCACGCGGGCAAAGATGGCTTCGGCCTTTTCCCGGCGTCCGGCGGGCAGCTCGGGCGGCACGGAAGCGGCCTCTTCCAGAAGGGCGGCGCGGCGCTCGCTGTATTCCACAAGCACGCCCATGGTGCGGACGGCTTCATCCACAGCCCCGAACACGGGCACGCCCTGCTCGCTGAGGTATTTCAGGCAGTCGGGCTGCTGGGGCTGGTAGATGGAGTGCATGACAACGGGCTTGTCGCCCTTCCGGATGCGCTCGGCCATGCTCTTGGCCACATCCATTTCCAGCACGCGGAATTCTTCCGACAAATCGGCATACCCGCCGTACAGACCGACAATGACGATCCCGTCCACGTCCGGATCATCAAGAAGCACCTCGAGACAGCGATCGAACACCCACATGTCGCCTTCGGGCGTACCCGCGAGGTCGACGGGGTTCTTGATGGGGCAATGCGGCTTGAGTATGGCACGCAGCTTTTCCTGCGTGGCCTCGGAAAGCACGGGCGCTTCCAGGCTGTTGGCCTCGCAGAAGTCCGTCGCCATAACGCCGTGCCCGCCGCCGTCGGTAAGGACGGCTATGCGCTTGCCGTGGGCGGGTTTGCACTTGGAAAAGGCTTCCGCCGCATCCAACAGCTCGTTGGGGGTGTTGACGCGCACCACTCCGGCCTGCGCCAGAGCTGCATCAAAAATCCTTTCGCTGCCGGCGAGGGAACCGGTGTGCGAAGCGGCGGCGCGGGCTCCGGCGGCACTCCGGCCGATCTTGATGGCGGCGATGGGCTTGCTCACCGAGGTACGGCGGGCGGCTTCAAGGAACTTGCGCCCATCCTCCTCGTTTTCCACCCGCAGCCCTTCCATATAGAGGAGCATGACCTTGGTGTGATCATCCTGCTCGATATACCGGACAAAGTCATTGAAGCGGACATCCATCTGGTTGCCGATGGTGGCCCAGCAACTGTAGCCCATGCCGCGCTTTTTGGCGTTGAAATTCAGATCGATGCCGAAGTTGCCGCTCTGCAGCACGAGGCTCATGGGGCCGGGGGCAAGGTCGATGATGCTCGCGTTCAGGCTGACCGCCGAACTGTACATCCCCATGCAGTTGGGGCCCATGATGCGCATGTTGCCCTTGCGGGCGATCTCCAGCATCCGGCGTTCGATTTCCTTGCCTTCGGGACCCGTTTCGCCAAAACCGGTGGAAACGACGATCCCGGTCTTCACGCCCTTCTCCACGCACTGCTCGATGATGGGCAGGATGTGCTTGGGCGCGATGGCGATGATGGCAAGATCCACTTCGCCGGGAACGGACAGGATATCGGGGTAGGTCGGCTGGCCGAGGATTTCACCGCCGGAGCGGGAAATCAGATGGATTTCTCCCTGAAACTTGTTGTCAATCAGGCTTTTGGCCGTCCAGTAGCCGTATTTCTTGGTGTCCGAGGAAGCACCAATGAGCGCTACGCTTTTGGGACGGAACAGAGGAATAAGGTCGGACATGATGCTCTCCATATAAGCGTTCTCTGTGACCGGCACTCCGCCATTGCGGAACCTGAGAGGACTTCTCCGGAAAACTCCGGAAAAAGCGTTCCGCGCTACTCTTCCACAACGCCGACGGCGACATCGGGACAGACCACGCCGCAGATGTTGCAGAGCACGCACTTTTCCGGATGCGCCCGTTCGATATAATTGTATCCTTGCCCGTTGATTTCCGTACCGATGGCCAGAACCCCCTTGGGGCAGGCATCCACGCACAGGCCGCAGGATTTGCAGCGGCGGGCATCGATCACGTGAGTCTTGGTCTTGCTCATGGCTTATTCCCCTTTCCCGGCGGCTTCATAGCCAGCGTTGAAGGCTTTGATGTTGAACTCAAGCAGCTCGGGCTTCTTCCTGCCCATCGTCTCCTCGAGCACGGCCATGATCGTTTCGCGCTTCAAGAGCTTCGTCTTTGCGATGACGGCGCCCAGCATCACCATATTGACGCTGCGTACCGATCCCACTTCCACGGCGATTTCAGAGACGGGCAAAAGGATCTGCGTGAAGCCTTCGGCCGTGCCCGGATTCTCCACCAGCGAGGCGTTGGTAAACAACATGCCGCCGGGGGCCACGCCGTGGAGGCACTGCTCATAGATGGACTGGCTCAGCGCCACGGCGATGGTGGCGTCATTCTCCACAATGGGGCTGCCGATGGCTTCGTCGGAAATGATGATGAAGGCAGTGGAGTCGCCGCCGCGCTGCTCAATGCCGTAGGTCTGCGTCATGACGACCTTCAGGTTCTCCCTCATGGCGCCCTCGCAGACGAGTTTGGCCATCAGCGCAGAGCCCTGCCCGCCCGATCCGGAAAACATACATTTGACCAGCATGATTTCTACTCCATTTCGCTTTTGAAGACCTGAGGCTTGAAGTAACCGAGCATTTCTTCGGAGCACCATTTATAGGAATCCTGCACGCTCTTCTTCAGGCCTGTGGGGCACGGGACAATGACTTCGACGAACGAGTAGCCGAGGCCTTTCACCTGGCATTCAAAAGCCTTCTGGATACTCTTTTTGGCGTGCATGATATGCTTGGGCGTGGCCACGCTTTCACGGGCGAGGTACTTCACGCCGGGCATTTCACGCATCATTTCGGGCACCAGCAGGGGATAGCCCTGCCAGGTCACGTCGCGGCCCTTGAGCGTGGTGGCGGTCACCTGACCGTCCAGAGTCGTGGGGGACATCTGGCCGCCCGTCATACCGAATACGGAGTTGTTGACCATGATCGACGTGATGGGCATCCCCTTGTTGGCCGCGTGCATCAGGTCGCCAAGGCCGATGGCGCAGGAGTCTCCGTCGCCGCAGTAGGTGAACACGATGTTGTCGGGACGGCAGAGCTTGTAGCCCACCGCGAACGAAGGAGAACGCCCATGCGTGGCTTCAATGGCGTCCACATCCATATAATGGTGGGAGAAGCCGCCGCAGCCGATGCCCACAATGGCAATGGCGCGTTCGCGGATACCCAGCGTTTCAATGGCTTCAGCCACCAGACGGGTGACGATGCCGTGACCGCAACCGGGGCAGTAGCTGGTCAGCTTGTCCAGATTCAGAGTCTTGCCGTATTTCGCGCTGAGATTTTGCATTCCGATTACTCCTCCAACAGACGGTTCACTTCAGCGGTCATTTCCGCGAGGGTGTACATGGGCATATCTCCGCCGGTCTTGCCGAAGAAATACACCGGGACGCGCCCGTTCACGGCAAGGCGCACGTCATCCACCATCTGACCGTGGTTCATTTCGACGACAAGGATCTTCTTCAGCGTGGAAGGCAGGTTCTCGAACGCCTTATCGGGGAAAGGCCACAGCGTGACGGGACGGATGCTGCCCACTTTCTTGCCCTGCGCCCGCAGATTGGCGACCAGATCCTTGCACATACGGCCATGAATGCCGAAGGCGACGACGATAAGTTCGGCGTCCTCAGTGTTGCTTTCCTTCCACTGCTGCTCCTTGGCGCGGATGGTCTCATACTTGGCGCGCAGGTGCTCGTTCATGACGTAGCCGTCCGCGTGGGAATAGCTGCCGGTGATGAGCGCGCGCTTGGGATGATCCTTGGTGCCCGTATAGGCCCAAGAGGAAGTATCGTATTCCGCCGAATAATCATGATATTCCGGCAGAACCGCCGTTTCCGTGGTCTGGGCGGTCACGCCGTCGAACACGAAAAGAACCGGAGTGCGGTAGGTGTAGGCAAGCCGGATCCCCTCAGGGACGAGATCCACGATTTCCTGACCGTCGGAAGGTGCGAGCACCGGCACATGGTAGTCGCCATGCCCGCCGCCGCGGGTGGACATGTAGTAATCGCTCTGCGCACCCAGAATATCACCGTCGCCCGGGCCCACACGCATGGAGTCGAGCATCAGGCAGGGCAATTCGGCACCGCACATGAAGGAAATGGCTTCCTGCATGAGCGTCATGCCGGGCCCGGAACTGGAAGTCGCACACAACATGCCCGTACAGGCCGCGCCCGCCAAGGCGCTGGAAACGGCGAGCTCGCTTTCCATCTGCAGCATCTTGCCGCCGTACTGCGGCAGGATGACGGCCATACGCTTCATGACGTCGGTCGCGGGGGTAATAGGGTAGGCAAAATGAAATTTAACACCACAACGCGCCAAACTTTCCGCGAATGTTTCCGTGTTTTTTAAGAACATGGTCTGCTGAGTCATACGCACCTCAATGGCAATCACAGTGTCGTGAATGGAACTAAAAACATCAGCCTCAGGCCCGTGAGCCTTTTTTCAGGATGCTTGCATAAACCGGGGAACCGAATCTTTTCTTAAAAACATACCGTATAATGGTATTGTATACCATTTATTTCAGGTTAGACGCACTGTATTTCTATGTCAATAGGGGAACCGACTTTTTATGTTCAAATCTCTCATCCGTTCTCTTTTAACGAATGGTATAAATATATTATGAAACATTTATTTTCTCAGAGCCATAGCCGCCCTCTTCTCCGGTGCCCGCATATTCCACAAACAGCAGACAT
>ENA-UERN01000049-UERN01000049.1-human-gut-metagenome-genome-assembly--contig:-NODE-49-length-141957-cov-9.944911_pt1 | contig 141957 bp, 148 predicted proteins | sample MGYA00242950_ERZ507950 | MGnify/ENA primary metagenome ERZ507950 (study PRJEB26167, sample SAMN06115515) | human gut metagenome | host: Homo sapiens | place: China:Ningxia | collected 2014-11-26...
GGATGCGGTGAGGTGAGGCGGATTGAACACGAGAACATTGACGAAGCGGCCCACGGTCCAGCTGCCCACGCTGCCCCGCCTGCTTCTGCTGGCGCTGTTCTTCCTGGCCGGCGTCCTTTTGGGACAGGTCCTGTCGGGCCGGGTGCCGGACACCACGGGGGACGAGCTGCGGCGGTATCTGGAGGACTACGTCCGCCTGGGGGGCGAGGGAGCGCCCACTGTCCAGACGGCTCTGTCGGCCCTGGTGATCTATTTCCGCTATCCGCTGTTTGCATTTCTGCTGGGGTTCGCCTCCATCGGGGTGGTGCTGCTGCCCTGTGTGACGGCGGCTTACGGCTTTTTTCTGTCCTTTTCCGTGTGCTGCTTCACGGCGGCCTTCGGCGTGGACGGCGTGCTGCTGGCCCTGGCGGTGTTCGGCCTGCGGTGCATGGTGACCCTGCCCTGCTATTTCCTGCTGGCGGCGGCCTCCTGGGGGACGTCCGCGGGACTGGCGGCCGTGTCCTTTGGGAGAGGACGGCGGACTGCCCCTGTGGTCTACGGCCGGGCCTGCTGGGTCCGGTTCGGCGCCTGCTGTCTGGCGCTGCTGGCGGGTGTGTGTGCGGAGCTGTTTTTGTCCCCGGTGCTGCTGCGGCTGATGCTGGAGCGCATCCTGGGGTAGAGAGAAAGAGAGAGGGAGGAGAGCACCCTTGGCAAGAGACGACATTGCGGACTTTGGGACTTATCTGGCGGAGGAGCGTCACGCCTCCCAGAACACCATCTGCTCCTATCTGCGGGACGTGACCCAGTTCTCCGCGTATTTGCGGGAGCACCAGAGCTGCACGCTGCGGCAGGCCGGCGGAGAGATGATTCAGGACTACATGAGCTGGATGCGGGGGCGGGGGAAGTCCGCCGCCTCGGTGACCCGGTTCCTGGCCTCCGTCAAGTCGTTTTACAACTTTCTGCTCTCCGCCGGCGCCGTAAAGGCCAACCCCGCCAAGAGCATCAGCGCGGACCGGGCAGAGCGGAAGTATCCGGAGATCCTCACCAGCAAAGAGGTGGAGCTGTTTCTGGAGCAGCCCCGGTGCGTGGATGCCAAGGGATACCGGGACCATGCCATGCTGGAGCTGCTGTACGCCACCGGCATCCGGGTCAGCGAGCTGATCTCCCTGGACCTGAAGGACCTGAATCTCTCCGCGGGCTTCATCCGGTGTGCCAGCCGGGGCAAGGAGCGGATCATCCCCCTGTACCACACGGCCGTGAAGGCGCTGCAGGACTATGTGCGGGATATCCGGCCCCAGCTGATCGCCGACGGCGGCGAGCAGGCCCTGTTCGTGAACATGAACGGCGAGCGCATGAGCCGCCAGGGGTTCTGGAAGATCATCAAGTACTATCAGGAGAAGGCGGGGATCGAAAAGGACATCACCCCCCACACCCTGCGCCACTCCTTTGCCGTCCACCTGCTGGAAAACGGCGCGGACCTGCGGTCCATCCAGGAGATGCTGGGCCATGCGGACATCTCCTCCACCCAGATCTACACCCATGTGGTGAAGCACCAGCTGAAGGATGTGTATCAGAAAGCCCATCCCCGGGCGTAATTCCAAGGGGAGCACCGGCGCCTCCCGCCGACGCTCCGGCGGGCAGAGCCCGCCTCTGCCGATCCCCTCGCCTTTGCACGGCAAAGACGGCCCCCGGCCGACTGCGGCCAGGGGCAGAGGCGTCCCGTCCAGGCACATGCCCTGGCCGGGACTTTTTTCTGCGCAAACGCACGGCAGACCACGGAAATGCGCAGCGGCGTTCTGCCTGCCTGTGAAAAAATTTTCCGCCGCCGCAAACAAAACCGGCTGCCTGGGACTCAAATAGGTGAAGAGAAGAGAAAGGAGGACCGCCATGGATCACGACGAATTCGCCCGCCGGGCGGAGGCTCTCCGGGCCCGGCTGTACCGGACGGCGTACCTGTACCTGGGCAGCGAGGCCGACGCCCTGGAGGCGGTGGACGAGGGCGTATACCAGGCCCTGCGGGCTTTGCGGCAGCTGCGTCAGCCGGACTTTTTCGAGACCTGGCTCACCCGGATCGTGCTGAACGCGTGCCACCGGGAGCTGCGGCGCCGGCGGCGCCTGGCCGGGGAGGAGGCTCTGCCGGAGAGCGCCGGTCCGGATGCCTATGACGCCCTGCCCCTGAAGGAGGCCGTCCGCCGCCTGCCGGAGGAATTGCGGGCGGTGGTGATCCTGCGGTACTTCGCAGGATACACCCAGGCGGAGACCGCCCGGGCATTGAACATTCCCCAGGGCACCGCGGCCACCCGCCAGCGGCGGGCATTGCAGCTGCTGCGCCTGGAACTGGGAGAGGAGGGAGACGCATGACCCGAAACGAGGAATATCAGGCCCTGCTCCAGGAGCTGGAGACCACACCGGCGGCCCTGGACGGCGCTGTGGAGCGGGCGCTGCGCCGCCGGAAACGGGACCGCCGCCTGCGGCTCTTCGGCGTCCCGGCGGGGAGCCTGGCGGCCTGCTTCGCCGCCTTTGTGCTGCTGGTGAACCTGTTCCCGCCCTTCGCGCGGGCCTGCGGCTCAGTGCCGGTGCTGCGGGAGCTGGCCCAGGCGGTGGCCTGGTCGCCCAGCCTCTCCGCCGCGGTGGAGAACGACTACGTCCAGCCCATCGGCCAGTCCCAGACGGTGAACGGCGTCACCGCCACGGTGGAGTATGTGATCGTGGACCGCAAACAGCTGAACATCTTCTACACCCTGGACTATGCCCCGGACCTGGGGCCCATGTGGGCGGACTGCCGGATCACCCCCGGCGACGGCAGCGCGGGAGACGCCGGCGGCCGGACGGAGAAGCCGGGGGAGCTGGTGGAGATCAAGCGGGACTTTGTGGACCGGGACGTGCCCGGAATCCTGGATCTGACCCTGTCGGTTTACCCGGCAGAGCAGGACGGGGGCGGGCCGCCTGCGGAGAACACCGGCGACGGCTACTTTGACCAGCCGGTCGATGACCAGCCGGCGTATCTGGCGGAGATGACGTTCCACCTGGAATTCGACCCCTATTTCACCGCCCAGGGGACGCTGCTGGAGCTGAACCGGACCTTTGCCCTGGACGGCCAGACCTTCACGCTGCAAGAGGCGGAAATCTACCCCACCCATCTGCGGCTGACCCTGACGGCGGACCCGGACAACACCGCCTGGCTGGCGGGCCTGGACCTGTACCTGGAGAACGAGCACGGCGAGCGGTTTGAAAAGAGCCTGGGCGGCATCACCGCATCCGGGGACCCGGAGGGGGAGGGCATGGGCACCTTCTGGCTGGACAGCCCCTTCTTCAGCCGGGGGGAGCACCTGACCCTCCACATCACCGGCGTCCGGTGGAAGGACAAGGACGCGCCGCCGGTGAAGCTGAATCTGGCGGAGGGCACCGCCGAAAACCTGCCGGAGGGCACCTGGTTCCAGGGCGCAAAGCGCCTGCCGGAGGGATGGATCGTGTACCTGGTGTCCCCGCTGATGGAGAACCGGACCATGGGGAGCGTGTTCTCCAGAGGGGCCTGGGACGAGGACGGGAACTATTATGAGATCTGGCAGTTCGGCTCCTCCTACGGCTACTGGGACGAGACGGCGCAGGAGCGCGTGGGGGAGGACCGGTGGTATACCGAGGACTTCCCCCTGGCGGGACTGGCGGGCGACACGGCCTATCTGGACCCCTGCTACAACCGGATGGCCGCCGTTGATGCGGCGGTTCCCATCCAATAGGCGAGGGGGAGTCAAATCCCCCGCCTTCCATGCGAACGAGAGAGCGCCCGCCGCAAGGCGGGTGCTTTTTTGCCCGCCGAACGGCGGCTGGGGTGATCCTGCCGGGGAGAAGCCCGCGCGTTTTCCCTGTTGCGCTTCCCTGGAAAATTTGTTATACTGTTACAGTATGTATACTGGAGGGAAAGCGCCATGCGGATCCTGGGCATCGACCCCGGCTACGCCACCATCGGCTTCGGCCTCATCACGGCGGAGCGGGCACAAGTGAACATGCTTACCTACGGCGCCATCACCACCCCGGCGGGGTTGCCGCTCTCCCGGCGGCTGTACCAGATCGGCACCGATATGGAGGACCTGATCGGCCAGCTGAAGCCGGATGTCATCTCCATCGAGGAGCTGTTCTTCAACACGAACCTGACCACCGGCATCGCCGTGGCCCACGCCCGCGGCGTGCTGCTGTACACGGCGGAAAAGTGCGGGATCCCGCTCCACGAGTACACCCCCTCCCAGGTGAAGATGGCGGTGGTGGGCTACGGCAAGGCGGAAAAGCGCCAGGTGATGGACATGACCCGCCGCCTGCTGCACCTGAAAGCCGTCCCCCGGCCCGACGACGCCGCGGACGCCCTGGCCCTGGCCCTGTGCCATGCCCGGAGTGCCACGTCCCGCCTGCCCCTGCAGGACAGCAGGGTCAAGGAGACCATCTGAACAGTCAGGGACCGGACCGCTCCGCCGGACGCCGGAATTCCGAACTCCCAAGAAAGTGTGATTATCCATGTTTTACTATCTGGACGGCACCGTGGCAGAGATTCTGCCCTATCTGGCGGTCATCGACTGCGGCGGCGTGGGCTACGCCTGCAAGACCACCAACACCACCCTGGCCCAGCTGAAAAAGGGCCAGCGGGGGAAGCTCTACACCTATCTGGACGTGGGGGAGAACGCCTTCGGCCTGTACGGCTTCGCCACGGCCAACGAGCTGAACAGCTTCAAGCTGCTGATCGGCGTCAGCGGCGTGGGGCCCAAGGCGGCGCTGGCTATCCTCTCCGCCGCCACGCCGGAGTCCCTGGCCATGGCCATCGTCACCGGGGACGAGAAGAGCCTGACGGCGGCGCCGGGCGTGGGCAAGAAGATCGCCCAGCGGATCATCCTGGAGCTGAAGGACAAGATGGCCCGGGAGAGCGCCGCCACGGGGCTGGACTTCTCCGGCGGAGCCGCTGTGAGCGTCCCGGCCTTTACAAATAAGGCCACAGAGGCGGCCCAGGCCCTGGCGGTGCTGGGCTACACCAGCGCCGAGGTGGCCCAGGCGCTGAAGGGCGTGGACGTGGAAACTCTGTCTCTGGAGGAGATCATCCGCCAGTGCCTGAAAAAGATGGTGAAGTGAGTATGAAGATCCTGTCCGTGATTCTGCTCCTGGCCGCGCTGGCCATGGCCTTTCTTGCCATGATATTCGGCACCCGCTTTGCGGCCCTGCTCAATAAGGGCCAGCAGCGCCACGGCCTGCCGGAAAAAGAGCGGCGTCAGCGCAACCGCAGCGGCGCGGTGTTCGCCCTGTGCCTGTGCGCGGTGTTCGGCCTAGCCTGGCTGGCGGTGCATCTGTTCCAGGCGGGCTGACCGCCCCGGCCGGAATTTTGGAGCACATTCAGAGCACATGAGGAAGTGAACCCATGAGCATCGACTTTGGAAACGACATCTATGAAGAGCCCATCGTGGCCAAGACCTTCCTGCAGGAGGACGCCCAGGAGGGGTCCCTCCGGCCCAAGACCCTGCGGGAGTATATCGGCCAGGAGAAGGCGAAGGACAACCTGGCCGTGTTCATCCAGGCCGCCCAGAAGCGGGGAGAGGCCCTGGACCACGTGCTGCTCCACGGCCCGCCCGGCCTGGGCAAGACCACGCTGGCCGGGATCATCGCCCAGGAGATGGGGGCGGGCATCCGCATCACCTCGGGCCCGGCCATCGAGAAGCCCGGGGATCTGGCGGCGCTGCTGACGAACCTCAACGAGGGGGACATCCTCTTTGTGGACGAGATCCACCGGCTGAACCGGTCCGTGGAGGAGATCCTGTACCCGGCCATGGAGGACTACGCCCTGGACATCATCGTGGGCAAGGGCCCCAGCGCCAACTCCATCCGGCTGGACCTGCCCAGGTTCACCCTGATCGGCGCCACCACCCGGGCGGGGCAGCTGTCCGCGCCCCTGCGGGACCGGTTCGGCGTGACGCTGCGGCTGGAGCTGTACACGCCGGAGGAGCTCTCTCAGATCATCACCCGGTCCGCCGCCATTTTGAACGTGGACATCGTGCCGGAGGGCGCCTATGAGATCGCCCGCCGCAGCCGGGGCACGCCCCGGATCGCCAACCGGATGCTGCGCCGGGTCCGGGACTTCGCCCAGGTGAAGGCCGACGGCGTCATCACCAAGGATGTGGCGGACCAGGCCCTGTGCGCGCTGGAGATCGACCACCTGGGGCTGGACCCCATCGACCGGCGGATGCTGGGGGCCGTCATCGAGAACTACGGCGGCGGTCCTGTGGGCCTGGAGACCCTGGCCGCCACCATCGGCGAGGAGGCCGTGACCCTGGAGGACGTGTACGAGCCATACCTGATGCAGCTGGGCTTCCTGACCCGGACGCCCCGGGGCCGGTGCGTGACGGCGAAGGCATACCAGCACCTGCATAAGCCCATCCCCGGCGGCATGACGGCGGATCCGCCGGACATGGACCAGCTGACGCTGTGAGCTGCGGCCTTATCTGAAAGAGGGGAGACGCATTTATGGCGCGGAGCAAAAGAAGCCCTGTGGAGCGCGCTGCTTTTCTGGCGCTGTCGGCGGCGCTGATTGTCGGGGCCTGGATCTGCATCCACCGGGCCGCCTACCCGGTGACGGAGCCCTACCAGTTTCCCGTCACCACGGACTCGCCGGAGTGGGCGGAGCTGGCGGAGGCGGGCCTGGCCCGGAACGCCTGCCGCCTGCCGGCGGGGCTGGCGGAGCAGATGACCTCCGAGGCTCTGCTGGAGACGGCGCTGGACTATCCCTATGTGAGCTCTATCCTGGCGTTCAGTGACCCGGTGCAGGGGTTCTGGTCCAATGCAAAATACAACGACGCCCTGGCGGAGCTGGTGACCCGGCCGAATGCTGCCGCGGTGGTGGAACGGGCATTTTCCAAGCTCCCGCCTCTAACAGAGATCACCGATGTGGAGGTCATGATCCGGTGGACGTATCTCTCCGCCTTTTCCCAGGGGCTGGCCAATCCGCAGGAGGCGTGAGGCGTCACAGGGGCAGGCCCCGGCCGGTGCGCAGGCCCAGCAGAAAGGCATGGATGGCGGTGAATTCCCGGGCCTTTTCGTAATCCGCCGCCATCTCAGAGGTGAGCTCTCCCTCCAGAAGGGAGAGGGGCATCTCGTAGTCATCCGGTGGGGCAGCGTCCAGCTGGGGGCGGATGTAGTGGGCGTACAGCCATTTCATGAAGTCGGACATTGCGAATGCTCCTTTCAAAATACAATGGATGCGTTGTGCTTAGCTGCAGTATAATACAACGGATACATCGTGTCAAGAGGTGACGATATGACATTGCAAGAGCGAATGCGGGAACTCCGCAAAGAGCGGAAGGAGACCCAGAGACAGGTGGCCGACGCCATCGGTGTGACGGACCGGCAGTACCAGCGGTTTGAGACCGGGGTCAATCTGCCTGGATTTGAAAATCTCGTGGGCATTGCGGACCACTTCGGCGTGTCGCTGGATTATCTAGCCGGCCGGTCGGACCGGAGGGAGATGTAGAGGCGGTTTCCCGCCGTTCAGAGGAACCCGCTCCTGCAGGGGCGTGCGGCCCGTTTTTGGAGTCAGACATTGCGAATACTCCTTTCTCACGCTTCATAAAGCGTGAGAAAAATATAACACGCTTTACAGAGCGTGTCAAGGGGGATTTATGGAATTAAACGAGCGATTGCGGGAACTCCGCAAGGAACAAGGAGAAACCCAAAAGCAAGTGGCCGCCGCCATCGGGATTGGGGAGCGGCCCTACCAATACTTGGAGTCCGGCGAGCACCGGCCCAGCCTGGACACGTTGATCGCCTTGGCGGACCATTTCGGCGTATCGCTGGATTATCTGGCTGGCCGGTCGGACCGGAGGGAGTTGTAAAGGGCCGCCGTCCGGCGGCCTCGGGAATCTTTGCTCCCGCAAGGGGCTTGTTCAGCGGGATGCACCCCCCATTTTCTTTTCGGTCTTGCCCGAAAAGAAAACGGGCCGTGCACGGTCCAAAAGAAAAGAACGCTTTTGGCCGCAACTCTGCACGGGCGTGCAAAGTTGCTGTACGGGGGTCGGCGTGAGAGGGTGCCTGCGTGTTTGCGAGGACTGGCCAACGGGCGCGGCGGGGTGCGGTACAGGCTTGAACGCTGATTCCCGCGGCGTGGATGCGGAGGTCAACGGGGTGCAAGGACGCATTTGACCAGCTCCTCTTTCCGCGCGTTCCGCTTCGCTACGCGCTGCCCTGGCGGTCGTAGGGGCCGATGCCTTTATCGGCAGCTCCCGCGCGGGACAGCTAGCGGCAGCGAAAAGAGAAGCAGCTCCATGCGATGACCACCCCGACGACCTCCGCACGATCCGCCACGGGACGGCAGTTGGAGAAATCGCAGAAGAGTATAGCGTGCCCGAAGGCCGGGCCAAATCGGCGCTTGCACCGATCCCCCGCCCCCCGTCGCGCGGAGGTCCACTCCACCGGAGCGCGCCAACGCTTTTCTCTTTGGACCGTGCACGGCCCGTTTCTCTTTTGGCACGACAAAAGAGAAATGGGGGGTGCATCCGCCCAGCCATCAGCATGGCTGAATCCCCGTCCCATGGGGACGGTCACATCATAAGAAACAAACGAGGTAATATCAATGGGCAAACTATTTGGAACCGACGGCATCCGCGGCGTGGTGGGGGAGAACCTCACTGCCGACATGGCCTTCCGCGTGGGGCAGGCCGTGGGCACTGTTCTGATGGAGGACAAGGGCAGCCGCCCCACCGTGGTGATCGGCAAGGACACCCGCATCTCCTCCGACATGCTGGAGTCCGCGCTGATGGCGGGGCTCTGCTCCGTGGGCAGCGACGTGAAGCCGGTGGGCACCATCCCCACCCCGGCGGTGGCCTATCTCACCGTGCAGGAAAAGGCGGACGCGGGCATCGTGATCTCCGCCAGTCACAACCCCTATGAGCACAACGGCATCAAGGTCTTCAGCGGACAGGGCTACAAGCTCTCCGACAGCGTGGAGGCCCGGATCGAGGAGAAGATCCTCTCCCAGGAGCCCATGAAGCTCCGAACCCGGGGGGAGATCGGCCGCCGCCACCACGGTATGCGCCAGCTGAAGCGGGACTATATCGACTTCGTGGCCTCCACCATCGAGTCCGATCTGGCGGGGCTGAAAATCCTGGCGGACTGCGCCAACGGCGCTGCCAGCGCCACCGCGCCGGAGCTGTTCGGCCGCTTCAAGGCCCGGACGGACTTCATCCACCGGGACCCGGACGGGGTGAACATCAACAGCCACTGCGGCTCCACCCACCTGGAGGACCTGGCCGCCGCCGTGGTGCGGGGCGGCTATGACATCGGCGTGGCCTTTGACGGGGACGCGGACCGCTGCCTGCTGGTGGACGAGACCGGCGGCGTCATCGACGGCGACAAGGTCCTGGCGGTGTGCGCCCTGGACATGAAGCGCCGGGGAAAGCTCAACGGCAACGCCCTGGTGGCCACGGTGATGAGCAACCTGGGCCTCCACGAGTTCTGCCGGAACAACGGCATCGACCTGCTCTGCACGGATGTGGGCGACCGGAACGTGCTGGAGAAGATGCTGGAGCGGGACTACCGCATCGGCGGGGAGCAGTCCGGCCACACCATCTTCACCGATGTGGAGACCACCGGCGATGGTGAGGTGACGGCCCTCCAGTTCCTGCAGGTGCTGGCCCGGTCCGGGGAGAAAGCAAGTTCCCTTGTCAGCTGCTGCGCCGTCTACCCCCAGGTGCTGGTGAACGTGGAGGTGCCCCACAGCGGCGGCGTGAAGGAGGCCATTATGGCGTCCCCCGCGCTGGCGGAGGCCGTGAAGCGGGAGGAGGAGGCCCTCGCCGGCGCTGGCCGGGTGCTGGTGCGCCCCTCCGGCACGGAGGCCCTGATCCGGGTGATGGTGGAGGCCAAAACCACGCAGATCGCCCAGGCGGTGGCGGACCGGCTGGCAGATTTCATCAAATCGCAAAAAAAATAAAAATCTGTTTCTCGGATTTTTTTACAAATTGCTTGACATTTCACTGGATAGACAGGTATAATACGATATGTACAAATTTAGCGAGAAGACACCCCAGCCCCTGGACCAGTGCAGCGATGAAACGCTGTGCCAACTGGTTGCCGGCGGCAGCCGCGAAGCGGAGGAAGCTCTTGTGACGCGGTACAACCGGCTGGTCCGGACCTGCGCCCGCCCCTTCTTTCTGGTGGGCGGCGACAGCGAGGATCTGACCCAGGAGGGCATGGTGGGCCTCCTCAAAGCCGTTCGGGAGTATGACGCCTCCAAGGAGGCATCCTTCCGGACCTTCGCAGAAATCTGCATTCGTAACCGGCTGTATTCCGTCCTCCGCGCCGCGGCGCGGGATAAGCACATGGCTCTCAATCAGTCGGTCCCCTTGGATACACCCTTCTTTGACGCCAATTCCTACACCTCTGGTACCAGCGATCTGACTCAGCGCGATCCCGAAGCGTATCTCATCGACAGGGAACATACCGCTGCCCTCTTATCCGGTGTCCGGAAACAGTTGTCCGAGTTTGAAGCAAAGATTTTGGGGTACTATTTAGACGGTCTTTCATGCAGGGAAATTGCCGAGACGGTAGGCAAGCCCCCAAAGTCCGTGGACAACGCCGTGCAGCGCATTCGGCGCAAGGTGGCACGGCAGCTTCTTTCCGGCGATCTCAGCGGAAGCTGAACGCAATATATTTTTCTTTTCAAAGAGAGGGTAACATCATGTACGAAGACAAGACCTTAGTTTGCAAGGAGTGCGGCCAGGAGTTCGTGTTCACCGCCGGCGAGCAGGAGTTCTATGCCGAGCGCGGCTTCCAGAACGAGCCCCAGCGCTGCAAGGCCTGCCGTGACGCCCGCAAGAACGCGTCCCGCGGTCCCCGGGAGTATTTCACCGCTGTCTGCGCCGCCTGCGGCGGCGAAGCCCGCGTGCCCTTCGAGCCGAAGTCTGACCGTCCCGTGTACTGCAGCGAGTGCTTCGCCAAGATGCGGGACCAGCAGAGATAAACGAATCAATCCGTTTTGGTCTCTTGCAGAGGCGGCGCCCGGTGGGCGCCGCTTCTTCTTTTGCCGTGGGAGCCGGCCGCCGCGCCCCGCGCCGGGGAAACGGGAGGCATTCCGGAAAAATGTGCCGGTGCGGACGCCGAATCTCCACATTTCCAGGCTTTTCAAAGATTTTCTCTTGAAAAACATCGAAAACTAGAGTATAATACCCCTGCTGAATTTCAGATTAGAATTGGAGGAACCTCTGATGATCGAGATCAAGAAGGACACCATCATCGGTGACATTCTGGACGTGGCGCCTCAGACCGCGCCCATCTTCCTGTCCATCGGCATGCACTGCCTGGGCTGCCCCTCTTCCCGGGGCGAGACTGTGGAGGAGGCCTGCATGGTCCACGGCGTGGACTGCGACAAGCTGCTGGCCCTGGTGAACGAGGAAGCCAACAAGAAAGCGGAATGACCGGAACGGGACGCATACGGGAGACCGTATGCGTCCTCCTCCGACAGCCGGAACAGGAGGGCGCCATGGGAAAACATCTGGAACTGACGCCGCGCCTGCGGCAGATCGCCGCCTGGGTCCGCCAGGGTGCGCACCTCGCTGATGTTGGCACGGATCACGCCTATCTGCCCGTGTGGCTGACGCTGCAGGGCCGCGTGGCCTCTGCCATTGCCAGCGATCTGCGGCGCGGCCCCCTGGACCGGGCGCAGGAGACCGGCCGGCGCTACGGTGTGGGGGACCGGATCACCTTCCGCCTGGGCAACGGTCTGGCCGCCGTGGCGCCGGAGGAGTGCGACACCATCGTCATCGCCGGCATGGGGGGCGAGAACATCGCCCAGATTCTGGCCGGGGCACCCTGGACCGCCGACGGCCGCCACACCCTGCTGCTCCAGCCCCAGAGCCGGGCGGAGGCGCTGCGCCGCTTCCTGGCGGAGCACGGCTACGCCATAGCGCGGGAGGCGCTGGTGCGGGACCGGGGCTTTCTCTATCCCGTGATCGAGGCCGGGGCAGGGGAGATGCATCTCACGCTGGGCCGGCAGTGGGCCGGGGCGGACCTGCTCTACGACCCCCTGGGGGACCGCTACATCATCGAGAAGATCATCCAGCTCCAGGCGGCGGCGGCCGGGTCCAACCGGGCGTCGGCGCCAGAGGCCCGGGAACGGGGCGATTACGCCAGGGCCGTCATCACGGAGCTTCTGCAAATGAGGGAGGAGTGGCGCCATGCCAACTGTCCGGGAAATTGAACAGGCCCTGTTCCGACTGGCCCCGAAGGAGGGCGCCATGGACTGGGACAACGTGGGCCAGCTGCTGGGGGACCCGGAGGCGGAGGTCCGGCGGGTCCTGGTGGCCCTGGACATCACGGAGGCCGTGGCGGACGAGGCCATCGCGGAAAACTGCCAGCTGATTGTCAGCCACCATCCGGTGATGAACTGCAAATGGCTGCCGGTGCAGACCGTCCGGCAGGACACGCCCCAGGGGCACCTGCTGCTGAAAATCCTGAGGAGCGGCCTGTCCGCCATCTGTATGCACACGAACCTGGATGTGGCCCCCGGCGGCGTCAACGACGCGCTGGCCGCCGCGCTGGGGCTGGAGGACCCTGGGCCGCTGGGGGACCCGGAGGGGCTGTGCCGGATGGGAACACTGGCAAGTCCTATGCCTTTACAGGAATTTGCAAAGCACGTCTGCCGGGCGCTCCAGGCCAACGGCGTCCGCTACGCCGGGGACAGCGGCCCGGTGCGGAAGGTCGCGGTGGGCGGCGGCGCCTGCGGCGACTATGAGGATGCGGCCATCGCCGCAGGGTGCGACGTGTTCGTGACCTCGGACCTCAGCTACCACCAGTTTTTAGACGCGGCAGGGAAGGGCATCCGCCTGATCGACGCGGGCCACTTCCCCACAGAGAATCCGGTGTGCACCGTGCTGGCAGAGTACCTGCGCGGCCGGTTCCCGGGCCTCACCGTCACCAAATCCGCCTCCCACCGGGAGGTCATCCAGTATTACGTAGAAGGAGAGTAATGTACCATGTCCGGACATTCCAAATGGCATAATATCCAAAAGACCAAGGGCGCGGCCGACGCCAAGCGCTCCGCCGCCTTCACCAAGATCGCCAAGGAGATCATCGTGGCCGTGAAAGAGGGCGGCGGCTCCGGCGACCCCAACAACAACTCCCGTCTGGCCACGGTTATCGCCAAGGCCAAGGCCGTCAACATGCCCAACGACAACATCAAGCGCACCATCGACCGGGCCCTGGGCTCCGGCAGCACCGACAACTACGAGGCCGTCACCTACGAGGGCTACGGCCCCGGCGGCGTGGCCGTCATTGTGGAGGCCCTGACCGACAACCGCCAGCGCACCGCGCCGGAGGTCCGCCACGCGTTCGACAAGTGCAACGGCAACCTGGGCGCCCAGGGCTGCGTCAGCTGGTCCTTTGACAAGAAGGGCGTCATCGTCATTGACAACGAGGAGGGCGAGCTGGACGAGGACACCGTCATGATGGACGCTCTGGAGGCCGGTGCCGCCGACTTTGAGGCCGACGGTCCCGCCCTGGAGATCACCTGCGACCCCGACGCCTTCAACGATGTGGTGAAGGCCCTGGAGGGGAAGGGCTACGCCTTCGCCAGCGCGGAGATCGAGATGGTGCCACAGAACTACATCACCCTCACCGGCGAGGGAGACGTGAAGAACATGGAGAAGCTCATCGACATGCTGGAGGACAACGACGACGTGCAGAACGTCTGGCACAACTGGGATAACGACTGAGCATCGCTGGATAGAGAGAGGACGGGGAAGCCCGTCCTCTTTTCATCTCCGCAGAAATAAAACAAAACTTTTCTTTTGTGCAAAAACGCCGGAGAGGCGGGCCTGACCGGTCCCCCTTACCATTACCATAACAATGACCATAACCATCACCATAACCCTAACTCTAGCTATTACCATAACGGGAGAATTTTACAAAATCCTCCCGGAGATTGCATAGAGCCGTGCATCAGATGGGGAGGGGACGCCTTTTCTTGAGAGGAGTGGTTTTTCGTTGGCAGAGGAACACAAGAAGAGTTTTATGCTGTATTTCGATAATTTTCCCTGTGTGGCGGCCCTGGACGCGGAGCAGCGGGGGGAACTGCTGCTTCTGTTGTACCGCTATGCCATGGCGGCGGACAAGGCTCCCACGGATCCGGAGGAGGTTTTGCGGCAGCACCCGGGCTTGAGGGAGGAGACCCGCATGGCCTACCGGTTTCTGGCGGAGACCATTCGGCGGGATACAGAGAAGTGGAAGGAAAAGCAGCGGCGCTACCAAGAGGCGGCGGCGCGGCGGCAGGGGGATGGGGCGATCTCCCGGCAGGCCCTGGAACAGGCCGCGCCCAAGGATTACAGCGACATCCGGAAGTACCTGCGGGACGTCTCTACCGCTGGTCGGTTGCCAAAATCGGACCCATAGGGTAGACTGAGGGCGAGGTGATACACGTGAACAAGGAGCGGCTGGGCGATTTCATCGGCAGCGAGCGGAAAAATCTGGGCCTGACCCAGCGGGATCTGGCGGCGCGGCTGCATGTGACGGACAAGGCCGTCAGCAAGTGGGAGCGGGGACTGAGCTACCCGGATGTGACGCTGCTGGAGCCCCTGGCGGCAGCCCTGGACCTGACGGTGGAGGAGCTGATGGCCTGCCGGAGGCAGGCGGCGAAAGGAGCGGAGGAGACCATGCAGAGCTTGTTGGATATCTCCCGTGACAGCGTGCGGCAGGAGCGGCGGCGCTCCTGGCAGCGGCTGGCGGCGGTGCTGGTGCTGCTGGCAGTGACTGCCGCCGTGGTGGCGTATACGCAGATCGTGGTGACGGAGGAGCGGGAGGACTATTTCGTCCTGAAAGAGACGGTGGACGGGGCGAATTATCTCTATGTGGAGCTGCCGTGGGAGGGCCGTCTTCTGCGGCTGCGGTGTGTGGGAGACGTGGACTTCGATGGCATTACCTTGGAAGACGAGTTCGGCTGTGAGGTGGTCTACGATCTGGACTGCCGCTGGAACCGCCTGACCTATACGGGAACCGTCTCCCGCTGCGCCCCCTCGGGGAGCGTTGTAGTCGGCCATATGGAGGGCAGCTCTTCCGGGACTTCGTCAGTGGAGGTGTTCGGCATGAGGGACGTGCTGTACGCGGAGGTGGACTACCACCAGAATCCCCACGGGGAGGGCTTTCTCTGCGATGCGGCGTACTGGCTCCCAGACGGCCCCGTCGACCCGGGCCTTCTGGATGTCATCGTCGACGGCCATCCCGGCTATCCGGTAGACTACGGCGCGGCTCTGCTGGTGGTGGAGAACTGTGTCTCCTCCACACCCTGGGACGCGGACGGCGACGGGGCGAACGAGATCGTGGTCCGCACCCGCTGGCCGGAGAAGCCGTACACCGTCTATGACATGCTGGACGGGGAAGTGCAGGCGGTTTCTTGGCCGGACGCGGTGCCGGAGGAGGTCCGGGAAAATCTGGTGTGCATTTGGGAGCAGTGAGAGGAGGCGGTCCACGGAGATCAAAACATCCCCCTCTGAGAGCGGCGGGTGGGGTCTCCTTCCGCCCGGAGGCGGGGAGCCAGCATCTGGCCTTTCACAGCCGGGAGCGGTTCCTCCGCTGCATCGACCAGTACACCGCGCGGCAGTACCGGCATCAATCGGTACAAAAAGAGGCCCTGGCTTTCGCCAGGACCTCTTCTTGTACGAGCAAGACTGTAAGCCGGGTTCTGTATCAAACAGTCATCTATCTCGACGTACCGTCGCCGGTACGCTCCAGCCACCCCGGGAGCGGCCGGGCCAGCCTTGGGGGTCGGACCCCCTGCTCCCATACCGGTGTTGCTCCGGATAGAGTTTACAGCATCGGACAGTCTCCAGCCGATGGGTGAGCTCTTACCTCGCCTTTCCACCCTTACCGACAGAGCTACTCTCTGTCGGTAAGGGTGGCTTGCCGCTCCCCGCGGGAGCGGCCGCTGCGGCGGGCTGATTGCAATTAGGAAGAGGGACCCTTCGCCCCTCTTCACACAACACCCCTGCGCCGTTCCGCGCGGAAGCGATTGCGCTGTTCGGGGAAGTTTCCCTCGCCCCGCTCCGCGGGGCATCGCGTTCAGCCGTCGCTGGTTCCCTGACCGATACAGAGTAACTCTGTCGGCGGTATATCTCTGTTGCACTTTTCCTGAAGTCGCCTTCGGCGGGCGTTACCCGTTATCCTTGCCCTGTGGAGCCCGGACTTTCCTCACGGAAGGGCCTTTCGCCCCTTCCGCGCGACTGTCTGTTTTCCTCGCGGGTCTATTGTACGCAAAACAGCGGGAAAAGTCAATGGGAAGTCGATCAATAAGAGAGGATCAGCCCCTTGTCCATGGCGTAGAAGCTGGTGAGACCCCGGCAGGGCAGGATCTCCACAGCCTTTACCGGCAGACGGTCCAGAATCGCGTTCCGCAGCCGCTCGGCACCTTCGGGATTCTGACAGTGGGTGATGATCACATGGCTGCCGGTGCAGTCCTTGGCATCGCTCATGAGCTGGGCGATGGCTCTAGCGGTGTGGGCCTCGCCACGGGCCTTTTTGGCCACGCGGATCGTACCCTCGGCCGTGGCTTCCGCGACAATGCGGATGCCCAGCGTCTGGAGCAGGGTGCCGGCCAGAGGCGGCATCCGTCCGTTATTCACCAGATTGTCAAAATGCTCCAGCGTGAAGCAGAGACGGGTATTCTTCTGACAGACCTGAAGCTCCGCGCACAGATCCTCAAAGGGCAGGCCCTGTTCCGCCAGCTCGGCGGCCTTGCGCAGCAGCAGGATCATAGCGCCGGAGGTGGCACGGGAATCCAGCACAAAAATCTTTTTTTCCGGGTGCTCCGCCAGAACCAGATCTCTCGCGGCCATGGCGGCGTTATAGGAGCCGGAAAGCTGAGAGGAGATGGTCACGCAGACGGTTTCCTCGCCCTGCTCGAAGGCCTCGGCATAGGCGGCGGGGGAGGGGCAGGCGGAAGAGGAACGGTGATGGGCCAGCTTGCTCAGCAATGCCGGAATATCCAGCTCCGGCGTATCCAGATAGTCCTGACCGCCGACGTGCAGGCACATGGGCGCTACTGTCAGACGGGCGTAAGGGGAATTGAGTTCCCCGGAGATCAGATCACAGCTGCTGTCGCTGACAAGATTCAACATGATGACACACTCCTACCTCGACCCACAGGATGTTGACAGTGGATCGGCGAAAATAGTTTTCAATACTACATTTCATTTTATCTGCAAAACGGACGCTTGTCAAGTGAAAGAACATCGAAAAAGGTCAAAGGAAGGGAGCGGCCCGGTGAGAAACAGAAAAACAGATCCCTTACATTGAATTTTTTTGCGGCGTGTGGTATGATAACCGGGCGAAAGCCGCGATGATAGACGGCTTTTATAAAGGAGCGTTTTTATGACCTTTGAAGAATATCTGTCCTCCCTGAAGGGAAAGACGGTAGGTGTGATCGGCGTGGGCGTATCCAACCGTCCCCTGATCGAAAAACTCCTGGAGCGGGGGATCGACGTCACCGCCCGGGATAAAAAAGAGGATCTGGGAGAACTGGGGCAGGCTTTGACGGCTCAGGGCTGCAAGCTGCGGCTAGGGAGCAAATACCTGGCGGACCTCCATGAGAATGTGATCTTCCGTACCCCCGGTCTGCGGCCGGATGTGCCGGAGCTGGCGGCGGCTGTGGCCGGCGGCAGCGTCATCACCTCGGAGATAGAGGCATTCTTTGCAGTCTGCCCCTGTCCCATTCTGGCGGTGACCGGTTCCGACGGCAAGACGACGACCACCACCGTTATCTCCAAGCTGCTGGCGGCGGAGGGGAAGATCGTCCATGTGGGCGGCAATATCGGCCATCCGCTGCTGTGCGATACCCCGGAGATCGCACCGGAGGATATGGCGGTGCTGGAGCTCAGTTCCTTCCAGCTGATGACCATGCAAACAAGCCCCCATATCGCAGTGACCACCAATCTGGCGCCCAACCATCTGGATGTCCACAAGGACTATCAGGAGTATGTGGATGCAAAGGCAAACATCTTTACACACCAGAATGCCGGCGATATTGCTGTGTTCAACGCCGACAACGATGACACGGTGCGTCAGGCCGCGAAAGCGGTGGGCGAGGTCCGTTGGTTCTCCCGGAAGCAGCGGGTGAACAACGGCGTATTCTGCGAAAACGGTGTGATCTACGAGGCCGCCAACGGCACGGTGACGCCCATTATGGAAGCGAAGGACATCCTTCTGCCCGGCGTCCACAACATTGAAAACTACATGGCGGCCTTTGCCGCCGTGCGGGGTATGGTCAGCTATGAGACCATGCGGGAGATCGCAAAGACCTTCGGCGGCGTGGAGCACCGGATCGAGCTGATCCGCACCCGGAAAGGCGTCCGGTGGTACAACGATTCCATCGCGTCCAGCCCCAGCCGTACCATCGCGGGCCTGAATTCCTTCCCAGAGCAGGTGATCCTCATCGCCGGCGGCAAGGATAAGGGCATCAGCTACGCCCCCCTCGGCCCTGTTGTGAACGATCACGTCAAGCTGCTGCTGCTGTGCGGCAAAACGGCGGGTGTGATCCGGGAGGCCGTGGAGCAGGCGGAAAATTATCACAGCTTGGAGATCCTCGACGTGGCGGACTACCACGAGGCGGTGGCCATTGCCGACGCCCGCTCCCAGCCGGGGGATGTGGTGATCCTGTCCCCGGCCAGCACCTCCTTTGACCGCTTTGCCAACTTCATGGAGCGGGGCCAGGTGTTCAAGGCTATCGTCAACGAACTGAAATAATGAATAAGCCCTTCCGCATAAGCTGATAAGAGCCGAAAGCGGAGGAGGTGGGGCTGTGGGTCCCAGATTTTTCTACTATCACCGGGGGCCGGATGGCCCCCAGATCCGGCGGGCGCTGCTGCTGTTGGCCATATCCGGGCTGTTGGCATTTGCCCTGTACGCGGGGGCACAGATGCGGCCTCTGCTGGGGAGCCTTGCCACCACGCGGGTATCCAACGCCGTGAACCGCATCGTCTATCAAGCGGTGAACGAGGCCATCGACAGCGGCCAGATCGCCTACGAGCAGTTAGTCAGCTACGAAAAGGACAACGAGGGCCGCATCACCATGGTGCGCAGCAACATGGCGGCCTTCAACCGGCTGCAATCCCAGATCTTGGATCTGATCCTGGGCCGCATTGATCAGGTTTCCGCAAGAGAATTGTCCATCCCGGTGGGCAGTCTGACCGGTTCGCCTCTGCTGGCGGGCCGGGGACCTCGGATCTCCGTGCGGATGGAGTCGGTGGGATCCTCGTCGGCCCGGTTTGAAAACCAGTTCGAGTCCGCCGGGATCAACCAGACCAAGCACCGGATCGTCCTGCGAATCGACGTGTACGTCAGCATCCTCCTGCCGGGATATTCCACCGTGACCCAGGTGACCAACGAGATCACCGTGGCGGAAACGGTGATCGTGGGGGAGGTGCCGGGGACCTATACCTATTTTGCGACGGACCCGGACGCCTATGCCGGCGACGCCAAGGATTACATACTCAACAAAGACTAAGGAGGACGCTCCATGGAATTTCGCACGGAGTTTGCCGATTACAAGGACGAACTGGCCTTTCTGCGGGCCTATCTTACGGAACAGGGGTATCTTTATTATGTTTTAGACGCCCCGGTGATCCCGGACTATGAATATGACCGTCTGAACCGCCGCCTGGAGGAACTGGAGGCGGAGCACCCGGAGGAGATCACACCGGATTCCCCCACCCAGCGGGTAGGCGGTAAAATTTTAGACGCCTTCCAGCCCTATACCCACGAGGTACCTTTGGAAAGCCTTCAGGATGTGTTCAACGAGGGGGAGGTAGCCGCCTTCTGCGAGAAGATGGAGGAGGCCCTCGGCCCCATGGCGGAATATTCCGTGGAGCCCAAGGTGGACGGCTTGTCCGTGGCGCTGGAATACCGGGACGGCGTGTTTGTCCGGGGCGCTACCCGGGGAGACGGCCGGGTGGGCGAGGACGTGACGGAGAACCTCCGCACCGTCCGCTCCATTCCCATGACATTGCCGGAAAAGCTGCCCCGGCTCATCGTTCGGGGCGAGGTCTACATGGCCCGGTCCGTGTTTGAGAGCATCAACGCCAAGCGGGAGCTGGAGGGCAAGCCCTTGATGGCCAACCCCCGGAACGCCGCCGCCGGGTCTTTGCGGCAGCTGGATTCCAAGATCTGCGCCCAGCGGCAGTTGGACATCGCCGTGTTCAATTTGCAGTTGGCGGAGGGCCGGGAATTCACCTCCCACGCGGAGACCCTTGATTATCTGGCCTCCCAGCGGTTCAAGGTCATCCCCCACAAGACCCTCCGCGGCACATCGGAGATCCAGACGGAGATCTTCCGGATCAATGACGAGCGGATGGACTATCCCTTTGATATTGACGGCGCGGTGGTGAAGGTGAACAGCCTGTCGGACCGCACGATTCTCGGCTCCACGGCCAAATTCCCCAAGTGGGCCGTGGCCTATAAGTATCCCCCGGAGAAGAAATACGCCACGGTGACGGACATCGTTGTGCAGGTGGGGCGCACCGGCGTCCTGACGCCCAAGGCGGTGCTGACCCCGGTTCGTCTGGCGGGCACCACCGTCACCAACGCCACCCTCCACAATCAGGATTTCATCACGGAAAAGGACATTCGCATCGGAGATACGGTGCTGGTGCAGAAGGCGGGAGAGATCATCCCGGAAATTTTGTCCGTGGATCTGACAAAGCGCCCGGAGGGGACGAAGCCCTACACCCTGCCGGAGGTGTGCCCGGTCTGCGGCGCGCCGGTGGTCCGGGACGAGGACGGCGCGGCCCTCCGCTGCACCGGCGCGGAGTGTCCCGCCCAGCTTCAGCGGAACATCACCCACTTTGCCAGCCGGGACGCCATGGACATTGAGGGCCTTGGCCCGGCGGTGGTGGCCCAGCTGGTGGAAAACGGACTCATCGCCAACGTGGCGGATCTCTATGACCTTCATGCGCAGGATGTGGCCCAGCTGGACCGCATGGGGGCGAAGTCGGCGGAGAATCTGATCCGGGCCATTGAAAAATCCAAGGCCAATGACCTCAGCAAGCTGATCTACGGCTTGGGCATCCGTCAGGTGGGGGAGAAGGCCGCCGCCGTGCTGGCCCGGCACTTTGGGACGCTGGATGCCCTGACCGCCGCTCCGACAGAGGAGCTGACGGAGATCCCGGATGTGGGCGAGATCACGGCCAAGTGTATTGTGGACTATTTGAACCAGCCTCAGGCCAAGGACCTGATCGCCCGGCTGAAGGCCGCTGGGGTCAATATGGACAGCACCGTTCAGAAGGTGGATGACCGCTTTGCCGGCATGACCTTTGTGCTCACCGGCTCCCTGACCCGGTTCGACCGGAAAACGGCGGAGAACGAGATCGTCCTCCGGGGCGGCAAGGCCAGCGGCTCCGTGTCGAAAAAGACCACCTATGTGGTGGCGGGCGAGGCTGCGGGCAGCAAGCTGACAAAGGCCCAGCAGTTGGGCGTCCCCGTGCTGACGGAGGACGAGTTCGCGGAGCTGCTGAAATAAGACAGGTCAGGAAAAACATAGACAAAAAGGGGTGAGGGGATCATGCGTTCCCTGTTTCGGAAAATAAGGGAGGCCAACCGGCCATTCTGCACGGCGCTGGTGGCGGCGGCAGGCAGTTCCAGCCGTATGGGCGGCACAGACAAGCTGATGGAATTTCTGGACAATGTTCCTGTCCTGATGCGGACCCTGACAGCGTTACAGCGGGCAGCCGCTATCGATGAGATCGTCATTGCCGCCCGGGAGGACGCGCTGGTGGACATCTCGACCCTGTGCAAGACCTACGGCATTACGAAATGCAGCAAGGTGGTGCGGGGCGGTGAGAGCCGGTGTCATTCCGTGCTGCTGGCGGCATTGGAAGCCTCCCCGGAGGCAAGGCTGCTGGCGGTGCAGGACGGCGCCCGCCCGCTGGTAACGCCGGCGCTCATCGACCGCACGGTGGAGGCGGCGGCTAAGTGCGGCGCGGCGGCCCCGGCGGTGCCGGTGAAGGACACCATCAAGACCGTGGCCGAGGACGGCACCGTGACCGGTACCCCGGACCGCAGTACCCTCCGGGCGGTGCAGACACCCCAGGTGTTTGAGACGGATCTGCTGAAAGCGGCTTTGCAGTCGGCGCTGGAAAACGAGGTGCCCGTCACCGATGACTGCTCTGCTGTGGAGCGGCTTGGGAAGGTGGTCTATCTCATCGACGGCGACGAGGAAAATCTGAAGATCACCACCCCAGTGGATCTGGTGATCGCGGAGGCTATTTTAGCGGAACGGGAGGGACGCTGATGACAGACCTGCGAATTGGACACGGATATGATGTCCACCGGCTGACAGAGGGCCGCAAACTCATCTTAGGCGGCGTGGAGATCCCCTACGAAAAGGGACTTTTAGGCCATTCTGACGCGGATGTACTGGTCCACGCCGTGATGGACGCTCTGGCGGGGGCTGCCTGGCTGGGGGATATCGGCAAGCTGTTCCCGGATACGGACCCGGCCTACGCCGGTATTTCCAGTCTGAAGCTGCTGGCGGAGGTAGGACGGCTGCTGGCAGAAACGGGCCGCGCCGTGGTGAACATCGACGCCACGCTGCTGGCGCAGGCTCCGAAGGTAGGCCCCTACCGACAGCAGATGGCGGAAAACATAGCAATGGCGCTGCACATCGACCCGGAGCGGGTGAACGTGAAGGCCACCACGGAGGAGGGCCTCGGCTTCACCGGGGACGGCTCCGGGATGGCGGCCCATGCCGTGGCTTTGATCGAGACAGTCAAATGACCGTTACAGTGCATATATTACAAGGAGACGTACATTCGGTACGTCTCCTTTTTTCTACGCTGCCATACCGGACGTAAGGCCGGTATGCTCGCGTCGCAGAAAGAGCGAAGAGAAGGAGGAACAAGCGTGGAATATGATCTGATCCTTGCCCGCTCCGTGACGTATGCGCAGCGGATGCAAAGAGCGCTGAACCGTGCAGGGATCCGCAGCCAGCTCTTTCGGGCGCCCCGTGACCTGACGGATCTGGGCTGCGCCTATGTGGTGCGGATCTCGCCCTACGATCTGGGAGCGGCCCTGCCGGTCCTGCGGCGGGAGGGGCTTGGCCCCCTGCGAATCTATGTGCAGCGGGGCGGGGATATTCAGGAGGTGGGCCTATGATCTATCTGGACAGCGCGGCCACCACCTTCCAGAAGCCGCCTGCGGTGGGGCGGGCAATGACGGAGGCGCTGGCTTCCATGAGCTCGCCGGGCCGGGGCGGGCATCCGCTGGCTATGCGGGCCGCGGACACCGCCTTCCGGTGCCGCACGGAGCTGGCGGAGCTGTTTGGCCTTGACGGCCCGGAGGGCGTGGCCTTTACACTGAACGCCACTCATGCCCTGAACATTGCCATCAAAAGTTTGGTGCCCCCCGGCGGACGGGTGGTGATCTCCGGATACGAGCACAACGCCGTCACCCGGCCCCTGACGGCCTTAAAGGCCAAGGTGTCCGCAGCAGGCGGACCGCTGTTCGATCAGGAGGCAGCGATCCGGGCCTTTGACGAGTTGATCGCGCCCGGCGTGGACGTTGTGATCTGCAATCATGTGTCCAATGTGTTCGGCTTTGTCCAGCCCGTTGAAAAGGTGGCGGCGCTTTGCCGCAGCCGGGGGGTGCCGCTGATCGTGGACGCCTCCCAGTCTGCCGGAATTTTGCCGGTAAGCATGAAAAGCCTTGGCGCGGCGTATATCGCCATGCCGGGACACAAGGGGCTGTACGGCCCACAGGGCACCGGCGTGCTCTTGTGCGGGGACGGTCAGATCCCGAGACCGCTGCTGGAGGGCGGCACGGGGAGTATTTCTCTCAGTCAGGAGATGCCGGACTTCCTGCCGGACCGCTTAGAAGCCGGGACCCACAATATGCCAGGGATCGCAGGCCTGCTGGCGGGCGTTCGCTTTGTCCGCCGACAGGGGACACAGACCATTTTGCGCCATGAACACGCCCTGACCTGCCGGACGGCGGAGAGTCTGCGCCAGCTGCCCGGGGTAGAGGTGTTCGCCCATCCCGGCTGTCTGGCCCAAGCGGGAGTGGTGTCCTTCCGGGTGCCGGGGCGGGACGTGGAGACCGTGGGCGAAGCGCTGGCGCGGCGGGGGATCGCGGTGCGGGCGGGGCTGCATTGCGCGCCGCTGGCCCACCGCACCGCCAGGACGCTGGACACTGGCACGGTCCGGGTCAGCTTTTCCGCCTTCAACACGCCTCAGGAGGCGGACCGGCTGGCGGAGGCCGTGGGGGATATTCTCCGAAGATAAGACCTGAGACCGAAGCTAAGACCGAACCTAAACCCGGAGCAGTGCTCCGGGTTTTTCCTGTTCCGAAACGGTAACAAGGTGGATATCCATGGAAACCGGAAAATAATTCTGAACGGACCATGAATTTTTAACGGTTTTCCTTGAATTTTACAGTCCGCTTCTCTATAATATAAAAATGAATGCCTATAACCCGCAGAGAGGTGAGTTAGAGCGATGAATGTAACGTTCGCGCAGGTCAGCGGCTGGGTCGTCCGGTATCTGCTGACCATTCGGATTTCAGATATATTGGATATTGCCATCATGGCATTTGTCCTCTATAAAATTTTCACACTGGTGCAGAGCACCAAGGCGGCCAGTCTGGTAAAGGGACTGCTGATCTTTTTGGCGGCGCTGGTGCTGTCCTCTGCCCTGCATCTGAACGGGATCAATTACATCATGACCCGCATGGTCAATCTGGGCCTGCTGGCCCTCATCATTCTGTTCCAGCCGGAGATCCGCCGGGTACTGGAGCAGGTGGGCAGCCGCCGTCTGGTGGCTTTCTTCATCCATGAGGAATCCGCCAGCACGATGGAACAGGCCATCGGACAGACGGTGCTGGCATGCACGGAAATGTCCCAGAGCCGCACCGGCGCCCTCATCGTCTTTGAGCGGGAGATCCTGCTGGACGATATGGTCCGCAGCGGCACGGTGCTGGACGCGGCAGTGTCCGCCGAGCTGCTGAAAAACATTTTCTTCGTCAAGGCCCCCATGCATGACGGCGCGGTGATCGTGCGCCATGGGCGGGTGCTGGGCGCAGGCTGTATGCTGCCCCTGAGCAAGAACGTGAACCTCTCCCGCGACTTGGGTATGCGCCATCGGGCCGGTATCGGTATGAGTGAAAACTCCGACGCCGTGGTGGTCATCGTCTCCGAGGAGACCGGGTCTATTTCCGTGGCCATCGGCGGAATGCTCAAGCGGCATCTCAAGCCGGAGACGCTGGAAAATCTCCTGCGGAACGAATTGCTTCCCCGGGAGGAAGACAGCGAGGACCGTCTGAAGTTCAACCTGCTGAACCTCCTGCGGAGCAAAAAGAATGGAGGCGAGGAAGATGCGTAAGACACAGAATCCGCGGAATATCCTGTATCTGGTCCTATCCATCGTGATCGCCGCCGGTATCTGGTACTATGTGGACGAATTCAACGGCCGGGTGGTGACCCAGACCGTTACGGGGATCCCCATCGAATATATCAATCAGGACGCGCTGGCAGACAATGGATTGATGCTGGCGGAAGGCGAGGACAGCGGCACCAGCACCACCATCGACATCACCTTTAAGGGAAACCGGCGGCACATTGTTCAGCTGGATCGTTCCAAGATCCGGGTAACGGCCAATCTGGCCAGTATCACGGAGGCCGGCGTCCAGAGCGTGAAGCCGGATCTGACCTATACGGACCGGAAATTCAACTCTGGCAATACCTCGGTAGAGGAGCAGAGCCTCTATATGGCCACGGTCAACATCTGCGAACTGAGCCATAAGGAAGTGGAGCTGCGCTGCGAGCTCACCGGCAATGTGGCGGAGGGCTATTCCGCCGGTAAGGTCCAGCTTTCTCAGACCAGCATCGCCGTCCGGGGCCAGGAAGAGGAAATTGCCAAGGTCAGCTATGCCAAGGTGATTTTTGACATCGGCAAGAATACCAAGGAGACCGTCACGGCGGATCTGGATTATCAGTTCTATGATGAGGACGGTCAGGTGCTGAACCTCTCCGGCATCCATGCCGAGGCGGGTCAGATCCAGGCGACTCTGCCGGTGTACGTCACCAAGGAGCTGAAGCTGACGGTGGACTTCAAGGAAGCTCCCGGCGCACAGCTGGCGGACATGATCTGGGCCATCAAGCCGGAGAGCGTTGTGGTTTCCGGTGACGCCTCTGTTCTGAACGATATGGATTCCATTGTGCTGGACAGCTTTGATCTGCTCAGCGTGACCACGGAAAGCACCAGCCACAGCTACGCCATTCTGGTGCCGGACGGCTGCGAGAATCTCAGCGGCGTGACCCGGGCCACACTGGAGATCGGCTATCCGGATAAGACGGTGGCGGATGTGACCACTCACAACATCCGGGTGGAAAACGCCTCGGCCAGCCGGAACGTGGAGCTTCTGACACAGGAACTCTCCGTGCGGATCTTCGGCACAGCGGTGGAGATGGAGGGCATCACCGGTGAAGATGTGGCGGTGGTGGCGGATCTCAGCGATTACGCGGTGGCCTCCGGCACCTATATGATCCCGGCTCAGGTCCGGGTGGGAGACGGAAAGACCATCGGCGTTTCCGGGACCTATCAGATTCAGGTCCGTATTCCCGAATCCTGAACCGGCGCGGCCCACAGCATTTGACAGAAAATTAGGAGCGATACCATGACACAGATTGCAACAGTTGAAAGAATTTTGGACGATACCCACGCGGAGATCTCCGTTCCCCGGAAGTCCGCCTGCGGCCATGACTGCGAGGAGTGCGCGGGCTGCGGCGTCAGCGGAGTTTCCGTTTACGTCAAGGCGCTGAACACCGTCGGTGCCCGGCCGGGCCAGAAGGTGGTGGTGGAGAGCGACACGAAGAAAATGCTCAAGATCGTCAGCTTTGTTTACCTGATCCCGGTGATCCTGTTTCTGGCGGGATACCTGATCATGCTGGCCTGCAACACCAGCGTGGCGGTGCAGTATACCGCGGCAGTGGCCGGAGCCGTGCTGGGAATTTTGCTGGCCATCTGGTATGACCGCCGGGTGAAGGCCCGGGGCGGGTTGTCCTTCACCATCGTGCGGGTGTTCTGATGTTCGGATATGTGCGGCCCTCCGTCCGGGATCTGCCGGAGGAGGAACTGGACCGGTTCCGCGCCATGTACTGCGGACTGTGCCACACCCTGTCCCGGCGGTACGGACAAGCTGCCCGCTTCATCCTGAACTACGATTTTACCTATCTTGCCATCCTGCTGTCCGATGGGACGGCAGGGGCGCAGGGAGCCGGGCGGTGCTATACCAGTCCAATAAAAAAGCGGCCATTTTTAGAGCCTACCGCTGCTATGGAGCTGGCGGCGGACGAGAGCGTGATCTTAGCCTACTGGCAGCTGCGGGACGGCGTGGAGGATCACGCTTGGGCCTCCGGCCTGAAATACCGGGCAGGTGCCCGTCTGCTGGAATCCGCTTACAAACGGGCGGCGGCCCTTCGACCGGAATTCGATCAGGCGGTGCGCCGCCAGCTTCAGCTCCTGAGCGCATTGGAGCAGGCAAAGGACCCGTCTATGGACAGAGCCGCCGACAGCTTTGCCGTACTGCTTTCCAGCGCTGCGGAGGAGCTGACGGACCCCGTCCGGAAGCGGATCATGGAGCAGCTTTTGTATCATCTGGGCCGCTGGATCTACCTGATCGACGGAGCGGACGATTTGAAAAAAGATGCGGAGAGCGGCAATTATAATCCGGTAGCTCTGCGGTACGGACTGACAGACGGCACATGGACGCCGGAGAGCCGCAGGGACTTTGCCACGACCCTGGACCATTCCATCCACCAGATGGCCGCAGCCTTTGAGCTGTGGGATTTCGGCGTGTGGACGCCGGTCCTGCAGTCCACCTTTTACGGAGGGCTGTTTCAGGTGGGAAAAGCCGTGCTGGACGGCAGCTTCCATCGCCCCAGCAGAAAGAATATCAGAGAGATTGAGGAAACCGAATGAACGATCCATACGAGGTCCTGGGAGTTCCCCGGACCGCCACCGATGAGGAAATCAAAAAGGCTTACCGGAATCTGGCCCGGAAATATCATCCGGACAATTATCATGACAGCCCTCTGGCTGATCTGGCGCAGGAGAAGATGAAGGATATCAACGCCGCTTACGAGCAGATCACCAAGGAGCGCAGCGGACGGGGAGACAGTCCCGCCGGCGGCTATCGCCAGAACGCCTATGGCGGGTACGGCGGCCAGAGCTACTCCGGCGGGGACAGTGTGTTTCAACAGGTGCGCTATGCCATCCAGCTGGGAGATCTTGGTCGGGCGGAGGCGCTGCTCACCAATTACAGCAACCACAATGCCGAGTGGAATTTCCTGAAGGGCGTTGTATGTGCCCGCCGGGGCTGGATGGACGAGGCCAAGCGTTACTATGAGACCGCCTGCCAGATGGACCCCGGCAATCTGGAATATCAGCGGGCGCTGGACTATATGGAAAACGGCCCCCGACAGGCTTACACGCCAGGCGGAACCACCTTTGGGACGGACCTGTGCGGCAGTAATCTGTGCCTGCCTATGTGCTGCCTGTGGTCACTTTGCAGCGGCGGTGCGCCTATTTTCTGCTGTATCTGATAAAAATGTGTAAAACCGGCGGAAACGTGCTCTGACAGGGAAGAATGACCATTTGCGGAAGGCGTTTCCCCGTAAAATAGGAGGAATCAGCATGATCAAAAGCATGACCGGCTACGGTCGGGCGAGAGAGGTGCGGAACAAGCGGGATATCACCGTGGAGGTCCGCTCCGTCAACAACCGGTATCTGGACTGCACCGTGAAGATGCCCCGGATGTACAGCTTTGCGGAGGATGCCGTGAAGCAGTGCGTGCAAAAGGCAATTTCCCGGGGCAAGGTGGATGTGTTCATCACGGTGGACGCCTCCGCCGCAGATGTGGCAAAGGTCACGGTGAACCGGGAGCTGGCGGCCCAGTATGCCGCTGCACTGGCAGAGCTGTCTGAGGTCTGCGGCACGGAGTCCAAGGTGACGCCGGAGCAGCTTTCCCGGTTTCCGGACGTCCTGACGGTGACGAAGGAGGACGAGGATCTGGAAACGGTGTCCGCGGACCTGTGCGCCGTGGCAGAGCAGGCGCTGGAAGCCTACAACGCTATGCGGGCCGTGGAAGGCCGGAAGCTGGCGGAGGACATCGGCAACCGCCTGACCTATATTGAGGATTACACCGCCCAGGTGGAAAAGCGTTCTCCCGAAACCGTGGCGGAGTACCGCGCCAAGCTCACCGCCCGGATGGAGGAGGTGCTGCAGAGCACCACCATCGACCCTCAGCGGATCCTGCAGGAGGCTGCCATCTACGCCGATAAGGTGGCCGTGGACGAGGAGACCGTCCGCCTGCGGAGCCATGTGGCCCAGCTGCGGACCATGCTGGAATCCGATGAGCCTATGGGCCGGAAGATGGACTTCCTGATCCAGGAGGTCAACCGGGAGTCCAACACCATCGGCTCCAAGTGCTGCGACGTGGCCATCGCTCAGGTGGTGGTTGGCCTCAAGGCAGAGGTGGAGAAGATGCGGGAACAGGTCCAGAACGTGGAGTAAGCCATGAAGCTCATCAACATCGGTTTTGGAAATCTGGTATCCCAGGAGCGTCTGGTGGCCATCGTCAGCCCGGATTCCGCGCCCATCAAGCGAATGGTGCAGGAGACGAGGGAGCGCGGTATGCTCATTGACGCCACCTACGGCCGCAAGACCGCGTCCATTTTCATCATGGACAGCGATCACGTGATTTTATCGGCGCTGCCGCCGGAGCGGTTCAGTCCGAAGGAGCAAGAGGGAGAGGGATCATGAGAGGAAAAACGTTTATTATTTCCGGCCCATCCGGCGTAGGCAAGAGCACGGTGCTCAGCGCTCTGTTGGAGAAGCGGAAGAACCTGTATTTTTCGGTGTCCGCCACCACCAGAGACCCCCGGCCCGGTGAACTGGACGGCATCCATTATCATTTTATGGATGCGGAGTCCTTCCGCAAGTGGATCGCCATGGACCAGTTTCTGGAATACGCCGAATATGTGGGCAACTTCTACGGCACCCCCAAGCGGTTCGTGGATGAGGCCATGGATAAGGGGCAGGACGTGATCCTGGACATTGAGGTGCAGGGCGCCTTACAGGTCACCAGCAAGCGGCCCGACACGGTGAAGATCTTCATCGCCCCGCCCAGCTGGAAGGAACTGGAACGCCGTCTGAAGGACCGCGGCACCGACGATCCGGAGAAAGTGCAGAAGCGTCTGCTCCGGGCCAAGGTGGAGTTCCAGACCGCCCATACCTACGATTATTTTGTCATCAACGATACGGTGGAGGACGCCGTCCGGGAACTGGACGCCATCATCACCGCCGAGCACTGCAAGCCCAAGGAGCGTATGTCTGTTCTGGCGGAGTGACCGCCGTTTATTCCCTGATACAATAAAAAATTAAAGCCGCACAGCGGCAGATTGGAAGTAGAATATTATGATGCTGTATCCCGCTATGAACAAGCTGAAAAGTCATATCCCCAACCGTTATATGCTGGTGAACGTGGTGGCCCTTCGCGCCCGCCAGATCGCCGACGATGCCGAGGAAGCCGGCGTCCAGCTGGACGAGAAGCCCGTGACTCTGGCCATCCATGAGGTTGCGGACGGTAAGATCGACGCCAGCGGTATGGATCTGACCATTTCTGTCGATAACTGATCGAACACATCATCGGAGGAGGGCGAGGCATGGAGACCGCGGACATGGTAAAGGTTGCGGTCAGCGCCGCGCCCTATTCCATTGATAAGCCGTATAGCTATCTGGTGCCGGAATCGCTGGCAGCGGCGGCAGTCCCCGGCGTTCGGGTCATGGTGCCCTTTGGTCGGGGCAATAAGGAGAGCGAGGGCCTGATCCTGGCCCGTGTTCAGGAGCCGAAGCTGCCGGGGAGCAAAGCGCTCCGGCAGATATTGGATTCGGAGCCGGTGCTGGACAAGGCCGGTATCGACCTGGCGCTGTGGATGCGGGGCCGGTATTTCTGCACAGTGTTCGAGGCGGTGAAAACCATTCTCCCCGCCGGACTGTGGTACGGTCTGCGGGAGATCTGGTCGCTGGCTATGGAGCCGGAGGCCGCCCGCTCCGCTGCTGTGGGCATCCCCGGCGCGTGGCAGGTGTTGGACCTGCTGGAAAAGCAGGGCGGCAAGGCGGATATCCGCGTCCTGCGGGACGCCTTGGGCGACGGGGCGGAAAAGCCCCTCAAGGCCATGAAAAAGGCGGAGATCCTTGCCTGCGAAACAGGCGCCAAGCGCAAGATCGCCGACAAGTCTCACCGGATGGTGGAGCTGGCCGTCAACACGGAGGACGCCTACGCTCTGACGGAGCCAAAGCGCCGCTCCGCCCCGGCGCGGTACGAGGTGGTGAACTTCTTAGCCACGGCGGGACGGACCCCGGCAGCGGAGGTCAGCTATTATACCGGGGCCTCCTCCCGGACGCTGAAGACCATGGAGAAGGCGGGACTGATCGCCTTTTCCGAGGAGGAGGAGCTGCGGGTGCCGTCCTTGGACGATGTGGAGCCGGGGCCGGAGATCGTTTTGAACGAAGAACAGCAGCGGGCCTTTGAGGAGATTTTAGGCCGGGTACAGGCGGAAAAGCCGTCGGTTACGCTGCTGCACGGTGTTACCGGCAGCGGCAAGACGCAGGTTTATCTGCGCTTGGTGCAGGAAACGCTGGCGTTGGGAAAAACCGCTATGGTGCTGGTGCCGGAGATCGTGCTGACGCCGCAGATGATGCGGAAATTCAGCTCCTACTTCGGCAGCCGGGTGGCCATGCTCCACAGCTCCCTGAAAATGACGGAGCGCTATGACCAGTGGAAGCGCATCCGCCGGGGAGAGGTGGACGTGGTGCTGGGGACCCGCTCCGCTCTGTTCGCGCCCCTGAAAAATCTGGGCCTCATCATCATGGACGAGGAGCAGGAGGGAAGCTATCAGTCGGAAAACGTACCCCGGTACGATGCCCGGGAGGTTGCCAAATACCTCTGCGTCCGGGAGAAGGCGGCGCTGGTGTTCGGTTCCGCTACGCCTACGGTGGAGACCGCTTGGGCGGTGGAACAGGGAAGCTATCAAAAGGCGCTGCTGCGGCGGCGCTACAACGAAAACGCCTTGCCGGAGGTCCTCATTGCGGATCTGCGGCAGGAGATATTGAACGGCAACCCGGGCCTGATCAGCACCCCGCTGCGGCAGGAACTGAAAAAAAATCTGGCGGCGGGGGAGCAGAGTATCCTGTTTCTGAACCGCCGGGGCAGCAGCCGGATGCTGCTGTGCGGCGAGTGCGGCTATGTGCCCCAGTGTCCCCGGTGCAGCACTGCCATGACCTATCATTCCGCCAACGGGCGGCTGATGTGCCACTACTGCGGACACTCCGAACCGGCGGCGGACACCTGCCCGGAATGCGGCGGCTGGATGAAGCATGTTGGCGTCGGCACCCAGAAGGTGGAGGAAGAACTGCGGGAACTGTTCCCGGAGGCGGGCATCCTGCGGATGGACGCCGATACCACCGCCGGGGGCCATGAGGAGATCCTGCAGACCTTTGAGCGGGAGCGTGTCCCCATTCTGCTGGGGACGCAGATGGTGGCGAAGGGACTGGATTTTGAAAACGTAACGCTGGTGGGCGTTCTCTCCGCGGATATTTCCCTGTATGTGGACAATTACCGGGCGGCGGAACGCACCTTCAGCCTGCTGACCCAGGTGGTAGGCCGTGCGGGCCGGGGCGGGAAAACCGGCCGGGCCGTGATCCAGACCTACACGCCGGGGAACGATGTGATCCGGTGCGCCGCCCGGCAGGATTATGACGCTTTTTACGAAAGCGAGATCCGGATGCGCCGGCTGCGGCGGTATCCTCCCTTTGCGGATCTTTTCACTGTCACCGTTTCCGGAACGGAGGAGGGCCGGGTGCTCCGGGCCGCCGTGTCCGTCCGGGAGACGCTGCGGCAGCTTTGCAGGCGGCCGGAGCTGGCCGCCGGGGAGCCGGAGGTCTTAGGCCCCGCCCCCGCGCCGGTGGTGAAGGTGAATAACCGGTTCCGCTACCGCTGCACACTGGTGGGAAAGAATGACAAGGCCACCCGGGAAATGCTGGCATGGCTGCAAAAGGACTTCGCCAAAGACAGCGCCAACCGGGGCATGAATCTGTTTGTGGACCATAACGCGGCGGACTGACCGCCGTGATCAAATCAAGGAGGTGCCATTCATGGCATTACGAAAGATCGTAGAACAGGGCGACGAGTGTCTGACAAAGGTCTGCCGCCCGGTGACAAAATTTGACCGGCGGCTGCATGACCTGCTGGACGATATGGCGGAGACGCTGGCAGACGCCAACGGCGCGGGACTGGCGGCACCCCAGGTGGGGATCTTGCGCCGGGTCTGTCTGGTGCTGGACGAGGAAGCGGAGGAATATTTGGAGCTCATCAACCCGGAAATCATCGCCCAGAGCGGCGAGCAGACCGGGCTGGAGGGCTGCCTCAGCGTCCCCGGCAAGTGGGGCATCGTCACCCGGCCCAACCGGGTACGGGTCCGGGCGCAGGACCGGGACGGCGACTGGTTCGAGGCGGAGGCCGAGGGCCTGACGGCCCGGGCCTTCTGCCATGAGATCGAGCATCTGGACGGCCACCTGTTCGTGGAGCACATCGACCACTTCCTCACCGAGGAGGAATTGAAGGACTATCTGGAGGACGAGGAATAATGCGCATCCTGTTTATGGGCACGCCGGATTTCGCGGCGGTGTCTCTGAAGCGACTGGTGGAGGACGGCCACGAGATCTGCGGCGTGTTCACCCAGCCGGATAAGCCCCGGAACCGGAACAAAGTGACCTTTTCTCCCGTGAAGGAATATGCCTTGTCACAGGGCTTGGCTGTATATCAGCCGACCAAGCTGCGGGACGGTACGGCTCTGGAGCTGGTGAGATCTCTGGCCCCGGAGCTGATCGTGGTGGTGGCCTACGGCCGTATTCTGCCCAAGGACATTCTGGATGTGCCGCCCCTTGGCTGCGTGAATGTCCATGCGTCCCTGCTGCCCAAATACCGGGGGTCTGCCCCCATCAACTGGGCCATGCTCAACGGTGACGCGGAGACCGGCGTTTCCATCATGTATATGGTAGAGGAACTGGATGCCGGTGATGTGATCCTCACGGCGAAAACGCCCATCGACCCGGAGGAGGATCTGCCTTCTCTGTGGGACCGGTTGGCAAAGGTCGGCGCGGAGGCGCTGGCGGAGGCCCTTCCTCTACTGGCGGCGGGAACCGCCCCCCGGACCCCGCAGGACAGCACACAGGCCACCTTTGCGCCCATGCTGTCCCGTGAGTTGTCTCCTATTGACTGGACGAAGCCTGTGGCGGCCATCCGCAATCAGGTGCGGGGACTGATCCCCTGGCCCTGCGCTACGGCAGAGCTGGCGGGCCAGCGGTTCAAAATTTACAAAACAGCCGTGGGCACGGCTACGGACAAGACGCCCGGTACGCTGCTTTCCGCCGGAAAGAAGGGCATCGAGGTGGCCTGCGGCGACAGGCAGAGCCTTTGGATCACGGAGCTTCAGGCGGAGGGCGGCAAGCGCATGAGCGCGGCGGCCTATCTGCTGGGCCATCCCATGAATATCTGATTGGAGGAACGCCATGCCTTATTACGGTTATTACGGCGGTTACGGCGATTTTTTAGCGAATAATATCTACTGCATTTTGCTGATCCCGGTGCTTCTGCTGTCCCTGTGGGCGCAGGCGCAGGTCAGCGGAAACTTCAAGCGATACAGCGGCGTCGCCAACCGGCGGCGTCTCACCGGCGCGCAGGCGGCGGAGGCGGTGCTGCGGGCCCACGGCGTCTACAACGTGGCCATCCGGCCCTGCTCCGGCAACCTGACGGATCACTACGATCCCCGTGACAACAGCATTTCCCTGTCGGAAAACGTCTACAACTCCACCTCCATCGCGGCGGTGGGCGTTGCGGCCCACGAGGCCGGTCACGCCGTGCAGTACGCGGAAAACTATGGCCCGGTGCGGCTGCGGACGGCCATTATCCCCGCCACCCAGATCGGCTCCAAGTTTTCTTTCATCCTGCTGCTGGTGGGCATGGTCCTGTACAGCCAATCTCTGTTTTTCGTGGGTATTCTGCTGTTTTCCCTGACCACGATTTTTCAGCTTATTACCCTGCCGGTGGAGTTCAACGCCTCCCACCGGGCCTTGCAGACGCTGGAAAACGAACAGCTTTTGTATGACGATGAGCTTCCCGGCGCACGGAAGGTGCTGAAGGCGGCTGCGCTGACCTATGTGGCTGCGCTGTTGATGTCCGCCTTGCAGCTGCTGCGCTATGTGCTCATCTTTGTGGGCCGCAATAACCGCGGACGGAGGGACAACTGATGGGCGCCCGGGAAACGGCCCTGCGGGTCCTGATGTCCTGTCGGAATAACCATGCCTGGGCGGACGCCGCTCTGAAAGCTCAGTTAGGCCGGGACGGTCTGGTGGGCCCGGAGGCGGCGCTGTGCAGCCGATTGGTTTACGGCGTGGTCCAGAACCAGCAGTTGTTGGATTTCTACCTCAGCGCGTACTGCTCACAGAAGCCGTATCATCTTCAGCCGCCGCTGCTGGAGATCCTGCGTCTGGGTGCATATCAAATCTTATATTTAGATCGGGTGCCGGACAGCGCGGCGGTGAACACCTCCGTGGAGTTGGCGAAGATCTCCGGCAGAGGGCAGGCGTCCGGCCTTGTGAACGCGGTGCTCCGCAAGATCGCTCAAAATAAGACGGCGCTACCGCCCATCCCGGAGCGGGACGAGGCAAAATACCTCTCCATCCGGTACAGTCATCCCAAATGGCTGGTGAAGCGGCTGCTGTCGATTTTAGGCCGGGAGGAGACGGAAGCATTCCTGGCGGCGAATAACGATACCCCGCCTTTGACGGTACAGGTCAACCCCCTGAAAACCGATGCGGAAAGCCTGATAAAGGAACTGGAAGGCTGGGGCGTGACCGCGAAGCCCCACCTCTGGGTTCCCGGCTGTCTGGAACTGACCGGAGCCGGGGATCTCACCACGCTAGCTCCCTTCCGAGAGGGTAAACTGCTGGTGCAAGACCCCGCCGCCCGGCTGGTGTCCCTGATCGCCGGTGTGCAGCCGGGGCAAAAGGTGCTGGATCTCTGCGCCGCCCCCGGCGGCAAGTCCTTCAGCGCTGCCTTTGCCATGGAGGACAAGGGAGAGATCGTCTCCTGCGACCTCCACGAAAACAAGCTGAAGCGCATCCAGGAGGGGGCGGCCCGACTGGGGCTGACCTCCATTACCACCTCCGCCGGAGACGGCCGGGTGTTCCGCCCGGAATGGGCGGAGCGGTTTGACACGGTGCTGGTGGACGCTCCCTGCTCCGGTCTGGGCATCATCCGGAAGAAGCCGGACGTCCGCTACAAAAAGGCAGACGATCTGTTCACCCTGCCGGTGATCCAGACGGCGCTGCTGGACAACGCCGCCCGGTATGTGGCCCCCGGCGGCGTGCTGGTGTATTCCACCTGCACCATTCTGCCGGAGGAAAACGAGCAGGTGACGGATGCCTTCCTGACGGAGCACAGCGATTTCTGCCGGGACGGCTTCACCCTGCCGGCGCCGGTAGGGGAGACGGAGGGGCAGCTGACCCTCTGGCCCCAGCGCCACGGTACCGACGGCTTTTACATCTGCCGCATGAAGCGGAAATAACGAGGACGATATGATCGATTTGAAATCCCAGACCCTGGAGGAAATGACGGCGACCCTGAAGGCGATGGGGGAACCGGCCTTCCGGGGCAAGCAGGTCTTTACCTGGCTCCATAAGGGCGTCACCTCTTTTGACGAGATGAGCAACCTCTCCAAGCCCCTCCGGGAAAAACTGAAGGAGCGGTGCTATATCACAGCGCCCTCCGTGGCCCGCAAGCAGGTCTCCAAGCTGGACGGCACTGTGAAGTACCTGTGGCAGCTGCTGGACGGCAACTGCATCGAGACGGTAGTCATGCAGTACCACCATGGAAACACTGTCTGTGTTTCCTCTCAGGTGGGCTGCCGGATGGGGTGCGCTTTTTGCGCTTCCACCATCGCTGGTAAGGTGAGAGACTTAACACCGTCTGAAATCCTGGACCAGGTGATTTTCGCCCAGAAGGACTCCGGCCTGCCCATTTCCAATATCGTTTTGATGGGCATTGGTGAGCCGCTGGACAATCTGGACAACGTGCTGCGGTTTCTGGAGCTGGTGAACCACCCGGACGGGCTGAACATCGGGATGCGGCACATCTCTTTGTCCACCTGCGGCGTGATCCCCGGCATTGACCGGCTGTCGGATCTGGAATTACAGCTGACGCTGTCGGTTTCCCTCCACGCGCCGGACAGTGAGACACGATCCAAAATCATGCCGGTGAACCGGGCCTATGACGTGGAAAAGCTGTTTGACGCCTGCCACCGGTACTTTAAAAAGACCGGGCGGCGGATCTCCTTTGAATACGCCATGATCGATGGTGTCAATGACCACGACTGGCAGGCGGATCTCATCGCCAAAAAGCTGAAGGGGATGCCGGGGCATGTGAACCTGATCCCGCTGAACGATGTGGCGGAGAGTCCTCTGAAACCCTCCCGCCGGGTAGCGGCGTTTCAGAAGCGCTTGGAGTCTCACGGTCTGACCGCCACGGTGCGGCGGAGCCTCGGAGGAGATATTGACGCCTCCTGCGGCCAGCTGCGGCGGAAGGAAATGGAAGAACGGAAAAAAGGAGCGGCTGAATCATGATAAAAACCTGGGCCGTTACGGATACTGGCCTTGTGCGAAAGGAAAATCAGGATACTTACCGGATCGTCCGGAACGGTGACATCTGTGTGGTGTGCGATGGTATGGGCGGCGCCGCCGGCGGCCGGCTTGCCAGTACGCTGGCGTCGGAGACTTACGCGGCGGAGATGGAGAAGGCCCTGAAACCGGATATGACCCCGGAGCAGCTCCGGGAGGCTTCTGCCTACGCGGTGGCCATGGCCAACCGGGCCGTGGCGGAGCGGGCAGAGGCGGAGGCGGCGCTTGCCAATATGGGTACCACTCTGGTTGCCGCTGTGGCCTATGAGAACGGCGTGGTGATCACCAATGTGGGCGACAGCCGGGCCTATTACATCACGGAGGCGGGGATCACCCGCATCACCAAGGATCACTCTCTGGTGGAGACCATGGTGGACCACGGTGACATCACCGCTGATGAGGCCCGCCGCCATCCGGGGCGGAACCTCATCACCCGCGCTCTGGGCCGGGATACCAACGCCGCCTGCGACGGGTATATCCGCCCTATGGAGCAGGGGGACTTTATCCTGCTGTGCACCGACGGACTGGTGAACACCGTCACCGATCAGGAAATGCTCTTTGAGATCGTCCACGGCGGCGATCTGGACACCTGTCTGGATCGGCTGCTGCATATTTCCAAAAGTCAGGGTGCGCCGGACAACGTGACGGCAGTCCTGATGCAGAAGCTGTAAGAAGGGGGGAGACGTATGGATCAATACATTGGAAAAATGCTGGACAACCGCTATGAGATTCTGGAGCGCATTGGCACAGGCGGCATGGCGATCGTCTACAAGGCAAAATGCCATCGCCTCAACCGTCTGGTGGCGATCAAAATTCTGAAAAGCGATCTGGCGCAGAACGAGGAGTTCCGCCGCCGGTTCAACGCGGAGTCGCAGGCTGTTGCCCAGCTGTCTCACCCCAACATCGTATCGGTGTACGATGTGTCCCGGGGCGGCGATATGGAATATATCGTCATGGAGCTGATCGACGGCATCACCCTCAAGCAGTATATGGAAAAGCGGGGCCAGCTGAACTGGCGGGAGTCTCTGCACTTCATCACCCAGATCATGCGGGGCCTCAGCCACGCCCACAGCCGTGGCATCATCCACCGGGATATCAAGCCTCAGAACATCATGGTCCTGCGGGACGGCAGCGTGAAGGTGGCCGATTTCGGCATCGCCTGTCTGGCGGATTCCGCCCAGACCCTGACGCAGGAGGCTCTTGGCTCCGTCCACTATATTTCCCCGGAGCAGGCCCGGGGCGACCGGCCGGACGCCCGCAGCGATATTTATTCCTCCGGCGTGGTGCTTTACGAGATGCTCACCGGGCGGCTGCCCTTTGAAGGAGAGTCCGCCGTTTCTGTGGCCATCCAGCACCTCAGCTCTATCCCGCTGGCTCCGCGGGAGATCAATCCCGATATTCCCGAGCAGTTGGAGCTGATCTGCATGAAGGCCATGGCCCCGGATCTGGAGCACCGCTATCAGTCGGCGGACGCCATGATCGCGGATCTGGAGGCCTTCCGGAAGAATCCGGAGGTGGAGATGAAATTCGACCTTTCGGACCTGCGTCCGGAGGAGAATGACGAGCCTACCCGGACCATCCGCACCATGCCCAGCCATACGGTGACCATCCCCGTCCATCAGCCGGAGCGGAATTATCCCCGCCGGGAACGGGACGAGGACGAGGAGCCCCGCCGCGCCGGTAGCGGCAAGCGGGGCGTGCTGGTGAGTGCCGTGACGGTGGCGGCGGTAGCCGTGGTGATCGTGCTGTTCAAGACCATCCTCGGCTCCTTTGCCCCGGCGGTGGTGGACCAGTATCAGGTGCCGGATCTGTACGACATGACCATCGAGGAGGCAGAGAACGATCCCCGGATCGAAGGCGTTTTTGAGATCCAGAAGGCCGGTTCGGAATTCAGCACCGACGTGTCGGAGGGCCATATCCTGCGGCAGGACCCCAAGAAGGGGGAGACCCGGAAGGGCAGCCAGCTGGTGATCCAGGTGTGGGTCAGCGCCGGTGAGGAGACCGGCGAGGTGCCGGATCTGGAAAACAAATCCGAGCAGGACGCCCGTATCCTGCTGGAAAAGCTGAACAAGGAATACAATCTGGAGCTGACCGTGGAGGCCCCGGAGGAATTGAAGCAGTTCTCCGAGGAGATCACGGAGGGGTACGTCATCAAGACGGAGCCGGCTCAGGGCGAGATCCTGAAAAAGGGCGATACCGTAAAGCTGATTCTCAGCAAGGGCCCGGACATCAAACCGGTAACGGTCCTGCCCTTTGTGGGAATGAGCATTGACAGCGTGTTGTCCCAGCTGGAAAGCTACAAGCTGACCTGCGACGCCGCAGATGTGGAGGTAGTGGACAGCGACAAGCCCGGCGGCACCATCGTCTGGCAGAGTCCGGCCAGCGGCGAGACCGTGCCGGAGTGGACGACCATCAAGTTCCGGGTCAGCGCGGGACTGGCCAGCAGCGCCCTGCCCATCACGGTGGACATTCCCCAGAACGGAAAGGACATTGTCAAGGTGGAGATCTATGTGGGCGACGAGCCGAATCCCCAGTACAGCGAGACTGTCTACGAGGCGGACGGAGCTGTGAGCACCACCCTTTACGGCACGGGCCGGAAAATGGTGAAGGTCTACTTTGACGGTGTGCTGGATCAGAAGCAATCCTATGAGCGGAGCTTTGGTTGATACGATGGCAGAGGGACGGATTCAAAAAGCCCTCAGCGGCTTTTACTATGTGGATACCGGCGCGGAGGTGCTGACCTGCCGTGCCCGGGGAAAATTCCGGAAGGAGGGCCTGTCCCCTCTGGTGGGGGACCGGGTGACGGTCCGGGAGCTGGGAAACGGCGAGGGGTTCGTAGAGTCTATCCTCCCCCGGAAAAACGCCTTTGAGCGGCCGGCGGTGGCGAATATCGACCAGTTGGTTGTGATCGGCTCCGCCGCCATCCCCAAAACGGACCCCTTTCTCATCGACCGCATTGCGGCCATCGCTGCCCTGAAGGGCTGCGAGGTGGTGGTGCTGCTGAATAAGTGCGATCTGGACCCGGCAGAGGAACTGTACCGCATCTATACCGCCGCCGGGTTTCCGACACTGCGGATCAGCGCGGAGACCGGAGAGGGTCTGGAGAAACTGATCCCCCTGATCGCTGGTAAGTTATCTGCCTTTACAGGCAACTCCGGCGTAGGGAAATCCAGTATCCTGAACGCGCTGGACCCGGCGTTCCAGCTAAAGACCGGGGAGATCAGCACGGCGCTGGGGCGGGGACGCCATACCACCCGCCATGTGGAGCTGTTCCGTCTGAGCTGCGGGGCGGAGATCATGGATTCACCGGGATTTTCCTCCTTTGAAACGGAGGAACTGAATCTGGAGCTGAAACACCGCCTGCCGGAGACCTTCCGGGAGTTCGCTCCCTATTTGGGGGAGTGCCAGTTTTTGGATTGCAGCCATACCAAGGAAAAGGGCTGCGCCGTGCGGGAAGCGCTGGAAGCGGGGAAACTCCAGCCCAGCCGGTATCAGAGTTATCTGCGTCTGTTCGAGGAACTGAAACCTCTGCGGGAATGGCAGGAAAAGCGAAAATAAGTACGCCCCATATTTGCGCCCCGTTTGTGAGATGTACCAACCTCACAAATGGGGCGCTTTTCTGCGTCAAAATGGAGGGTTGGAAACACTCCGGCTCGCAATCAGAGCGCTGCGTAAGCCGCTGCGTTCTCATCGGGCCTGCTTCTCCTTGCGGAAAACGGTGTGCTGTGGTAACATATATCAATCAACTGAAATGAATGGAAGGATCAGGAAATGCAGGCTTACACATACGTTGAAAAGGGGAAATTTGCATTGCTGGAAAAGCCGAAGCCAGTGCTGCTGCACGAGCGGGACGCCATTGTGAAGGTGACGCTGGCCAGCATCTGCTCCAGCGATCTGCACATCAAGCATGGCAGCGTTCCCCGGGCCGTTCCCGGCATCACGGTGGGACATGAGATGGTGGGCGTTGTGGAATCGGTAGGCAGCGCCGTGACCCATGTCAGGCCGGGGGACCGGGTGACGGTGAATGTGGAGACCTTCTGCGGTGAGTGCTTTTTCTGTAAGAAGGGCTTTGTAAACAACTGTACCGATGAAAACGGCGGCTGGGCCTTGGGCTGCCGCATTGACGGCGGCCAGACGGAATACGTGCGGGTGCCCTTCGCCGATCAGGGTCTGAACAAGATTCCAGACGGCGTCACCGACCGGCAGGCTTTGCTGGTGGGGGACGTCCTCGCCACCGGCTTCTGGGCGGCTCGTATTTCTGAGATCACAGCGGAGGACACCGTGTTGATCCTCGGAGCAGGCCCCACCGGAATTTGCACGCTGCTCTGCGTGATGCTGAAACAGCCGAAGCACATCATTGTCTGCGAAAAGGATGAGAGCCGCGTCCGCTTCATCAACAAGCATTATCCGGAGGTGCTGACGGTCTCGCCGGACGAGTGCCTGAATTTTGTACGCACCAACAGCGACCACGGCGGCGCGGACGTGGTGTTGGAGGTGGCCGGCGCGGAATCTACCTTCCGTCTGGCCTGGGAGTGCGCGAGACCCAACGCCATCGTGACGGTGGTGGCACTGTATGACAAGGCCCAGATCCTGCCGCTGCCGGATATGTACGGCAAGAACCTCACCTTCAAGACCGGCGGCGTGGACGGCTGCAACTGCGAGGAAACGCTGCGTCTCATCGCGGAGGGGAAACTGGACACCGAGCCGCTCATCACCCACACCTATCCCCTCAGCAGGATCGAAGAGGCCTACGAGCTCTTTGAAAACCGGCGAGACAACGTGATCAAGGTCGCGGTGGAGTGCTCATGATCCCATGTGGGAACCACTGGCCCAACTGTCGCCCTGTTGCGATCCGATACAGAGACTAAAAAAGCTTGCTGTCAATCGACAGCAAGCCTTTTTGCGTTGGCAGCCAAAACGAGGGGGCTGCACGATTCTTTTTTGAAAGAGACACGTACCGGACTTTTTGCGGACTTCTGTTTGGGATTGGCTTCGATTTCTTACGCCCTCTTTTTCGGAATCAGCAGGAGCCGTTCGCAGGGGATCTCGGATTCCTGTTCCAACTGATTTGCTGCTAAAATGTCCGCGATGGTGGTGTTGTAGCGCTTCGCCACCTCCCACGCGGATTCCTGCTTTCCCACGCAGCGCAAAATCAGGGATGGCGCGTTGGACAGGTCCTTGGGCATACTCTCGTCCAGCGCGGCGGAGGCTACGCACAGCTTGCGGCACCGGCCGCAGACCTCCACCTGAAAATCAACCGGGAATCGGACCTCGATGCCACGGTCTCCCAAAGTTCCCTGAATTTCCTCCCCACAGAAGGCACGGGCGGACACGGTACAGTCCTTTGGCAGCTCCATGGGGCAGCAGACGTCGATACAGCGCTCCGCCGACAAACAGGCGCCCCCCTCGTCCAGATACAGCGCCCGGACCGTCACCGCCGTCCGCAGCTGAGTAATTTCTCCCTCCCGGCTGACGGATACCGCCCCGCAGTCGGCGCACAGGGACAGCACCGCCTCCGCCGCCACGCCGATCTCCAGCACCTCCCGGACGGTCTGCCGCCGGGTCACGGACTCGTACAGGCTGCATAGATCCAGCTGACTTGGCTCATAGCGGGTCTCATAAGCGGTGGAGTAGAGGTCCGTCAGCAGTGTGACCTCCCGTGTCTCACGCAGGAAGGCCATGGTGTGATAGTAGACTGTCACGGACAGTTGGCGGCCCTCGTCATCGGAGCCGTCGATCTGAATGTCCGTCCCGGTGATCCGCAGGCGCATGGACACCTGGGTATTTTCCTCTGTGCTATCCGTCTCCATGATCTGTGAAAAGGGCAGCTCCGCGCTGGCGGAGGCCAGCTGCCCGCCGATGGTGCGGTACAGTGCGGAAACCAAAAAGACCCCCTTGAAGATCAGCTTGTTGCCAATGGCCTTAGTCTCCGTCACGATGCCGTTGGCCCGGCAGTGGAGCAGCTCCGCCGCACCCTCCCGACCCAGCGACAGGGACATGGTCTCCGAAAAGGTCAGATCCTTTTCCGCCACCTGCCGCAGCAAAGACACCGTCTGCCCGCAGCACCGCTTTTCCACCAGCAGCGCCGGGTCCGTCTCCGCGTCGGAGGAGATGGTTAGGCATACCTTCCGGCAGCCGGCCAGATGGGTCACCAGCTTGCAGCGGGTGAAGATTTTCCGGGGATTCAGCATCCGGCTTTCCAGCAACTCGATCTCCGTCTCCACCACTACATGGGCGCACCCGGCCAACCCTTCCCCTTGCGCCGAAAAGGGCATGGCGAATTCCAGTGCCCGGACGCCGGACTCATTCTCCGGCGTGTAGAGGACCGTCACCCGGACGGTGCCGGTGACGCCGTCCTGCTCTGTGCCGCCGTGAAGGCAGACCACGCCCTCCGCCGAAATGATCCGGGCGATGTCCGGGCAGTAATCCGGAACGATGGTCTCCGCGGTCTCCTCCTGCGTCAGCGTCTGCGGCTCTCCCAGTTCGTATGTATCCAGACACTCCTTTTTTAATTCCAGTTCCATGTGGGTATCCTTCCTTTCCGCTCAGTGTACTTCAGTGCAGTTTATGAGCGGCGGGGACCCCTTATGCCTGGATTCTGAACAGCTTCCGCAGCAGTCCCCGCATGGCCTTGGGTGCCTTCCACACTACGATATTCATACCCCTCTCCTTTCTACCGCTTCCAGCAGGCACAGCCGCTGGCGATCAGCAATGTTGCCACCAGGAACATCAACAGTCCCGTTGGAAAAATGGCCGCGATGAGGATGCCTGCCCCCATGGCGATGGCGAATATTCCAATGATGCAGTTCCGTCCTCCCCGAAACACCCGGCTCCGCCTCCTTTCCTTACAGCCCAATATATGACCGCACCCCTGTCCCCGGTTCCGGTTTTCTTCCGAAATCGGATGCGGGTGCATGTGCTTTTTCACCGCTCCGGGGACCAAATGAGTGTGGCCTCGATGGGGAGCTTTGCGATCGGCCGCAGGCGGTTTTGTGGCTGTGGTTGAAACCCGGACCGATGCGGTTTTAAATATGGTGTGTGCGTCCTGTCATAAAAATGGCCGCTGATGGCATAAGCTGTTCCAGAAGAAATGCTTGGGGGAGGGGATCGGATGTCCGGAAAAAAGAAACCGGCGGGGAAGCAGATCGCTTTGTGCTTGCTGCTGACGGCGGCTGTGGACGGCTTGGGTGTCCTGCTGGTGACGCTGCTGGCGGTGAAGGGGATCGTGGGGGAGGACAGGGTCCCGCAGGCGCTGGGGGCGCTGGCCTTCTGCGCGGCCTTCGCCGGGGGACTTCCGGCAGGGAAGGGGAGACTGGGTCCGGGCGGGAGTCTGCTGAATGCGGGGGCCTTCGCCCTGCTTCTGATCTTGCTTTGCTTCGGCGGCTGGGGCGAGGGGATCGCGGTCCGGGGGCTGATCCTACTGGCTCTGATCCTGCTGGGCGGGCTGCTGGCGGCGCTGCTCTGCGGAAAGGTGGGGAAGCGGTCCAACAAGCGATTGGTGAAATCTCACAAAAAGCTGCGTTCCATCTGAAAAAGCGCCGTCCGGTGGGGCGGCGCTCCTTTTTTTCGGTGTGGTCAGATATGGGAAGATTCTGCGGGGGATAGACACTACATCTTGCGTAAAATGAGAGAAAAGGTGCTGTTTTATGCTGTGATTTACGCGGTTAACATAATACAGTTTACATAATATTTTAGCATAAACGCCGAAAAACAGGTATTTTCTGGAAACACCTTGCGAAACGGCGCCATTTGAATTATATTTGAATGAGAAAAGTTTTACGTCAACCGCAACATAAATCTTGTCCCACTTTCATAGGCTGGGGTGAGGTGATGCGGTTTGAAATGGAATCGTGCGGAACGATGGACAGACCCCAGCCGGCTGCACAGCCTGCTGCTGGCGGTTTTCTTTTTTCTCGGGATCGGCGCGGGTGTTGTCTGCGCCGGACGGATCTCCGGGGATGTGGAACGGGAACTGACCACGTACCTGACGGATTATCTGGCCTTGGCGCAGAGTCAGGACCTTGGAATTTCCGTGGTTTGTTCTCTGACGCTGCTCTATCTGCAAGGACCGGTTTTGGCGTTTCTATGCGGCGTCTGCTCTGCGGGAATCCTGTTGCTGCCGCTGCTGGCGGCTGCTGCGGGCTTTTTTCCGGCCTATGCGGCGGGGTGCCTGACGGCTTCCTTCGGCGGGCGGGGCCTGCTGCTGGCGCTGGCCTTTTTTGGCTTTCGCTGTCTGGTCACGGTGCCTTGCTTTTTTCTGCTGGCGGCGCCTGCGATGGGCCGGGCCGCCGCACTGCGTGGACTGTCCCGGGGGAGACGGTGCGCCGCGTTTTCCGCCTGCGGCCGTGGTTGTTGGCTGGGCTTCGGTATTGTGTGTTTGATTTTGTGTCTGGGCGCGTGGATAGAACTGCGGCTGTCGCCGTTTCTGCTCCGCGCGCTGCTGGAACGATTTTTTTAGGAAGGGAGTTGACGGAAATGGATGATATTGCCCGTTTTGGTGCGTATTTATCCGATGAAAAGCATTCCTCCCGGAACACCGTCAGTTCCTACCTCCGGGATACGACCCAATTCGCTGAGTATTTACATAATTACTGCGACATAGACCTGCGGGAGGCGGACAGCGCGGCAGTTCAGGACTACATGGACTGGATGCTGAGCCATGGGAAATCCGCCGCTTCCGTCACCCGGTTTCTGGCGTCCGTTAAGTCTTTTTACAGTTACATGGTAGCTGCCGGGGAACTGAAAAAGAACCCGGCGCAGGGAGTGGCCGCCGCCAAGGTGGAGCGGAAATACCCGGAGATCCTCACAGCTAAAGAGGTAGAACTGTTTCTGGAACAGCCGGAGTGCGTGGACGCCAAGGGCTTCCGGGATCACGCCATGCTGGAGCTGCTGTACGCCACCGGCATCCGGGTCAGCGAGCTGATCGCACTGGACATCGGGGACCTGAACCTGCCGGCGGGCTTTATCCGCTGCTCCAACGGCAAAAAGGAGCGGATCATCCCTTTGTACCACGGCGCGGTGAAGGCGCTTCAGGATTATATCAAGGGCGTCCGGCCCCAGCTGATCGCGGACACGGAGGAAACGGCCCTGTTCGTGAACATGAACGGCGAGCGTATGAGCCGTCAGGGTTTCTGGAAAATCATCAAGCACTATCAGGAGAAGGCGGGCATCCAGAAGGACATCACCCCCCACACTCTGCGCCATTCCTTTGCGGTGCATCTGCTGGAAAACGGCGCGGACCTCCGGGCCATTCAGGAGATGCTGGGCCACGCGGATATTTCCTCTACCCAGATCTACACCCACGTCATCAAGAATCAGCTCAAGGACGTCTACCAGAAGGCGCACCCGAGAGCATAAGCGCAAGCGTAACAACCGGCAGGGCAGAAGCCCCGCCGGTTTTTTCTAAAAAGATTTCGCTTCGTGAGAACAAAACGGGGCACATCTCCGTCTAATAGACAAAAGAGAGCAGAGAGAGGAGGCGGTCTCTATGGATCAGCAGGAATTTGCCGACCGGACAGAAGCCATCAAAACCCGGCTGTACCGCACGGCGTATCTCTATCTGGGCAGTGAGGCCGACGCACTGGAAGCGGTGGATGAAACGGTGTACCGGGCGCTGCGGAGGCTGAAGCAGCTGCAAACACCGGCGCTTTTTGAGACCTGGATCACCCGGATCCTGATCAACACCTGTCAGGACGAGCTGCGCCGCCGGAGGCGGTTCCATCCCGGCGGGGCGGATGCGCTGCCGGACACCGCCGGACCGGATGCTTACGAGCATCTGCCGCTGAGGGAGGCCATCCGCCGATTGCCGGAGGAGCTGCGCAGCGTGGTGATCCTGCGGTTTTTCTCCGGGTACACCCAAGCGGAGACCGCCGCCGCACTGAACATTCCGCAGGGAACTGCGGCCACCCGCCAAAAACGGGCGCTGGCCCTGCTGAAATTGGAGCTGGGAGAGGAGGGACAGGCATGAACCGTATGGATGAGTACACCGCCCTGTTGGCAGAGCTGGAACAGACCCCGGAAGAACTGAATAACACGGTAAACAAAGCGCTGAATAGGAAAAATGCTTTACAGAAAAAACGGCGATTTTTCGGCACTTCTCTGGGCGGTCTGGCGGCCTGCTTCGCGGCATTTGTGCTGCTGGTGAATCTGTCAACGCCCTTCGCCCGGGCCTGCGGCCGCATCCCCCTTCTGGCGGATCTGGCCAAGGCGGTAAGCTGGTCTCCCAGCCTGTCCGCCGCCGTGGAGAATGACTATGTGCAGCCCCTCCGGCTGTCCCAATCGCAAAACGGCATCACGGCCCGGGTGGAGTACCTGATCGTAGACCGGAAGCAGGTGGACGTGTTCTTCTCCATCCAGTCTGACGATCACGCCCATCTGGATTTAGAGCATCCAGAACTGACGGCGCCGGGGGGACTTGAGGGATACAGCACATCTCTCAGCAGCTACGGTGTGGAAAACGGCGACCTCATCGACTTCCGGATCGACTTTATGAACCGGGACGTGCCGGACAGCCTGACCATGACCTTCGGCGTTTATGACAACAAACATCTCTATGAGAACCAAACGCCCCCGGCGCAGTCCAGCGTGGCCGACTACGGTGACGAGCTGCTGTCCGATAACCCGAAGGAGCAGCGGGAGATTTTGGCCACCTTTACCTTTGAACTGCGCTTCGACCCCACCTACACGGAGCAGGGGACGGTCATTGATGTGGGAGAGACCTTTCTGCTGGACGGCCAATCCGTAACGCTGACGGAGGCGGAGATCTATCCCACCCACCTGCGGCTGAACTTTGACTATGACCCCGCCAACACCGCATGGCTGACGGAGTTGAACTTCTATCTGGAAAACGAGCGGGGAGAGCGGTTCAACGGCATTGTCAACGGCATTTCCGCCACCGGAAACCCAGACGATCCCTCCACGGATTCCGTCTGGCTGGACAGCCCCTATTTCTCCACAGGGGAACACCTGACCCTCCATGTCACCGGGGCTTCCTGGATCGACAAGGGACAGGAGCGGGTGAAGGTAGATCTGGTAAAGGGCATGATCGAGGACCCGCCCCAGGGCGTCCGTCTGGAATGGGCGGAGAAGCGGAATGCCGGCTGGGTGGTGTCCTTCAGCGCCGGGTCTCGCTGGGAGAAAATGATGCATTACCAGATCTGGAAAAACCGTTTCTATGACGAGGACGGCACGGCCCATGACATCAATCAGCGGGGTGCATCCAGTTCCCCCATGATCTTGGGCGAGATCTCCGGCGCGGAGCTGGAATCTTACGAGGCCGCCGAAAAAGCCGCGAAAGAGGAAGGACGGTACTTTGAGACCTTCGGCTTGAAGGACTGCACGGCGGACTGCGTGTGGCTGGAGCCCTGCTGGACCCGGATCACCGACAGCACCGCTCAGGTGGTCATCAAATAAACGGAAATCAAGCAAGGCAAGCGTGCGTGGTTTTCCACGCACGCTTTTCCGTTCTCCGCATAGACTGGCGGGAAAGGGGAGTCCGTCTATGCGTTTCGCGCTCTATGACCGGCGGGCTGCCGTGCTGTACGCCCACCGCTGGGCCTACGGCCGGAATCCCGCCTTTTATGACTACGAGCATTTAGGGGGCGACTGCACCAACTTCGCCTCCCAGTGCATTTATGCCGGCAGCGGCGTGATGAACTTCACGCCCACCTTCGGCTGGTACTATATCGACCCGGACCAGAAGGCCCCGGCGTGGACTGGCGTGCCCTACCTCTATAACTTCCTCGTTCGGGAGGAAAAAACCGAAGGCCCGGCGGCCCGTCCCTGCGAACTGGGGGATCTGCGCCCCGGCGATCTGATCCAGCTTTCCTTTGACGGAGAGAACTTCCGCCATACGCCGGTGGTGGTGTCGGTGGGTTGGCCGGTGACGCCGGAAAACGTGCTGGTGGCCGCCCACAGCTACGATGCGGATAACCGTCCCCTCAGCACCTATTCGTATCAGGATATTCGCTTTTTGAAGATTTTCGGCGTCTGGCACCCATAAATGGGTTGACATTTCCCGGGAAATCCGATACAATGAAGCCCGTTACAGCGATGATGCGGAGAAGTAAGCGGATCGGTTCTGCCAAGAGAGCCCCTGTATGGTGGAAAGGGGAGAGAACAGCCGCCGAACTACACCGTGGAGCTGGCACCCAAACGGCCCTTTGGCTCAGTAGGCGTGCTCCGGGTGCGCCCGTTACTGCGCTGCCGTGTGATGGCACGGCGTGAGGCCGCGTTCCGTGAGGGGGCGGCGAACCAGAGGTGGTACCGCGTATTTACGCCCTCTGTCCGAAAGGACAGGGGGCTTTATTTTATCTCTGTCCGAATCAAACATGGAAAAGGAGAACAACAATATGGGTATTTACGAAGAACTGCAGGCCCGGGGCCTGATCGCGCAGGTGACCAACGAGCCGGAGATCCGGGAAATGGTCAACACCGGCAAGGCAACCTTCTACATCGGCTTTGACCCCACGGCGGACAGCCTGCACGTGGGTCACTTCATGGCCCTGTGCCTGATGAAGCGCCTGCAGATGGCGGGCAACCGCCCCGTCGTGCTGGTGGGCGGCGGCACCGGCTACATCGGCGATCCCTCCGGCCGCACCGATATGCGGAACATGATGACCCCGGAGACCATCCAGCACAACTGCGACTGCTTCAAGCGCCAGATGGAGCGCTTCATCGACTTCGGCGAGGACAAGGCCATCATGGTCAACAACGCCGACTGGCTGCTGAAGCTGAACTATATCGATCTGCTGCGGGAGGTGGGCGCCTGCTTCAGCGTCAACAATATGCTCCGGGCCGAGTGCTACAAGCAGCGCATGGAAAAGGGCCTCAGCTTCCTGGAGTTCAACTACATGATCATGCAGAGCTATGACTTCTACTACCTCTTCCAGCACTACGGCTGCAATATGCAGTTCGGCGGTGATGACCAGTGGAGCAACATGCTGGGCGGCACGGAGCTGATCCGCCGCAAGCTGGGCAAGGACGCCCACGCCATGACCATCACCCTGCTGCTCAACAGCGAGGGCAAGAAGATGGGCAAGACCGCCAGCGGCGCGGTGTGGCTGGACCCCAACAAGACCACTCCCTTCGACTTCTACCAGTATTGGCGGAACGTGGGCGATGCCGACGTGCTCAAGTGCATCCGCATGCTGACCTTCCTGCCCCTGGAGCAGATCGACGCTATGGACGCCTGGGAGGGCAGCCAGCTCAATCAGGCCAAGGAGATCCTGGCCCACGAGCTGACCAAGCTGGTCCACGGCGAGGCCGAGGCCGACAAGGCCCAGGAGGCTGCCCGTGCCCTCTTCGGCGGCAGCGGCAGCAGCGAAAATATGCCCGCTACCCAGCTGCCGGAGGCCCGGTTTACCGATGGTAAGATCGGTGCCATCGAGCTGCTGGTGGCCTGCGGCCTGTGCGCCTCCAACGGCGAGGCCCGCCGCCTGATCCAGCAGGGCGGTGTGGCTGTCAATGATCAGAAGGTGGCGTCCATTGACGTGACCTTCGATCAGGCGCAGTTCGCCGGAGACGGCGTGGTCATCAAGAAGGGCAAGAAGGTCTTCCACAGAGCCTATACCGCCTGATGCTGACGAAAAAGCTGTAAATTCTTCCCTCAGTGCCGCTGTTCGCAAGGACAGCGGCACTGAGGCTGTCGATAAAGAGGTAGATTCTCCGCAACGGTAAGGTAGGGCAGCCGTTAGCGGCTGCGCCGCTTTACGGATGCCGCATACCCCTTGCGGGTAAAGGGTGTGCGCTGGACTGCGGCCCGCAGGCGCGTTCCGGAGCGCAACCGCCGAAGGCGGCTCTTAGCGCGGAGATCACTCAAGAAGGGATACACCGTCGGCTCAAGCCAATCAGTGGATACTTCATATTCGCTGATTGGGAGCCTTCCTCGAAACAGGCTTGCTTGATCCGCCACCGGCGGCGCTTCGCCTGTTTCCCTGCGCCATTGAAATCCTTAGTTTTCAGAACTTTTATAAAGTTCTGAAAACTGGCTCAGCGGGGAGAAAATTTTTCGACACGCTGAGTGCCGCTGTTCGTGAGAACAGCGGCACTTTTCCCGGGAAAAGAAGCTCAGGAGGTCTGCTCCGGCAGCAGATCCCACGATGAAAGGGCCAGCTTCAGCCGCTCCACGCTGGCGTCGGTGGGGGGGCAGAGAGGGAGCCGCAGTTCCCCGGCCTCCAGACCCATGAGGTTCAGGGCGGTTTTTACCGGAATGGGATTCACCTCGCAGAACAGCGCGTCACACAGGGGCTTCAGCTTTAATTGCAGTCTGCCCGCCGCGGAGAAGTCATTGGCAAGGCAGAGGGCCGTCAGCCGGTGCATTTCTGCGGGGAGGACGTTGGCCACCACGGAAATGACCCCGGAACCGCCCAGCATACAGATGGCGGCGGTCTCATCGTCATTGCCGGACCAGATGGAGAAATCGGCAGGGCAGAGGTTCCGGGTTTTTTGGATTTGGCTGAAATTCCCGCTGGCCTCCTTGACACCTGCGATGTTGGGGTGTTGGGCCAGCTCCGCATAGGTCTCCGGCTGGATGTTGACCCCGGTGCGGGAGGGGACGTTGTAGAGGATGATGGGAGTGCCCACGGAATCCGCAATGACCTTGTAGTGCCGCAGTAGACCTTGCTGGGTTGCCTTGTTGTAGTAGGGGGTGACGATCAGCAGACCGTCCACGCCGAGGCGCTCCGCAGCCAGGGCGTTTTCCCGGGCTACCTGAGTATCGTTGGCGCCGGTACCGGCGATCACCGGCACGCGCCCCGCCACCAGGTCCACGCAATAGGCGATGGTCTCCGTGCGCTCCTTCTGGGTCATGGTGGCCGCCTCTCCGGTGGTACCGCAGACGATGATAGCGTCGGTGCCGCCGTCGATCTGCCGGTCGATGAGCCGCCCAAAGGCAGGAAAATTCACCGCCCCGGCGTGAAACGGCGTCACAATGGCCACACCAGAACCTGTAAAGAGAATCTCCTTCACAACAAAATACCTCCTCTTTCAACATAAAAAAGCGGATGCCTGCTTTGGCATCCGCTTTTGTGCAATTAAGTTGTTTACCTTTACACCTGCTGAATATAGCCATTTGCGCACAGCAACTCTGCCAACAGAACAGCACCCCCGGCGGCCCCACGAAGGGTATTGTGGCTCAGTCCCACAAATTTGTAGTCATACTGGGTATCCTCCCGCAGACGGCCCAGAGACACCGCCATGCCCCGCTCCAGCATCCGGTCCAGACGGGTCTGGGGGCGGTCCGGTTCCTCAAAATAGTGGAGAAATTGCTTGGGGGCAGAGGGTAACTGCAATTCCTGCGCTGGGCCCCGGAATGCGGCCCAATCCGCTTTGATCTGCTCCATGGAGGGCTTGCAGCCGTCCTTGAATTTCATGAACACTGCGGCCATGTGGCCGTCCTGACAGGCTACCCGGAAGCACTGGGCGGTGATGGCGGGCCCCTCCGCCTTGACGATCCTGCCGTTTTCTACCCGGCCCCACAGCTTCAGCGGCTCCTGCTCGCTTTTTTCCTCCTCGCCGCCGATGTAGGGGATGCAGTTATCCACCATTTCCGGCCAGCGCTGGAAGGTTTTCCCCGCGCCGGAGATGGCCTGATAGGTACACACCAGCGCGCGTTCCAGACCGTATTTCATCAGGGGATGAAGGGCGGGGACATAGCTCTGGAGGGAGCAGTTGCTCTTGACGGCAATGAACCCCCGCTTGGTGCCCAGCCGCTTTCGCTGGGCCTCGATGACCGCCAGATGCTCGGCGTTAATCTCCGGCACCACCATGGGCACATCCTCTGTCCAGCGGTGGGCGGAGTTGTTAGAAACGATGGGACATTCCAGCTTGGCGTAGGTTTCCTCCAGCGCCCGGATGGCGTCCTTTGGCATATCCACGGCGCAGAAACAGAAATCCACCATACCGGCCAGCTTCTCCGCGTCCGCCTCAGCGTCCAGCACCGTCAGGGACTTTGCGGCTTCGGGGCAGGGAATATCCAGAGCCCAGCGGTCACAGACGGCCTCCCAATAGGACTTTCCCGCGCTTCTGGCGCTGGCAGCGATGGCGGTGAGCTGGAACCAGGGATGGTTTTCCAACAGGGTCACAAACCGCTGGCCCACCATACCCGTACCGCCGATGATGCCGACCTGATACCGTTTCATAGCAGATTCCTCCTTCGGGTCCCGGGAAATCGTCGATACCGGTTGAATCCGGGGCCAATGTGTATTATAATAATTAAGATATGTACGTCTATGAGATGTGTTTTTACACCGTGGACATTTGTCTATATAATAGCAGACAGATCCTCTATCGTCAAGGTATTCGCCATTGGGAGGTTTTATGAAAAAACGTGTGTTGTCCTTTCTGTTTATCATCACTTTGTTCAGCCTGACTGCCGTTTCGGCGTCCGCTGTGGTCAATGACACCCTGAAGGTGGGCATCCGCTGGGGCGACACGGCTCTGGAAGCCGCCAATCTGGAAAACGCCGCGGGGTCCGGATACGAGTTCGGCTACTATGACGAGGACCGGGAGTTCGTCTATCTGGACGAGACCGACGAGACCACCATCACCATGCAGGCTTCCGGCTCCGGAAACGGCGTGACGGTGACGGAGACCCGCAGTGGGGAGGTCTTGTTCCAATTCCGGGACAACGGCTACTGTCTCGGCATCCGCCCCATAGGACGGCACACGGAGACCTGGTGCAAGGGCTATAAGTACCCCGGCGGCTTTGAGTACCGACCCAACGCCGACGGCACCCTGACGGTCATCAACGTGGTGGATGTTGAGGATTATGTGAAGGGCGTCGTACCCTACGAGATGGACAAGGACTGGCCGCTGGCGGCTCTGGAAGCCCAGGCGGTCTGCGCCCGCACCTATGCCGTAAAGACCCGGCATCCCTCTTTGGGCTTTGACGTCTGCGCCGGCACCGACTGTCAGGTGTACTATGGCCGCAACCGGGCAACCGATATGACAGACGCGGCGGTGGACAACACGGCGGGCGAGATGATCTATTACGGCGGCAAGCCCGCAGATACGGTGGTCTACTGCGCGTCAAACGGCGGGGCCACGGAGGACGCCGCCAATGTCTGGAGCAGCATTCCCTATCTGGTGGGGAAGAAGGACCCCTATGAGGCCAAGACCAACATTCCCAATTACAACTGGGCTGTTACCTACACCGCCGACGAGCTGACGTGGATCTTAGAGCAGAAGGGGTACAGCATCGGCACTGTGAAAAACGTCTATGTGGCGGAGTTCACGCCGATGGGCAACGTCAGCAAGGTGACCTTTGAGGGCAGCCGGGACAGCGTGACGGTGAAAGGGGAAACCTGCCGCACGATCTTCTATTCCAGCACCTATAATAAATCCGTCAAGAGCCAGCGGTTTACCATCAACGGAGCCGGCGCAGCCTCCGGCGGCATTTATATCAATGACAGCAATACGGTGATCCGCTCCTTGGAAGGGATCAGCGTCCTCAGCGGCGGCGGAAAGACCGTCAGACTGGATGGCAGCGCATCGGTGCTGTCCGCCTCCGGAACATCTACGGTGGGCGAAGGCCAAACACCTGCGTTTTCCCGGGACGGCACCTTTACCATCACCGGCAGCGGCAGCGGCCACAATCTCGGCATGAGCCAGTACGGTGCCAAGGCCATGGCGGAGCTGGGGTATACCTATGACGAAATTCTGGAATTCTACTATACAGATATTACCATCAAGTGAGGTTGAACATGAAAACAAGCGATTTTAACTACCAGCTCCCGGAGGAACTGATCGCCCAGACGCCGCTGGAGCGGCGGGACGGTTCCCGGCTCATGACTCTGGACCGGAACACCGGCACCTGGGAGCATCACCATTTCTACGAGCTGCCGGACTTCCTGAACCCCGGTGACTGCCTGATCCTGAACGATTCCCGGGTGCTGCCCGCCCGTCTGCTGGGTCAGCGTCTGCCGGGAGGCGGCGCCTGTGAGGTGCTGCTGCTCATCGACCGGGGAGAAAAGACGTGGGAATGTCTGGTGCGCCCGGGACGGCATATGCGGGAGGGAGCCAAACTCTCCTTCGGCAACGGCGAGCTGACGGCAGAGGTCACAAAGGTCCTGCCGGACGGCAACCGTCTGGTGCGCTTTGATTACGAGGGAATTTTCCTGGAGATTTTGGAGCATCTGGGTAAAATGCCCCTGCCGCCCTACATCAAGGAGGAACTTCAGGATCAGGAGCGGTATCAGACGGTGTACTCCAAGGTGTTGGGCAGCGCGGCGGCCCCTACGGCGGGACTGCACTTCACCCCGGAGCTGTTGGAGCAGATCAAGGCCAAGGGCGTGAACATCGGCTATGTGACGCTCCATGTGGGTCTTGGCACCTTCCGCCCCGTGAAGGAGGACGAGATCACCGACCACGAGATGCACAGTGAATACTGCGTGATCTCGCAGGAGACGGCGGACCTCATCAACCGTACCAAAGCCAACGGCGGGCGCTGCATCTGCGTGGGCACCACCTCCTGCCGGACGCTGGAATCCTGGGCGGCGGAGGACGGCCACATGGAGGCCAAGGCCGGCTGGACCAACATCTATATCTACCCCGGCTACCGCTTCAAGGTGATGGACGGCCTTGTGACCAACTTCCACCTGCCGGAGAGCACCCTCATCATGCTGGTGTCCGCCTTTGCCGGACGGGAGCATGTTCTGGCCGCTTATGAGGAAGCCGTCCGGGAAAAATACCGCTTTTTCAGCTTCGGCGATGCCATGTTCCTGCGCTGATCGCTGATTTTTGCAAAATTTCCAAATGATTTTCCCGGTTTATACGGCTTTTCTTCGATTATCTATTGAAATCACAGAAAAAATTGAGTATAATATTAGTGCTCATTTTTCAAAACAGGAGGATCATTCCAATGATCAATATTACGAAGGACACCATCATCGGTGATATTCTGGACGTTGCACCTCAGACTGCGCCCATTTTCCTGTCCATCGGCATGCATTGCCTGGGCTGCCCCTCTTCCCGCGGCGAGACCGTGGAGGAGGCCTGCATGGTCCACGGCATCGACGTGGACAAGCTGCTGGCTCTGGTGAACGAGGAAGCCAACAAGGCTCAGTAATTGCACCACTCGACAGGACGCATACGGGATACCGTATGCGTCCTGAACCATGCCCGGAACGAACGGAAAGTGTTCGTTAACGGAAAGGAAAGGTGTGTGCGGAAAACCCAGAAGGGGTTTTCTGCACGATTTCAATCAAACGGTTTTTCACATGAAAAACCAACCCCGCAGGAACGAAGTTCTTGCGGGGACGCATACGGGATACCGTATGCGTCCTGAACCGTGTCCGGAACGAACGGACAAAACCACCGGAAAGGGGAGAGACCATGCGGGCGCTGGAATTGCCGCCCCGGCTGCGGCTGATCGCCGGGTGGGTGCCTGAGGGCGCGTATCTGGCCGATGTTGGCACCGATCACGGCTATCTCCCCACATGGCTGTGGCTTCAGGGAAAGATCCGGGGAGCAGTGGCCAGCGATCTGCGGCCCGGCCCGTTGGAGCGGGCCAAGGTGACCGGATCGCTCTACGGTACGGACAACATTGAATACCGACTCTGCAACGGCCTTGCCGGGATCCGCCCCTCTGAGGTGGACACCGTTACCATTGCGGGGATGGGAGGGGAGACGATCCTCTCGATCCTGAAGGCCGCACCGTGGACGGCGGACGGACAGCACACGCTGCTGCTGCAGCCCCAGTCCCATGAGGAAATGGTGCGGCAATATCTGGCGGAAAACGGTTTTGCCATCACGCGGGAAGCACTGGTCCGCGACCGGGGAACCCTGTACACTGTGATGGAGGCCAAGGCGGGGAAAATGGAACTGTCCCTCAGTCAGGTCTGGGGCGGCATAGGGCTGGCCCACGATCCGCTGGCGGATCGATACATCGTTGAAAAAATCGTCCGCACGCAGATGGCACTGGCGGGAGCGAAACGCTCCACCCGGCTGCAAGCGCGGACGGAGGAACTGCGGAAGATTTTGACCGCGTTATTACGGGCAAGAGAGGAGTGGCGCCATGCCAACCGTCGCACAAATTGAACAGGCGTTATTCCAGCTGGCCCCCAAGGAGCTTGCGTTCGATTGGGACAACGTGGGGCATCTGGAAGGCAGCCCCGATCAGGAGGTCCAGCGGGTGCTGGTGGCGCTGGACGTGACGGAGAATGTGGTCTCCGAAGCGGAAAAGCTGGGCTGCCAGCTCATCGTGTCCCACCATCCGCTGATGAACGTCCGCTGGCATCAGGCGGAGATGCAGACCCTGCGGCCCGACCGCTATCTGGGCCGTCTGCTGCGGAGATTGGTGAAAGCGGATATTTCTGTGATCTCCATGCACACAAATCTGGATATTGCCCCCGGCGGCGTCAACGACGCACTGGCCGAGGCACTGCGAATCGAGGACCCTGGGCCTATGCCGGGGGATGAGACCGGTCTCTGCCGTGTGGGACGGCTGCGAAACCCTGTAAAGCTATCTGACTTTGCAGCTGAGGTATGCGAGGCGTTGCGCGCAAACGGCGTCCGCTACGCCGGTGACCGGCCTGTGGAATATGTAGCGGTGGGCGGCGGCGCCTGCGGTGACGAGATCGATGCGGTGATCGCGGCAGGCTGCGACACCTTTGTGACATCAGATCTGACGTATCACCAGTTTTTAGACGCCGCTCCCAAGGGCATCAACCTCATCGACGCGGGGCATTTCCCCACGGAGGACCCGGTCTGCGCGAAAATCGTCGCCTATCTGGAGAAGGAATTTCCCCAGCTTATAATCATAAAATCGACTTCTCACAAGGAAGTCATCCAATATTTTGTTGAAGGAGAATAACTACTATGTCCGGACATTCTAAATGGCATAACATTCAAAAGACCAAGGGCGCTGCTGACGCCAAGCGTTCCGCCGCATTCACCAAGATCGCCAAGGAGATCATTGTTGCCGTCAAGGAAGGCGGCGGCTCCGGCGACCCTGCCAACAACTCCCGCCTGGCTACCGTGATTGCCAAGGCCAAGGCCGTCAACATGCCCAACGACAACATCAAGCGCACCATTGATAAGGCGCTGGGTGCCGGAAACACCGAGAACTTTGAGGCTGTCACCTATGAGGGCTACGGTCCCGGCGGTGTGGCCGTCATCGTGGACGCTCTGACCGACAACCGTCAGCGTACCGCTCCCGAGGTTCGTCACGCCTTTGATAAGTGCAACGGCAATCTGGGCGCGCAGGGCTGCGTGTCCTGGAGCTTTGACCGGAAGGGTGTGATCGTCATTGACAATGAGGATCAGGAGCTGGACGAGGATACCGTAATGATGGACGCGCTGGAGGCCGGTGCTGCCGACTTCGAAGCTGACGGCATGGTGATGGAAGTCCGCTGCGAGCCCGATGACTTCAACACTGTGGTCAAGGCACTGGAGGACAAGGGCTACACCTTCCTCTCCGCCGACATCGCCATGGTGCCCCAGAACTACATCTCTCTCACCGAGGAGGGCGACCTGAAGAATATGCAGAAGCTCATTGATATGCTGGAGGACAACGACGATGTCCAGAACGTCTGGCATAACTGGGAGAACGAATAACGGAATCTTTCTGTGACCGGACGGGCGTTTCCTTTCTGCCCGATAGAGGAACAGGGGAGGGGGAATGTCCCTCCGATGACCTCTGGAAAGATGTTGCATAAATTAAAAAACGGTTGAAATAAAGCGGTGGTGTTCCATTCGGAACACCACCGCTTTTCTATTTCGGCAAATCTTTATGTAACAAGGGATAGCGTTGTTACTAATGCAACGCTTTTCGGGAGTTCACATAATTCCGGTATGAAAAAACCTACTTCTTCCCCAAGACCTCCCGCCGCACATAGTCGAAGGCGGCGTCCTCTCCCTGATCCCGGAGGACGATCAGGATGGTCTCCAGCAGTTCCGAGGTGGCCGGATGCATGAGCAGCCGCTTCTTTTTGCCATACTGGAAAAACTGGTAGGGGTCTCCCGGCTGGAAATCCTGCCCCCGGTAGACCTTACTGGCAGCCAACCGGTCGCAGAACATCTCCGCTACATATTTTTTCGGCATCTCCACGCCGATGATGCCCTCACCGCTGACACCGTAATCGGTCCAGTATTCAAAATGGTGGCGGTTGCGGCCCTTGTGGTGCATCCACGAGGCGCTGTAGCCGATGTCCCGGCGCTGGGCGTCATTGGGGCTGCGGTCTCCCTGAAAATATTTGACGCCGGCCCAGAACTCCACCGGAGAGAACTTGGACAGATCGTGGGTCAAGCCCTGCCAGTATAGCCCCAGACGGAAACAGTGCTGCCGCACCAGATGCCGATGGCGCTGGACCGTTTTCAGATGCCGCCAGAAATCCACACACTTCACCTCATGAACAGAATAGAAATACTATATCATATTCCAACAGAAAAAACGAGGACCTGTATGAAATTTTTCCCGCTGTTCAAACTATGGGCGAGGTGGTTTGATGGACGGAGGATTTTTTCTGTGTCCCGATGTGTGGGAATTTCTGCTGCCCGCAGAGATTTGCCATCTGCGGGACGCCTGGGCGGTCTGTCGAAAGCGGTGGGATCTGCTGACGCTGACGCCGATGGGCTGTGCGCTGCTGCCGGAGCCTGCGGCGGTGACAGCGGGGATCCTGCTACTGCCGGGGGACTGCCCCAGAAGCGATCTCCGGGCGGGAACAGTGGTGACCTACGGCCTGTCCCCACGGGACAGCATCACCCTGTCCAGCCTGCGGGAGCCGGTGCTGTGCGTCCAGCGGACGCTGCCGCTGCTGTGCGGCGGCGTATTGGAGCCACAGGAATTTCCCCTGCCGGGGGTAGAGGGGGCGGAGCGGCTGCTGCCCGGTGTGGGGACCCGGCTGCTGTGGACCGGCTCGCCCTATCCTCTGTGAGAAACGGGGCGTTTACCGGGAGTTTTTGGCGGCGGCCTGTAAGATCCGCACGAAAACCGCCATGACTGCAAGCTGCGTCAGTGTGAACAGGAGGGCGAGGCCGCGGGCCTCGTAATAGCAAAAGCTGTCCCAATTCAGAAACACCTCCGCCAGTGCGGTCAACGGGAGAGTGAGCCAGATGTATTTGTGGGCGATCAAGCGGAACAGGAGCGGGAGCAGGAAGGTCAGCGTGAAGGGGAGCGGCTGGAGCAGGTATTGCCCGAACAGCTTTGCCAGCGCGGCCGCAGTGGATAGGGTCATGGTTATCACACCTCCGTCAGTTCCGATTTTCGTCGATTCTATCCTATATAATAAAGGATACCAGATTTCTCCGGATGCTTCAAGATGATTGAAAATCCGGGGATGGGCTGCCGCCCCTTCAAAATCCGGGACAGGACATGGGGAAAAAACTTGACAACAGTCGGAAAAACGGTATAATGACTTCTGTATTCAATCTTTAAAAACGCTTGGATGAAGTCAGCTTTCCGAAACCGGATCAGCGAGAGGGAGATTTGGTGCAAGTCCCTTACCTACGCCGGAAAGCAGCCGCTTCGGAGCAGTCCGCGGTGAGCGGGACGGGTCACGCCGTTACCGGTGGCTAAGATGCCCCCAAGGATGGGGGATAATTAGGGTGGTACCGTGAAGCAATGCTTCGCCCCTATGTCCGGGGCGGAGCATTTTATTTTTCGGTAAGAAAGCCGCTGCGGAACACCGCCGACGGCTCCGTTCCGGCCGGAAACCCGGTTTACAGTCAAAAATCAAGAAATTTACATAAAAATGGAGGAAATGATTATGTCTCAACCCAAGAACTACGGTCTCAACGAGCTGCGGGAAATGTTCCTGCACTTCTTTGAGACCAAAGACCATCTGCGTCTGCCCAGCTTTTCCCTGATCCCCCAGAACGATGCTTCTCTGCTGCTCATCAACTCCGGTATGGCGCCCATGAAGCCCTACTTTACCGGCGAGCAGGAGCCGCCCCGTCACCGGGTCACCACCTGCCAGAAGTGCATCCGTACCGGCGATATTGAGAACATCGGCCACACTGCCCGCCACGGCACCTATTTTGAGATGCTGGGCAACTTCTCCTTTGGCGATTACTTCAAGAAAGAGGCCATCCACTGGGCGTGGGAATTCCTGACCAGCCCCGAATGGGTGGGTCTGGACCCCAACCGTCTGTATCCCTCCGTGTTCGCCGGCAACGAGACTACCCCCGCCGACGATGAGGCCTTCCGCATCTGGCATGAGGAGATCGGTATTCCCGAGGACCGGATCTTCAAGTTCGGCAAGGCGGACAACTTTTGGGAGCACGGCTCCGGCCCCTGCGGCCCCTGCTCCGAGATCTACTATGACCGTGGTGAGAAGTACGGCTGCGGCAAGCCCGGCTGCACCGTGGGCTGCGACTGCGACCGGTACATGGAGGTCTGGAACGTGGTGTTCTCCCAGTTCGACAACGATGGCCACGACCATTACACCGAGCTGAAGCAGAAGAATATCGACACCGGCATGGGTCTGGAGCGTCTGGCCGTGGTGTGCCAGGACGTGGACTCCCTGTTCGATGTGGATACCGTTATGAACATCACCAACAAGGTCACGGAAATCACCGGCGCCAGCTACGGCCAGAGCCAGGAGAAGGACGTGTCCCTCCGTGTCATCACCGACCATATCCGTTCTGCCAGCTTCATGATCTGCGACGGCGTTCTGCCCAGCAACGAGGGCCGGGGCTATGTGCTGCGCCGCCTGCTGCGCCGGGCCGCCCGCCACGGCAAGCTGCTGGGCGTCAACAAGCCCTTCCTGTATGAGGTGGTGGACACCGTTGTTCACGAAAACGAGGGCCACTATCCCGAGCTGCGGGAGCGTCAGGCCTATATCACCAAGGTCATCCGGGTGGAGGAGGAGAACTTCTCCAAGACCATCGACGGCGGCATGAAGATCTTCGATCAGCTGCTGGCTGAGCACAAGGAAAAGGGGGAGACCACCTTCTCCGGCGCCGACGCCTTCAAACTGTACGATACCTACGGCTTCCCCATCGACCTGACCATCGAAATGGTGGAGGACGCCGGCATGACGCTGGACCGCTCTGCCTTCGATCAGGAGATGCAGGAGCAGAAGACCCGCGCCCGTGAGGCCCGGAAGGCGCTGGGCGATCTGGGCTGGGCCGGCGTGGAGTTCGGCAAGGACATCCCCTCTACCGAGTTTGTGGGCTATGACCGCGATACCGTGGAGGACGCCAAGGTGGTCGCCCTTGTTGTGGAGGACGAGCTGGCTGAGGAGCTGATGACCGGTGTGGACGGCATCGTGGTTCTGGACAAGACGCCCTTCTATGCGGAAATGGGCGGTCAGGTGGCCGACCACGGCGTCATCACCTGCGGCGATGCCAAGTTCAAAGTTAATAACGTTCAGAAAAACAAGGGCGGCAAGTTCATGCACTACGGCAAGGTGGTCTCCGGCTCCTTTAAGGTGGGCCAGACCGTGACGGCCTCCATCGACACGGAGCGCCGCAAGGCCGTCCGCCGTGCCCACAGCACCACCCATCTGCTGGACGCGGCGCTGAAGAAGGTGCTGGGCGACCATGTGCATCAGGCGGGCTCTCTGGTGGAGCCTGACCGCCTGCGGTTCGACTTTACCCACTTCGAGGCCATTACCCCCCAGCAGCTGTCTCAGGTGGATAAGTTGGTGAACGACGCCATTCTGGAGGGCATCCCTGTGGTGACAGAGGTGCTGCCCATCGAGGAGGCCAAGAAGAAGGGCGCTGTGGCCATGTTCGGCGAGAAGTACGGCGACGTGGTCCGCGTGGTGGAAATGGGCGGCGTGTCCATGGAATTCTGCGGCGGCACCCATGTGGATAACACCGCCAAGGTGGGTCCCTTCCGCATCAAGAGCGAGGCGTCCGTAGCCTCCGGTGTCCGCCGGATCGAGGCCACCGTGGGCCAGCTGACGCTGGATACCATCAACCGCAATCAGCAGGTGCTGTTCCACATCGCCCAGATGTTCAAGACCAACCCCGGCGAGCTGGAGAACCGTCTGGAGCAGCAGATGAACGAGATGAAGGATCTGCGCCATGAGCTGGAGAAGTTCAAGGAGCAGGCTTCTCTGGGCGAGGCACGGAGCTTTCTGGCCTCCGCTAAGACGGTGGGTGAGCTGAAGGTCATCACCGCTCAGCGGGATGGTATGGACGCTGCCGCCATGCGCAAGCAGGGCGACTTCCTCCGGGACAAGGAGCCCGGCGTGGTGGGCGTTCTGGCCTCTGTCAATGACGGTAAGGTGACGCTGCTGGCCGTTTGCGGCAAGGACGCCGTGGCCAAGGGCGTGAAGGCCGGCGATATCATCAAGGCCATCGCCCCCATCTGCGGCGGTAAGGGCGGCGGCAAGCCCGACAGCGCCATGGGCGGCGGCACGGAAGTCAGCAAGGTGGATGACGCGCTGGCAGCCGTGGACGATTTCGTGGCCGGCAAGCTGTAAAAAGGAGACGCATATGCTGATTCGTTTTGATGAACTGGAGCCCTCCGTTGTTTCTCACATGAAGGGAGGCGAGGGGGAGGCGCGTTTGCAGCTTGTTCAGGATGTGGACAACAAGATCATGCGCAGCGTGCTGGCCCCCGGTGCTTCTATCGGCCTCCATACCCACGAAACCAGCAGCGAAGTCATGTATTTTCTGTCCGGCACCGGTAAGGTGCTGTATGACGGGGTCTGGGAGCCGGTGGCTCCCGGCACCTGCCACTATTGCCCCAAAGGTCACAGCCACAGCCTTGTCAACGATGGCACGGAGGATCTGGTGACCTTCGCCGTGGTGCCGGAGCACGAAAAGAGATAACATCCGATCGGAAAGGAGCCTATCTATGAGCGATTGCCTGTTCTGTAAGATCATCGCCGGGGAGATCCCCAGCAGCAAGGTCTATGAAGACGAGCTTTGCTATGCCTTCAACGACATTGCCCCTCAGGCACCCACCCATTTTCTGGTGGTGCCCAAGGCCCACATCCAGTCCGTTTCCGCTGTAACGGCGGAGAACAGCGCTGTGGTGGCCCATATTTTTGAGGTCATCGCCAAGCTGTCCAAGGAGTTGGGCTTTGACGAGGCGGGCTACCGGGTGGTGTCCAACATCGGCGAGGCGGGCCAGCAGTCCGTGCCCCACCTGCACTTCCATGTGCTGGCCGGACGGGATATGACCTGGCCTCCGGGCTGATTGAGTGAAAAACGGTGCGGGACGCTTTATGCGCCCCGCACTGTTTATTTCCGATGGAGCGGTGCATGAGAAGGGCGGGAGCGCCTTCCGCTTGCGTTTAATTTTCTAATTTGGACAAAAGACTGGCGGAGTGTGTGAGAAAGTAGTATACTCTGAGTTGGCTCCGTATGGGAACAATTATCCGATTTGAATGTTTCCAATTGGTAACATTCAATAGGGTGATTCTTATGGAGATCAGACGCTTGCGGGATTTGAGAGAAGATCATGACAAATCTCAAAAAGCAATAGCGGAATATTTGAATATGCACCGCAGCGTTTACCGGCGCTACGAAAGCGGCGAACGGGAAACTCCGGCGTGGGTGCTGGATAAGCTGGCGGACTACTACCACGTCAGCACGGACTACCTGCTGGGACGGACGGACCGGCCGGAGCCGTATCCTGTCAAATGAGACGGCTGGCGCTGTTCTGCGGCGGGTTTGCCGCAGGGATCTTTCTGGCGCAGTATCTGCTGCCGGGCGGCTGGCTGCTGTCCGGTGGCTTGGTGTGCCTTGCATTGGGCTTTGGGGCGCTGCTTCTGCCGGAATGTTGGCGGAAACGGGCGATCCTCTGTCTGGTGGGCGCGGCGCTGGCGCTGGGGTGGAACTGGCTGTATGTCCGGCAGGTCAGCGGACCCATGGAGGCCTTGGCGGACACCCAGCAGGCCCTGACCATGACCCTGACGGAGTATCCCACCGAGACCCGCTTCGGCGCAAAGGTGACGGTGCGGGCGGAGGGACTGCCGGGGAAGCTGACTTATTACGGTGATCCGCCCCTTTTGCAGCTTTCTCCCGGTCAGCGGCTCACCGACGAGGTGTATCTGCAAAGCGCGTCCCGCATCCGGGACGACGATGTGACGGTATTCAACTCCAAGGGCGTGTTTCTCCTGGCGTACAGCCGGGGGACGGCGGCCTTTCATGCCGGGACGGTGGACGCGCCCCGGTGGTGGCCCGCCCGGTTGGGCCGGGCCATGCAGGAACGCATCCGGGAATTATTCTCCGGAGATGACGCCGGTTTTCTGCTGGCGCTGCTGACGGGCCGGAAAGGGGAACTGTCCACCCAAGCGGACGTGGATCTGTCCGAGGCGGGGGTCTATCACATTCTGGCAGTCAGCGGGATGCACTGCGCGTATCTGCTGGCGATGGTGGGCTTTCTTGCGGGAAAGCACCGCCGGCGTCTGACAGCGGCGGCAGCCATCCCCACGCTGATCTTCTACGCAGTGCTCACCGGCGGGTCTCCCTCGGTGGTGCGGGCCTGCGTGATGCTGAGCTTTCTGACGGCGGCGCCCCTGTTCCGCCGGGAGAGCGACCCGCCTACGGCAATGCTGGCGGCGCTGTTTCTGATTTTGGTGAACAATCCATTTGCGGTCAAATCTGTCAGCCTGCAGCTGTCCTTCGGGGCGGTGGCGGGGCTTTTGTGGCTGTCGCCCCGGGTCTACCGGGGGCTGGCAGGAGAGAAAAAGCATGGCAGGCTTTTTACCTTTACAACTGTTAGTATTTCGACAACCTTCGGGTGTCTGGCACTGACGGCGCCTATCAGCGCCTACTATTTCGGCAGTTTCGCCCCGGTGTCCCTTTTGAGCAACCTGCTGTGCCTGTGGGCGGTGGGCATCGTGTTCATCGGCGGGCTGGCGGCGGTGCTTCTCAGCTTTTTCTACCTGCCGCTGGGGACGGTGATCGGCCTTGTACCCCGGCTGCTGATCAAGTATATTCTGGCCGTGTGTCACGCACTGGCGGCGTTGCCGTATCATGGCGTGTATTTCTGCAATCCCTATCTGAAATACTGGATGGGGTTCGTGTATCTCCTGTTTGCTGCCGCGTGGCTGCTAAAGCCCAAGGGTCGGCGAAAATTTGCCGTGGCCGCCGCGCTGAGCGTCCTGACGCTGGCGGTGACGGTGCGGGCGGGGGAGAGCCGGTTCTGTCACCGGCTGAACGCCGCGGCGGTGGACGTGGGACAGGGACAAAGCGTCATTTTGAGATCCGGGACGGAGACCGCCTTAGTGGACTGCGGCAGCGGAAACAACTGGCGGGACGCCGGCTGCGACACGGCGGACGAGCTGCTGACCATGGGCTGCTGCCGGGTGGGCCGGGTGATTTTGACCCATTTCGACGATGACCACATCAACGGCGTGGAGCATTTATTGGCCCGGATGGGCGCGGAGACGCTGACGATCCCGAAAGCGGAGGGCGGCGCGGCGCTGGACCGGCTGCTGGAGCTGGCGGAGCGGTACGGCATGGACGTGGAGACTGTGACCGAGGAGACCCATCTGCCCTTTGGAAACGGAGAATTGACCATTTTTCCGCCCTTGGGCGTCAGCGGGAGCAACGAACTGGGGCTCACTGTGCTGGCTTCGGCGGGGGAGCATGACTTCCTCATCACCGGCGACATGGAGCGGGCCACGGAAAAGAAGTTAATCGAGACTTACGAGCTGCCGGAGTTGGACGTTCTCATGGCGGGACATCACGGCTCCAAGAACTCCACGTCGAAGGAACTGCTGGACGCGGTGACACCGGGGACGGTCATCATCAGCGTGGGAAGCAATTCCTACGGGCACCCGGCGGAGGATACCCTGCGGCGGCTGGCCCGGGCAGGCTGCGATATTTACCGGACGGACCGCCACGGGACGGTCTATCTATCATTTGATTAGGAGCACATCATGGCATACGCAAAGAAAACCGCGAAGAACGAAGCCTATCAAAAACTGAAAACAGATCTGAAAGAGGGGAACCCTCTGGGGAACGCCTACCTCTTTTACGGAGAGGAGAGCTATCTCCGGGAATATTACCTGGGGGAGATCCGGAAAACGCTGATCCCTGCCGGGTTTGAGGAATTCAACTATCACGCTCTGGAAGGCAAGGACCTGACGGCCCAGAGCCTGACGGAAATGGCGGAGGCCATGCCTATGATGGCGGAGCGGACGCTGATCGTGGTGACGGACTGGGACATCTACAAGCTGAATGAGGATCAGCGGGAGCGGTTCATCGCCCTGCTGGAGGATCTGCCGGAGTACTGCTGCATCGTGTTCGTGTATGACACGGTGGCCTACAAGCAGAACAAGACGCTGAAGAAGCTGTGCAAGGCCATGGACGGCCATGTGACGCCCGTCGAGTTCAAGGCCCAGGACACCTCGGACCTGACGGCCTGGATTGCCAGGCGGTTCAAGGCATTGGGCAAGCAGATCGACCGGCAGACGGCGGAGTATCTGATTTTCCTCTGCGGCGGACTGATGACGGGGCTTTCTCAGGAGATCGCCAAGATCGGGGCCTACGCCAAGGGAGAAGTCATCACCCAGCGGGACATTGACGCGGTGGCAGACCCGGTGCTGTCGGCGGAGATCTTCAAAATGACGGATGCGGTGTCCCAGAGCGACTACAACAAGGCTGCCGCCATTTTGGGGGACCTGCTGAAAATGCAGGAGGAGCCCATCGTGATCCTGGCGGCGCTGGGGAGCCAGCTGCGGCGGCTCTACACCGCCCGGATGGCCATTGACAGCGGCAAGGACAAATACTGGCTCATGGAGCTGTGGGAGATGCGCTCGGACTATCCGGCAAAGCTGCTGTTACAGTCCGCCAAGCGGGTCAGCGCCCAGTGGTGCGGTGACGCGGTGAAAATGTGTCAGGTGGTGGATCTGCGGATGAAGAGCCAGCGGGGCGTAGACCCGGCGGAGGAACTGAAGCTGCTGCTGGCCCGGTTAGGAGCGGCCCGAAAATGAGAAAGATCAAGGAAGTCATCGTAGTGGAGGGCCGCTACGATAAGAATACGCTGGCGCAGGTGGTGGACGCCACGGTGGTGACACTGGGCGGCTTTGCTGTGTTCAACGACAAGGAAAAGGTGGCCTTTCTCCGGCGCTTGGCGGCGGAGCGGGGACTAATCGTCCTGACGGACAGCGACGGCGCTGGTTTTGTGATCCGCAACTACCTGAAGGGGGCGCTGCCCAAGGAGCAGGTGAAGCAGGCATACATCCCGGACATCCACGGCAAGGAAAAGCGTAAGCGCGCCCCCGGCAAGGAGGGCAAGCTGGGAGTAGAGGGCATGAAGCCGGAGGTGATTTTGGAGGCTCTCCGCCGGGCGGGGGCCACATTTTTAGACGAAACGGCGGAGCCGGCGGCGGAAAAAACGCCCATCACCAAGGCAGACCTGATGGAATGGGGGCTGGCCGGAGGAGCGGGCAGCAGTCAGCGGCGGCAGGCGCTGCTCCGACGGCTGGATCTGCCGGAGCACCTGACCGCCAACGGGATGCTGGAGGCGCTGAACCTGCTGACCGACCGGGAGAAACTGGCGGAACTGCTGCAAGACCAATGAGAGAAGAAAACTTCCCGCCGAAAATTCAGCGGGAAGTTTTGCGTTCAGTTCCGTATGTTCTTTTTGAGGAAAGACCAAGCAAGGTCGATGGCGAAGACCCCACCGGTTATGGCGAACATTATCGCAGCTTCGCTGGCGGACGTCAGCCATCCCAACTGCCAAAAGGCGCAGCAGATCGCACTCAGGATCGCAAAGGTGAGGAGGATCTTTAAAACGGCCTTTTTCACGGTCAGCATCCTTTCGGTTGATTTTTTCTCGGTTCGGTCAGGTATGCTCCGCCTCGTACTTTTTCAGAAAGTCCACCAGCGCCTCCACGCCCTCCTTGGGCATGGCGTTGTAGATGGAGGCCCGGAGACCGCCGACGCTCTTGTGGCCCTTCAGGTTGTCGAATCCGGCGGCCTTGGCGGAGGCCGCCACCTCGGCATCCTGCTCCTTGGAGGGGGAGAAGAAGGGAACGTTCATCAGGGAGCGGTCCTCCTTCCGGACAGCGGCAGTGAAGAATTGGCTCCGGTCCAGGAAATCGTACAGAACGGCGGCCTTTTCTTCGTTACGCTGTGCCATGGCCTCCAATCCGCCGTTGGCCAGCAGGTATTGGAACACCTTGCCGCAGCAGTAGATGGACCAGCAGTTGGGAGTATTATAAAGGGAGTCGGCGTCAGCGTGGGTTTTGTAGCGGAGATAGGTGGGGACGAATTCCGGCAGATCCTCCCGGATCAGGTCCTCCCGGATGATGACAATAGACATACCGGCGGGGCCTACGTTCTTCTGGACGCCGGCCCAGATCAGACCGTACTTGCTGACGTCGCAGGGGCGGGAGAGGAACAGGGAGGACTGGTCCGCCACCAGAACCTTGCCCTTGGTGTTTGGCAGCGTGTGGTAGGCGGTGCCGTTGATGGTCTCATTTTCGCAGATGTAGACGTAATCGGCGTTGTCCGGGATGTCCAGATCGGAGCAGTCGGGGAGATAGGAGAAGTTCTTATCGGCGGAGGAGGCAACGATCTTGACTTCACCGTATCGCTTGGCTTCGGCAATGGCCTTTTTGCTCCAAGCGCCGGTCTCCACATAGCAGGCCACGCCGTTTTTCATCAGGTTCATGGGAACCATGGCAAACTGCACCGTACCGCCGCCCTGAACAAAGAGCACCTTATAGTTATCAGGAATGTGCATCAGCGTCCGCAGATCGGCTTCTGCCTGAGACAGGATCTCCTGAAATACCGGAGAGCGGTGGCTCATCTCCATGACGCTCATGCCGCTGCCGTGATAGTTCAGCACTTCGGCGGCGATCTCCTCCAGAACGGACTCCGGCATCATAGCGGGTCCGGCGGAAAAATTATAAACACGGTCGTATCTCATGGGCGCTTCCTCGCAATCTGAAAATTTTCTCTCATTATAATGCGGATCCCGCCGGGAATCAACGGAAAAAGCGGCAAAATCTGACGGATAAAATCTGCGGCTCTCCGGTAAAACCGCCTGCAAAGGAAAAAACGGTATTTCTACAATTTTTCGCAAAAAAAGGATTGACGGCGGGAAGGTTCTGTGTTAAAATCAATATTACCTGTGAAAAAGGGCTTTTTTGTTGTGCGTTTTTTCGCTTTACGCACAGAGGAAGGCCGCTTTCAAAACCGCAGGGAGGCAGTCGGTATCCCCGGCACGCCGGGAACGATACCAATAATAAGGAGGTGCCGTTAATGCGCGTAAAAGTCACTTTGAGATGCAATGAGTGCAAGCAGAGAAACTACAATACGATGAAGAACAAGAAGAATACCCCGGACAAGCTCGAGCTCAACAAGTATTGCCGGTTCTGCAAGAAGCACACGCTCCACAGCGAGACCAAGTAAAAGCGGATCACACTGAGAAAGGGCGTGTAGAATTATGGCAGAAGAAGCGAAGAAGAGCCGCGGAGCCTGGTTCCGCGAAATGAAAAGCGAATTGAAAAAAGTCACCTGGCCCAATCAGAAGACCGTGGTCAAGAACACCGGTACCGTGCTGCTGTGCTCCCTGCTCATCGGCGCGTGCATCTGGATCTTTGACGGCGTGGCCTACTCTTTGATCCAGGCGATCCTGAGCCTGTTTCAGGGTTAAGGAGTGCCGCAATGTCGGAAAACGCGAAGTGGTATGTGATCCATACCTATTCCGGTTATGAAAACGCCGTTAAGACCAGCATTGAGAAATTCGTCAACGGACGGGGCATGGAGGATATGATCCTGCGGATGGAGATCCCCGTGGAGACTGTAAAAGAGGTCAGCGAGTCCGGCGAGGCGAAAGAAGTCGAGCGCAAGGTGTTCCCCGGTTATGTGCTTATCAAAATGGTCATGACGGACGACACCTGGCATCTGGTGCGGAATGTCCGCGGCGTCACCGGTTTTGTCGGTACTGCCAACAAGCCCATCCCCCTGACGGAGGAAGAGGTGCTTGCCATGGGCATGGAAAAGCACGAGATCGTCGTGGGCTACAACGTCGGCGACCATGTTCGTATCGTGGATGGCCCCTTGGCCAGCTTCACTGGCGTTGTGGAAGACATCGAACCCGAAAAGAATCAGGTCAGCGTCATGGTCTCCATGTTCGGTCGCGAGACCCCCGTGGAACTGGAGCTGGATCAGGTGGAAGTCCTGAACTGATTTTTCCCGCCGGGATTCCCGGCAAACAGTGGGAGGGGCCATCGGCCCCGCCAAAGACGGACCTCGTCCGCCACCACATCTATGATTTAGGAGGTGCTACTCCGTGGCACAGAAGATTACTGGTTATGTAAAACTGCAGATCCCCGCAGGCAAGGCGACTCCCGCTCCCCCGGTTGGCCCCGCTCTGGGCCAGCATGGCGTGAACATCGCTGCTTTCACGAAGGAATTCAACGAGCGCACCAAGAATGACATGGGTCTCATCATTCCCGTTGTCATCACCGTATACGCTGACCGTTCCTTCTCCTTCATCACCAAGACGCCCCCCGCGGCCGTCCTGATCAAGAAGGAGTGCAACATCGAGTCTGGTTCCGGCGTCCCCAATAAGAACAAGGTCGCCACCATTTCCAAGGCTTCCGTTCAGAAGATCGCTGAGATGAAGATGCGCGACCTGAACGCCGGCAGCCTGGAGGCCGCTATGAGCATGGTTGCCGGTACCGCCCGTTCCATGGGCGTTGTGGTCGGCGACTAACAGACCATCAATTAACAAGGGCAAACACGCCTGTCAGTGCGTCTTTCCGGCGCTTTTTGCCCTTTTCGCCTTGACGGGCGTCAGCTCGTCATCATCTCAAAAGTCAAAAATCACTCGAATATCCATCGCTGACAGGTGCGGGCAGTTTTGCCGGAGCAGAAATGCGTCCAGGTGACAAAAAGCCCGCAGGGAATACAGGGTGTATTGCCAAGGGCTCTGCGGAAGCATGGGGGCATTTCTGCCCGCCAAAACCGTATTCGCCCGTGTCAATTGATGGTCACAACAGCCGTGCGGTCAAAGACCGCTCGATACAGTGGGAGGACTAAGTTCCGAAGAACCACTATGAGGAGGAATAACATTGTTTAGAGGCAAGAAATATCAGGAGAGCGCCAAGCTGATCGATAAGAGCGCTCAGTATGAAGCCGCTGAGGGCATGGACCTCATCTGCAAGACCGCCAAGGCCAAGTTCGACGAGACCGTCGAGCTCCACGTGAAGCTGGGCGTTGACTCCCGTCACGCTGACCAGCAGGTCCGCGGCGCCATCGTGCTGCCCCACGGCACCGGCAAGACTGTCCGCGTGCTGGTGTTCGCCAAGGGCGACAAGGCTGACGCTGCCCGTGAGGCCGGCGCCGACTATGTGGGCGATATGGACATGGTGGAGAAGATCCAGAAGGAAAACTGGTTTGATTTCGACGTGGTCATCGCCAGCCCCGACATGATGGGTGTGGTTGGCCGTCTCGGTAAGGTGCTGGGCCCCAAGGGTCTGATGCCCTCTCCCAAGGCCGGCACCGTGACCCCCGATGTGGCCAAGGCCGTTCAGGAGTCCAAGGCCGGTAAGATCGAGTACCGTCTGGACAAGACCAACATCATTCACTGCCCCATCGGTAAGGTTTCCTTCGGCCCCGAGAAGCTGATGGACAACTACAACGCTCTCATGGGCGCCATCGTGAAGGCCAAGCCCGCCAGCGCCAAGGGCCAGTATATCAAGAGCTGCGTCGCCGCCACTACCATGGGCCCCGGCGTGAAGATGAATACTGCGAAGCTGGTCTAAGAACTGAAAGAGGGGAGAGATCCCTCATTCAATCCCGCTGAACGGAGGGAACGGAGATGTTCCTTCTGCGAAAACGGAAAATGATATTAAATTTTGGGAAAATGCTTGACATTATGCCAAAGTTTGATATAATAACAGTCGCGTTCCAAAGACAGCAGGTGGGGGAGACCCCGTAAGTCCTGCCGAGGATGGCAAAATCATTTTGATGATGCTTTTCTGTCCTCATGTCTTTCGGCATGAGGACAGTTCCTTTTTGAACGCCTCTGACCCGGGCGGACGGAGGTCCGCCGCAAATTCTCATGGAGGTGAAACCAAGTATGCCTAACGCAAAGGTCCTTTCCGAGAAGCAGGCAATCGTTGCCGAGCTGACCGAGAAGATCCAGAAGGCTACCGCAGGCGTCATCGTCGACTACAAGGGTATTACCGTTGAGGAAGACACCGCTCTGCGTAAGGAGTGCCGTGAGGGCGGCGTGGATTATGCGGTTGTGAAGAACACCCTGCTGCGCTTTGCTTTCAACAACACTGGCCTGAACGATCTGGATGATCTGCTGAACGGCACCACTTCTCTGGCTCTGGCTGATGATCCCGTGGCTCCCGCCCGCGTCATGGCCGATTACGCCAAGAAGCTGGACGGCAAGTTCGAGATCAAGGGCGGCTTCATGGACGGCAAGCCCGTCGATCTGGCCACCATTCAGTCTCTGGCTTCTATTCCCGCTCTGCCTGTCCTGCAGGCTCAGGTTCTGGGTACCATGCTGGCTCCCATTACCGGTCTGGCTGTTGTCCTGAAGCAGATCGCCGAGAAGAACGGCGCTCCTGCTGAAGAGGCTGTTGCCGAAGCTCCCGCCGCTGAATAATTCAGCGCACATCCCACACAAACAAAAATAACTATTAGGAGGCAAATACAATGTCTGAGAAAGTTACCGCTATGATCGAAGAGATCAAGGGTCTCACTGTTCTGGAACTGTCCGAGCTGGTTCACGCTCTGGAGGAAGAGTTCGGCGTTTCCGCCGCTGCTATGGCTGCTCCCGCTGCTGGTGCTGCTGCTCCCGCTGCTGAGGAGAAGACCGATTTCGACGTGGTCCTGACCGGCTTTGACGCTGCTGCCAAGATCAAGGTCATCAAGGTTGTCCGCGAGATCACCGGCCAGGGCCTGGCTGAGGCTAAGGCTACCGTCGAGGGCGCTCCTTCCACTCTGAAGGAAGCTGTCAGCAAGGACGAGGCCGAGGCTCTGAAGAAGCAGATCGAAGAGGCCGGCGGCAAGGTCGAGCTGAAGTAAGCAAGACTTTCTGCAACATAAAAAGCTCCGTGTCCATGGACACGGAGCTTTTTTGCAGCTTGAAACGTGTTTTTCGAGGGGAAAAGCTCACTTTTGCAGAAAAAATCAGCGAAGGCGGCACATGGCCCAGACGGCATTGTGGTCCGACAGCTCCGCACCCTGAAAGCGTTCCAGCGCGGAGCCGGGCTTGGCATAGGTGAGATCCTCCTTGGCTGTGGAGATCATCCGGCTTTCCGACGCAGTGACGCCCTTCAGCAGGATCCAGTCCAGACGCAGGGGCAGGGAATCGCCGTTGGGAAGGGGCTTGCGGCGGGTGAGACGGGGCTCCTTGGGGACGATCTCATAGCCGTCGGCGGCGCACAGGGGCAGCAGAGGTTCAAAGCTGCCCACATCCTCTAAGCAGCGGCGGCGCAGAGCGGGATCGGCCGCGATGGCGCCGATGTCCTCCTTGGCCCGGCCATCGAAGGTGTTGGTGTTCAGATCGCCGCCTAAGATCAGGGGCATATCGGGCAGCTCCTTACGGACGGCCTCCAGAATGGCGGCCATCTGGGCCTTGCGGCCCTCGCCGTGGGTGCGGTTTTCCAAGTGGATGGACACAGCGCCCACCGGCTGTCCGCCTACGTCCAGCTCCGCAAAGACGGCTAGCCGTCCGCCGATGCGCTTCTGGCGGTCGAAGTACCAGTTATACTGCTCGGGCAGACGGATCACACCGGCACGGCGGATGGGCCAGCGGGAGAAAACAGCGTTGCCATGGAAGCCCTTGGCGTTTTCGTCATTCACCAGTTCAATGAATTCAAGGCCCCAGGCGTAGTTCAAACCAAACGCCTGTGCCAGTTCACGGGCGGTGTTCTTGTTGCCGGAGCGGGCGCAGCCGTCATCCAGCTCGTTGGCCAGGATCACGTCAAAGGGCTGAATATCCGGGCAATCTTGCAGAAATTCCTGAATTTCCGGCAGGTTCACGCCCCGTTCCATGTTGAACATCAGGACGCCCAGGGCCTCCGGGATCTGTGCGGGCGGCGCGACAAAGTTATCAGTCTCCGCCTGGGAAAACTGGGGGATCATGGCCATGACCTCCGTCTGCGGCCGGTCATCTAACAGCGCCCCCAGACGCTTTCGTTCATTCAGCGGGATACCTTGCATGTATTCATTAACTCCTTTTCCTGCAAAATTTTACGGTAGGGAAGGGCTTGGAGCAAGTCTGCGGACCACAAAATAAAAGGGTAGCACAGACAAAAAACGCAACATGTGTAAACGTTTACGATATTAGATTAACAAGATTTGTAGAAAAGGTCAAGAAAAATCTGAAAATTCTCCGAAATGGTCAAAAATGGCGGACAAGTTTAGACAGATGCACAAGCCACTTGGGGACAGAGCTGCCAAGGCTTCCTTTTTGGGGCGGAATGTGGTATATTGGAAAAAAACATTGAGGAGGCATTATGACCGCAATGAAAGAACAGCCCTCCGCACGGCAGATCTACGGGACCATCGGACCGGCCTGTGCGGATGTGGAGACGCTGGAAGCCATGTTCCGGGCCGGGATGACCGGCATCCGGCTGAACCTCTCCCATGTGACGCTGGCTCAGGCGGCGGATCAGGTGGATGCACTGCATAAGGCGGCGCAGCGCTGCGGAAAGCAGGCGGAGCTGCTCATTGATATGCAGGGACCGGAGCTGCGGGTAGGCGTATTGGCGGAGCCGATGACGCTGAATGAGGGTGAAGTATTTGAATTAGGCGGCAAGGGAATTCCCTTGCCGGAGATTGCGATTCCTACGCTATTGCCCGGACAGGAGGTGCTTTTGGATGACGGCAAGCTGCTGCTGCGGGTCACGGAGCAGACTGAGACCGGCGCGGTGGCAGAGGTCCTTCGAGGCGGCGTTCTGCGGGGACGAAAGAGTCTGGCTCTGCCGGGAGCGGATCTGGAACCGCCGACAATGACGGCATCCGATGTGGAGAATATCCGCGCTGCGGCGTCCTGCGGCGTCACCGGCGTTATGCAGCCCTTTGTGCGCAGCCGACGGGATCTGGAAACCGTTCGCCGGGCGTTGGACGAAAACGGCGGAGCGAATATCCGGCTGTTCGCCAAGATTGAAAACCAGATGGGGCTGGAACGGCTCCCGGAATTTCTGGAAACAGCGGATGAGATCGTCATTGCCAGAGGGGATCTGGGGAACGCCATGCCCCTGTGGGAGCTGCCGGCGGCCCAGAAGCGGATCGAGGCCCAGTGCCGCAAGGCAGGGAAGCCCTTCATGGTGGTGACGCAGATGCTGGCGTCCATGGAGCAGAATCCGGTGCCCACCCGGGCGGAGGTCAGCGATATTTTCAACGCTGTGGCAGATGGCGCCGCTGCGGTGATGGTCACCGGAGAAACGGCGGTTGGAAAGTGGCCGGTGGAGGTCATCCGGTATCTCAGCAATACGGTCCAAGCCGCGGAGCGGTTTCTGAAAGAGGAATAAAAACGGCCCCGAATCTGTTTGCAGGCAGATTCGGGGCTGTTTTTTTACTTTTTGGCGGCTTTTGCCAACAGGGCCTGTCCCTCGGGGGATTTTAAGACGTCCAGTACGGTCTCCCGCACCAACGCCTTGAAGGAGTCGCTTTTCAGCAGGGCGCTGAACACGGCGCCGTCGCTCTTGCTGCTGTCGCCGGACTGGGCCACCACTGCGGCCGTTGCCTTCCGGACAGCCTTGGGCAGCACTACGTCCTCCTGGGGGACGGCACCGCTGAGCCAGTTGTCCATGCTGGTGGGGTCATCGGTCTCGCCCCGGAGATAGGGGAGAGACACGCCGAAGGCCCCTGCCAGCTTTTGCTGCTGCTCCTGAGAGGGCGTCTGGCGGCCGGTTTCAAACTTTTCGATGGACAGGCGGGGCAGTCCCAGCGCCGCCGCCAGCGCGGGGCGGCTGAGGCCCTTTTCCGTCCGAAGTGCTTCGATTCTCTGTGCCATAGTTACCATGATGGGATGATTCCTCCTTATGCTTGACCGGGTTTCCGGTCCAGATCCGGCAGCAGGACGATCTCGCCTGATGCCAGTGTTTTTTTCATGTCGATGAGTCGTTGATTGCTGGACCCTCGGAACCGCAGGGAGATGTCCTTCAAGGCCTCCACAAAGCGGCCGTCCACCAGCACGTCCAGCATGGACAGCAGCTCGTCCGTCGCCTCGCAACGGGGATGGCTGCCCTCGGTCCGCAGCTCCTCCAGTGTGAACCCGGAGAAGGCCCACACGGTCTTTTGCGGGTAGGTTTCCCGCACCCGGCGGACAAAGGGGACCAGTACCCGTTGATTTTCCGGCTCGAAGGGCTCGCCGCCCAGCAGGGTCAGTCCCTGAATGTAAGAGGGGGCCAGCAGGTCTAAAAGCTGCTGCTCTGTTTCTGATGTGAAGGGCTGACCATAGTCAAAGTCCCACGTCTGGGGCTGAAAGCAGTGCTCACAGTGGTTGGTGCAGCCGGAGACGAACAGCGTGACCCGGACGCCCTCGCCATTGGCAATATCGCAGTTTTTGATCTCACCGTAGTGCATACAATACCTCCCTGCGGTGAAACAGGGGCGGTCCACCGCCCCTGCTTTTGGATGATCCGCTGAATTTCAAGGAAAGAAAACCGTCTGGCGGTCTCTTCAACAGCCGTATTATAGCAAAGAATAAAAAGAAATGCAATCGTGGGAAACACGGGACAAACTGCGGGATTTTTTGCAAAAATAAACGAAAACTGTTGAAATCAACATGATATAAAGCGATAATCCTTTACAGGAATGATGCTACAGATCGCATTTTCCGCGGGCCAGATACATGCCTGCCGGGACGGTGTCCAGCACCTTGCCGTTCTCCACGGTCTTGCGGCCACGGAGCCAGACCTCTCGGATGCCGCCTGCGGTGACAAAGCCCTCGTAGGGGTTGTAGTCCACGTTGGCGACGCAGTCCTCTGCCCGGATCACATGGCTGTCACCGGGATCGTAGACCACGATGTCGGCATCGCTGCCGGGGGCCAGAACGCCCTTGCGGGGATAGAGACCGTACAGCTTGGCGGGGTTCTCACTCAGCACCCGGCACATCTGGGCCAGAGAGAGCTTCTTGGCGGCCACGCCGTAGGAATAGATCAACTCGCCTCGGGTCTCCACACCGGGGAGACCGCCGGGGATCTTGGTGAAGTCCTCCCGGCCCGCGTCCTTCTGTGCCAGCGTGAAGGAGCAGTGGTCGGTGGAGATTGTCTGGATCTCGCCCCGGCGCAGGCCCCGCCACAGCACCTCCTGATTGGATTTTTCCCGGATGGGGGGAGCGCAGACAAAGCGGGCCGCCTGAGAGTAGTCGGGAGCGTAATAAACGCTTTCGTCCAGCAGAAGATACTGGGGACAGGTCTCCACATAGACCTTCTGGCCCCGTTTCCGGGCGTGCTCTACCTCTTTCAAGGCTTCCTCGTTGGTCAGGTGGACGATGACCACCGGGCAGTCCGCCGCCTGGGCAATCCGCAAGAGACGGCCCACGGCCTCTGCCTCCAGATAAGGGGGACGGCTTTCCGGATGGCTGGAGGGCCCCAGCAGTCCGGCGGCCTTCTTTTCGGCGATCATGCCGTCAATGACCCCGGCGTTTTCGCAGTGGACACCGCAGATGCCCCCCAGATGCCGCAGCTCCTTCAGGGCCCAGTACATATCCCGGTCACCCACCATCATGGCGGGGTAAGTCATATACATCTTGAAGGAGGACACGCCCTGGCGGAACATCTCCGGCAGCTCCGCCCGGATGGATTCGTTCCAATCGTCGATGGTCATGTGGAAGCCGTAGTCGCAGAAGGTGCGGCCGTCTGCTTTCTTATGCCAGAGATCCAGACCGTATTGCAGGCTCTCCCCCTTGTTGGGGCAGGCGAAGTCGATGACGGTGGTGGTGCCGCCCTTCAGAGCCGCACGGCTGCCAGTGGTGAAATCGTCCGCCGTGGTGGTGTTGCAGACGTCCAGATCAAAGTGGGTGTGGGCGTCAATAAAGCCGGGGAACAGGAGACAGCCCTCCACATCCACCGTCCGGTCTGCCGGAGTGAGGATCAGACGGCCCACCTGCCTGACCTTTTCACCCTCCACCAGCACGTCAGCCCGCTTGGGCCCCCGGCCGGTGATGACGGTACCGCCCTTGAACAGCGTACGCATATAAAGCACCTCCAGATTAGATTCTGTCGTCAGTATAGCACGGTTTTCCGAAAAAAACCAGAGGGACAATGGGGGAGAGCTGACGGAGAATTGACCGGATAAAACACAAAAATTTACAAATAGTAGTTGCAACCAAAGGTCGATATGGTATAATTTGGACATAGCAGGGCGGGACTCGCTTGCAAATTGTACCGCCCTAAATAAAAAGGAGGTCTTTGCGAATGAAGAAGTTCCTGTCTGTGCTGCTGGCATTGGCTATGATCTTCTCCCTGACGGTCACAGTCTCTGCGGACGAGACCAAGGGCGAGATGGACGGCTATGTAGTAGTGCTGCACACCAACGATGTGCACGGCGCTATTTCCGGCTATGCCAAGGTGGCGGCCTTGAAGAAAGCCTATGAGGCTGAGGGTGCCTATGTCCTGCTGATGGACGCCGGCGACTTCTGCCAGGGCGATCCCACGGTCAGCGTTTCTCAGGGTAAAACGGCTGTTGAACTGATGAACATGGCCGGGTATGACGTCACGACCCTTGGCAACCACGAGTTCGACTACGGCTATGACAATCTGGTGAATCTCTCCAAGGAAGCCAAGTTCCCCATTGTGGCAGCCAACGTGCTCTATCAGGGGAAGGTGGCATTCAACGCCAATCAGATCTTCACTACGCCGTCCGGCGTCAAGATCGGCGTGTTCGGTCTGGAGACCCCTGAGACCGCAACCAAGGCACACCCCGCTAAGATCAAGGGCGTGACCATTCTGGGCGACAAGTCCATGTTTGACTGCGCACAGGCGCAGGTGGACTCCCTGAAGGCGGACGGCTGCGATTACATCATCTGCCTGGGCCATCTGGGCATCGATAAGGAATCCATTGGCAACCGCTCCACGGACCTGCTGAATGTTGTGGACGGTATTGATGTGTTCATTGACGGACACTCCCACTCCACCATGAAGGACATTGCCGAAGTGACCGACAAGGACGGCAAGGTCAACGGCACCCTCCTCACGTCCACCGGCACCAAGCTGGCCAGCGTTGGCGTTGTGACCATCAGCCCCAAGGGCAAGGTCACGGCTATGAGCGCTCCTACCGAGGGCATGACTGCCGAGGATAAGGACGTGGCTGCCAGAGCCGCCGCTATCCAGAAGGAAATTGACGACGACTACGGCACCGTGTTCGCCAAGACCAAGGTGGAGCTGGACGGCGTGAAGGCCAATGTCCGGACCCACGAGACCAATCTGGGCGACCTCATCACCGATGCGCTGGTTTGGGGCGCAGGCAAGAACGGCACCAAGGTGGACGCGGCTGTCACCAACGGCGGCGGCATCCGGGCCACCATCAAGAAGGGCGATATTACCAAGAAGGACATCAACACCGTGCTGCCCTTCGGCAATACACTGAGCATCGTGAAGGTCACCGGCGCGGAGCTGCTGGAGGCTCTGGAGGCTTCGACCTACTGCACGCCGGATTCCATCGGCGGCTTCCCCCAGGTCAGCGGCATCGTCTACACCATTGACGGCACCAAGACCTATGACGCGGGCGATGTGTATGAAGGCTCCACCTACCACGCACCCAAGACCATCCGCCGTGTTACGATCCAGTCCGTTGGCGGCAAGGCCTTCAACCTCAGAACGGTCTACACCATCGCTACCAATGACTTCCTGGCTGCCGGCGGCGATACCTATTACGCCTTCAAGACCGCTTCCGTCAACTACGATCTGGGTATCCCCATGGACGAGGTCGTGATGGATTATGTTAAGACCGAGCTGAAGGGCGTTGTGTCCGCTGAGAATTACGGCGAGGCCGGTGACCGCATCACCATCATCAAGGGCCTGCCCTTTACGGATGTGGATCCTTCCGCCGCCTATTACAGCGCGGTGAAGTACTGCTATGAGAACAATATCTTCAAGGGCGTCACGGATACGATGTTCATGCCCAACAACACCATCACCCGGGGCCAGATGGTCACGGTGCTGTGGCGGATGAACGGCTCTCCCGAGCCCAAGAACGCCAATCCCTTCGGCGATGTGGCCGCTACCTCTCCCTTCGTCAAGGCCATCGCCTGGGCGGCTGAGAACAAGCTGACCAACGGCATCACCGAGACAACCTTTGCCCCGGCACAGGCCATTTCCCGTCAGCAGTTCCTGACCATCCTGTATCGCTACGCACAGTTCATGGGCTATGATGTGTCTGTGGGCGAGGATACCAATATTCTCTCCTTCGAGGACGTGGGTGAGGTTGGCGAGTATGCCATCCCCGCGATGCAGTGGGCTGTCGGCTCCGGCGTTCTGACGGCTGAAAAGACCCTAACGCCCCGCGCTGCGGCACCTCGCTGCAACGTGGCAGAATTCCTGGCCAACTTCTGCATGAAGGTGATCCCTACTGCCGAGATGATGCCCAAGGCTGCCTGATTTTCAGACGTAAAACACACATTGATTTCCAAAAGAGCCGCAGAGATTTTATCTCTGCGGCTCTCAGCGTGTCGAAAAAGTCTTTTCTCCCCGCTGAGCAAGTTTTCAGAACTTCATAAAAGTTCTGAAAACTTAGGATTTTAATGGCGCGGGACACCCCTCTTGGGTTTCCCGCGCACACCCTTCCTTACCGTCGCGGAGAATTTACTACTTTATCGACAGTCTCAGAGCCGCAGAGATTTTATCTCTGCGGCTCTCTTTTTCGTTCCGGTGCATAGGCCGGCGCTTTCCTGCGGAGACTAACGGGGAAAGTGAGGGATCGCAATGGAGAAGGACAAGGAGACAAAGGCGACGGAGGAGCGGGAAGGGAGTCAGGTGAACCAGAATGTAGTAGATTTCGGCTCCGCCATGACAAAAACCGCCCACGGAACCGTTTATACGCTGGCCATCATCGGACAGATCGAGGGGCACACGGCGGCGCCCAACGGCACGAAAACCACCCAGTATGAGCACATGCTGCCCCTGCTGGCGAAGCTGGAGGAGAGCCGGGAGGTAGACGGCATTTTATTTTTGCTGAACACCGTGGGCGGTGACGTGGAGGCGGGACTGGCCATCGCGGAGCTGATCGCCGGACTGACCAAGCCCACGGCGGCCATCGTTTTAGGGGGCAGCCATTCCATTGGCGTCCCATTGGCGGTGGCGGCCCAGCGGAGCTTTGCGGTGCCCTCCGCCGCCATGACCATCCATCCCGTGCGGATGAGCGGAACGGTCATCGCCGCGCCCCAGACCTACAACTATTTTCAGCGGCTTCAGGAGCGGATCGTGGCCTTTGTGGCGGGACACAGCCGGATCTCGGCGGAGAAGTTTCAGGCCCTCATGCTGGCAAAGGATGACATGGCGGCGGATGTGGGCAGCGTGATCTACGGTGAGGAGGCGGTGCATCTGGGGATCATCGACCAGCTGGGCGGATTGCGGGAAGGATTGGACTGGCTCTATCGGAAAATGAACGAAACGAGGGGGTGACACCCCTCGTTTTCCTATTGAAATAAGTGCGTTTTTCTGGTATAGTATCTTAGTTAAAGTATGTTTAAAGTATATGGGTGTAGATCGAGGTGAGACATAGATGTACTTAAAAGCACTGGAGGTGCAGGGCTTCAAATCCTTCCCTGATAAGACGGTCCTGAACTTCGGTGAGGATATTACGGCCATCGTGGGGCCTAACGGCTCCGGCAAGTCCAACATTTCCGACGCCATCCGCTGGGTCATGGGCGAGCAGTCCAGCAAGGCCCTCCGGGGCGGCAAAATGGAGGACGTGATCTTCGGCGGCACGGAAAAACGCGCCCCGGTGGGCTTTGCTCAGGTGACGCTGGTGCTGGACAACACCGGTCATCTGTTCCCATCTATGGACGAGTCTGAGGTGGCCGTCACCCGGCGGTATTACCGCAGCGGAGAGAGCGAGTATTACATCAACCGCCAGTCCGTCCGACTGAAGGACATGACGGAGCTGTTTATGGACACCGGCATGGGCCGGGAGGGCTATTCCATCGTAGGTCAGGGCCGGGTGGATGAGATCCTCTCCACCAAGAGCACGGACCGCCGGGAGATCTTCGAGGAGGCGGCAGGTATTTCCAAGTACCGTCACCGGAAGGAAGAAGCGGAGCGGAAGCTGGAACGCACAGAGGAAAATCTGGTGCGGATCAACGATAAAATCGCGGAGCTGGAGCTTCAGGTAGAGCCGCTGCGGATGCAGGCGGAGACAGCGAAAAAGTATCTGGTCCTCCGGGACGAGATGCGCCTGTTGGAGATCTCCCTGTGGCTGGAAAATCTGGAAGCGCTGAAGGCCAACGCCCGGAAGCTGGAGATCGACCTGCGGAACGCGGAACAGGAACGGGACGAGGCCCGGTCCTGCATGGACGCACTGTTCGCGGAAAACGAGCAGTTTGGCCAGCGGATGCAGGAAAAGGACATGGAGGCGGAGGGGCTGCGGACTGAAGCCGCCCAGCTGGACGCCCGGACAGCGGAGCAGGATTCCGCCGTGGCGGTGCTGGAAAGCACCATTAGCCATCTAACGGAGAATATTGAACGAGCAAAAAGCGAACTGGAGGAATCAGAGAGCCGCACCGGGGGCTATGAGGTCCAGGCAGCGGAACAGGACGCCCAAGCGACAGAGTTGGAGCAGCAGGCCGCCGCGCTGAATGCGGAACTGGACAAGCTGCTGGCTCAGGCTCAGACTGCGTCGGAGCAGGCGGGAGGCGCCGCCGCGGAGGCAGAGGCTTTCCGAGGTAAAGAGGCCATCGCCATTGCCGCTGCCGCAGACGCCCGTGCGGAGGCCGCCGCCATCCGGGCGGAGACGGAGCAGATCAGAGCCCGCCGCATGGCGGCGCTGGCGGATAAGGAGACCGCGGAGCGTCAGTTAGAGGAACAGGGGCGGGAGGCAAAAGCTAACCGCCGGGCCTTAGAGGACGCACAAGAGGACGCGGAGGCCGCCGCCAACATCATCAGCGGACATACCCTGCGGATGGAGGAGCGGAAGAAGAAGGCCGACGCCGCTGCCGAAGCCAGAGTGAAGCTCACCATGGATGTGGGCGCGCTGGATAACCGCATCCGTCTGCTGACGGAAATGGAAAAGGACTACGAGGGCTTCAACAAGGCTGTCAAGCTGGTCTGTCAGGCCCAGAACAACCTCCGGGGCATCCACGGCCCGGTGGCGGGTCTGATGAAGACCGACGGCAAGTATTCCCTTGCCATAGAGATCGCTTTGGGTGCCGGTTTGCAGAACATCGTAGTGGACCGGGAGGAGGACGCCAAGAGCGCCATCGCCTTCCTGAAGCAGCGGGAGGGCGGCCGTGCCACCTTCCTGCCCCTCACCGCCATCCGGGGAGAGGAACTTCGGGAGCGGGGCGTGGAGAACGAGTTCGGTTTTGTGGGCGTGGCGTCCCGGTTGGTGCGCTTCGACCCTAAGTATACGCAAATTTTTAACAGCCTTCTGGGAAAAACGGTGATTGCGGAGGATCTGGACTGCGGCATTGCCATGGCCCGGAAGTACCGCAACGCCTTTCGCATCGTGACGCTGGACGGACAGGTCATCAACCGGGGCGGCTCCATGACCGGCGGCTCTACCAGCCGCAGCGCCGGTGTGCTGAGCCGCGCGGCGGAGCTGGAACGGCTGAATGGCCGGGCATCGGAGATGCACCGGAAGCTGGAGGAGGCCAAGGCTGCGGAGGAAGCCTCCCGCCGGGAACTGGACGCAGCTCAGTACGAGCTGACCACCGCTGAGACTCAGCGCCGCGCCGCCGAGGACGAGGTCCTGCGGCTGCAGGGCGTGAAGAATCAGTTTGATATGCTGCTTTCCAATTTGCGGGAAAGCGTGGAAAATCTCGCCGGTGAGATCGAGGCCATCGACGGTCGTATTCAGGAAAACGAGGTCCGAAACGCGGCGGTAGAGCAGACCGTGGCGGACCGGGAAGGTGAGGCGGCAAGCTGCCGCGTACAGGCGGAGGCCATCCTCTCCGGGCAGAGCGAGCTGCTGGCCCAGTCCGGGCAGCTGTCTGAGGCTATCGCCGCCCACAAGGCGGAGCTGGCTGCTATTGACGCAAACCGGGAGGGCGCACTGCGCCGCGCCGCCGATCTGCGAACGCTGGCAGCGGAGCTGTCCGGTGACCGAAGCCAGAAGGAAGCGGCCTTGGCCCAGTATCAGCGGCAGATTGAGGCGGCTCAGACCGAGATCGGCCAGCGGAGAGCGGAACAGGCACAGCTGAAGGTCCAGAGCGCCGTGATCACAGAGCGGCTGGCGGGGATCAGTCAGGAAAAGATCGCGCTGGAGGCGGAACGCACCGCCAAGAGCCGCGCCGGTCAGGAGATGAACGAAACGCTCCTGAATCTGGAACGGGCCGCCAGCAGACTGGAAACGAAGCTAACCACCTCCGCCATGGAGGAAAAGCAGATCTTGGACAAGCTGTGGGAGACCTACGAGCTGAACCATTCTGACGCCCAGGCCCAGCGGATCGAGCTGGAAAGCGTACCCAAGGCGTCCCGCCGGGTAGCGGAGCTGAAACGGGAGATCAACGGCCTCGGCACCATCAATGTAGGCGCCATCGACGAGTTTGAGCGGGTCAACGGACGGTATACGTATCTGACGGATCAGCGGAACGACGTGGAAAAGGCCAAGGGCGAGCTGACCGGCATCATCGGGGAGATCACCTCCCAGATGACCGACATTTTCGGCCAGCAGTTCAAATTGCTCAGCGAAAGCTTTGAGCAGACCTTTGTGGAGCTGTTCGGCGGCGGTCAGGCCAAGCTGGAACTGGAGGACCCGGAGCACATTCTGGACTGCGGCATCGAGATCAAGGCCCAGCCCCCCGGTAAGGCCCTGAAAACCATTTCGCTGCTCTCCGGCGGCGAGAAGGCGTTCGTGGCCATTGCGTTATATTTTGCCATTTTGAAGGTGCACCCCACCCCGTTCTGCATTATGGACGAGATCGAGGCGGCGCTGGACGAGGCCAACGTGGTTCGCACGGCCCGCTATATGCGGACGCTGGCGGATAAGACCCAGTTCATCGTCATCACCCACCGCCGGGGCACCATGGAGGCCGCCGACGTGCTGTATGGCGTCACCATGCAGGAGCAGGGGGTCAGTAAGATCTTGACCATCAATCTGAACGATATGGCGAAGGAATTGAAGATTCAGTAAGTACGGGAATTTTTCTGCTCCCGCAGGGAAATTCCCATTTGGGGTAAGGAGAAGGAATCTTTGGCGCAAAGATACCGGGGTTCCCGGCGGAACTGTACCGTTTCGGTACGGAGAAGCCAAGGGGATATTCTCTTTTGAAAAGAGAATGTCCCCCCAGCCCCCTAAAGAGAAACGCGGGGGGATTTCGATTTCCCCCCGCACCCCCTTGAAACGACACAAAGGGGCGAAACTGCGGTTTCTCCCCTTTGGAAACCCCTCTAAGGATAAGGGGAGCGGCAGCGGAAAGAGGGGCAGAGAGTGTCCTGATTGGAACACCGGTATGCGGCGGACTTTCTGGTGCGGGGACGTACTGATTTGAGATTTGAGTATAGCGCAGCCGGTAGGAGATTTCCAAATTTGGTCGGCAGTGCGTGACGGGTAGCCCCCGTTTCGGGTGATTTGACACGGAGGTGTCAAATCATCCCTCAGCGTCTTTTCTTTTGACCATGAATGGCCGTTTTCTTTTCCGCAAGAGGAAAAGAAAATGGGGATTCAATCTTGCATGGTATCACCATGCCTTCCAGAGCCGCAAAGCGGCACCTTGCTGCATCCCTGCGGCGGTTCGCCACATCCCTCCGTAGGAGCAGGAAATGAAGGTTCAAAAAATGCGGGAAATCGCATGAAAAAAGGAGTTTACAATGGGCTTTTTTGACAAGCTGAAAAAAATCACCAGCAATCTGTTCTCCGGGTTTACGGAGGCGGACGAGGACTTTTTTGAAGAATTGGAGGAAACCCTCATCATGGCAGATCTGGGCGTGGACGCTGCCACGGATGCCGTGGAGAAGCTGCGCACCAAGGTTCGTAAAGAGCATCTGCAAAGCCAGGAGGCCGTCCGGGAGGGCCTGCGGGAGATCCTGATGGCAGAGATGGAGGTGGGAGACACCGCAATGAAGCTGGACACGAAGCCCAGCGTCTGCATCTTCATCGGCGTCAACGGTGTGGGCAAGACCACCTCCATCGGCAAGATCGCCGCCAGCCTGAAAAAGCAGGGCAAACGGGTACTGCTGTGCGCCGCCGATACCTTCCGCGCCGCCGCCGCCGACCAGTTGGAGATCTGGGCAGAGCGGGCCGGATGCGAGATCGTCCGGCAGTACGAGGGCGCGGACCCCGGCGCCGTACTGTTCGACGCACTTCAGGCTGCTAAGGCCCGGAACGTGGATGTGGTGCTGTGCGACACCGCCGGACGGCTCCACAACAAGGCAAATCTGATGGCGGAGCTGGCAAAGCTGTCCAAGATCATCGACCGGGAGTGCCCTGACTGCGACCGGGAAACGCTGCTGGTGCTGGACGCCACCACTGGCCAGAACGGCCTGATCCAGGCCCGGACCTTCAAGGAGACGGCGGGACTGACGGGCATCGTCCTGACGAAGCTGGACGGCACCGCCAAGGGTGGCATCGTCATCGCCATCGCCCGGGAGCTGGGCGTACCTGTGAAGTTTGCGGGAGTCGGCGAGGGGATCGACGATCTGAAACCTTTCGATGCCCGCTCCTATGTGGAGGCAATTATCTGACAGCGTGAAGGTGTTTTGATCTACTTCACGGGAATTTTGAAATGAGGAATGACTATGACCAGACAGGATGGACGGGCGTATGATGAGCTGCGCCCCATTAAGATCACCACGGATTTTGTGAAGTTCCCGGAGGGGAGCTGCCTCATCGAGTGCGGCGATACCAAGGTGCTTTGCTGCGCCAGCATTGAAGAAAAGACCCCGCCCCATGTGGCAGAGGGCGAGGGCTGGGTCACGGCGGAGTATTCCATGCTGCCCAGGGCCAACCGGGAACGCAGCAAGCGGGACATTTCCAAGCTGAAGCTCAGCCCCCGCAGCGCTGAGATCCAGCGGCTGGTGGGCCGCAGCCTGCGGGCAGCAGTGGATATGAAGGCACTGGGCGAGCGGACCATCAACATCGACTGCGACGTGCTTCAGGGGGACGGCGGTACCCGCACCGCCTCCGTTACCGGCGGCTTTGTGGCCCTGGCCCTGGCCTGCCGGAAGCTGGTGGAGGAGGGCTATCTGGGCTCCACGCCCATCCGCCACTTTGTCACCGGCGTGTCTGCCGGCATCGTGGACGAGCAGGCATTGCTGGACCTCCAATACAGCGAGGACAGCCGGGCGCAGGTGGATCTGAACTGCGTGATGAATGAACTGGGCGAGATCATTGAATTGCAGGGCACCGGCGAGGGCCGTGCCTTCACCCTGACGGAGCAGCAGGAGCTGGTACGGCTGTGCGCCAAGGGCAACCGGGAACTGCTGAAAATTCAGAAGGAAGCGCTGGGAGGAGCACTGTGATGAAATTTGTATTAGCGACCCATAATCCCAATAAGATCCGGGAAATGGGGGCCATTCTGGGCCAGTTCGGCGTGGAGGTAGTAAGTCCCAAGGAACTGGGGATCACTGTGGACGTGGAGGAGACCGGGAGCACCTTCGCTGAGAATGCCATGCTGAAGGCCAAGGCCATCTGTGAGCTGGCGAAGCTGCCCGCCATCGCTGACGATTCCGGCCTGTGCGTGGACGCCCTCAACGGCGGCCCCGGTGTGTACTCCGCCCGGTACGGCGGCGAGGGGCTGGATGACAGGGGACGGTATATGCTGCTGCTGCAAACTATGCGGGGGCAGACCACCCGGGCGGCTCATTTTACCTGCGCCATTGCCTGTGCCTTCCCCAATGGGGACACCATCACCGCCGAGGGGCAGGCTCCCGGCACCATCGCTTTTGCCCCCATGGGGGAGGGCGGTTTCGGCTATGACCCCGTATTCTTCGTGCCTGACAAGGCAAAGACCTTTGCACAGCTGACCCAAGAGGAAAAGGCGGAGATCTCCCACCGGGGCAAAGCCCTCCGGGAATTTACCGCGAAATTGGAAACTTATTTGAAGAAATAACCGTCTAATAGAAAAAGCCGGGAAGCCGGCGGCTTCTGGAAGGATGGACTGAACTATCAGAAACGAACGATCGAAAGGAATTTTATGGAACTGACAAGCAAACAGAGAGCCCAGCTGCGAGGGCTGGCCAACACCATCGACACCATCATCCACATCGGCAAGGATGGCATCGGGGAGAACCTCGTCAAGCAGACCGACGATGCGCTGGAGGCCCGGGAACTCATCAAGGGCCGGGTTTTGGAGAACAATATCGAGTATGACGCTCGTCTCGCGGCGCAGGAGCTGGCAAAGGCCACCCGCAGCGAGGTGGTGCAGGTGATCGGCACCAAGTTCGTGCTGTACCGGGAGAGCCACAGCAAGCCCAGAGAGAAGCGTATCCAGCTGGTGAAGCCGTCAAAAAAGCGGCAGGCGTAAGCGGGATCGCGTTGAAACAGGAGATGGAATTTTCTTGAAAATCGGTATTTACGGAGGAACCTTCAACCCGCCCCATCTGGGGCATCTGACGGCGGCGGCGGCCGTGATCGCCACGCTGAAACTGGACAAGCTGCTGCTGATCCCCGCCAGCATCCCGCCCCACAAGGATCTGCCCGCAGGCAGCGCCACGGCGGAGCAGCGGCTGGAAATGACCCGCATGGCGGGGGAGCAGCTGGGCCTTGGGAGCAAGGTGGAAACGCTGGATATGGAGGTGCGCCGGGCGGGAAAGAGCTTTACCTCCGACACGCTGGCGGAGCTGAAAGCGCAATTCCCGGAGGATGAATTGTGGCTGCTGATGGGGACGGATATGTTCCTCAGCTTTGAAACGTGGCATGAGCCGGAGAAGATCGCGTCCCTTGCGGGGATCGCCGCCTTCGGCCGGACAAAGGCGGACATGGAACCGCAGTTTTCCGCCCAGCGGGACAAGCTGTACCGTCTCTACCCGGAGGCCCGGATCTTTACCCTGACGGTCCCTGGCGTCATCGACATTTCCTCCACGGAGCTGCGGGAGCGGCTGGCATCCGGGACGGGGGAGAACCTGCTGCCGCCGGCGGTGTACGGTTATATTCTGCGAAACCATTTGTACGGAACGGATGTAAACCTGAAAAGCTTGACGCTTTCTCAGCTGCGTCCGGTGGCCCTCAGCTATCTGAAGTACAAGCGCATCCCCCATGTGCTGGGGACGGAGCAGGAGGCCATCCGGTTAGCGACCCGCTACGGCGCGGATGTGGAGAAGGCCCGTGTAGCGGCGCTGCTCCACGACTGCACGAAGAAGCTGGATATGCCGGAGCAGCTGGCCCTGTGCCGTCAGTACGGCATCGAGCTGGACGAGCTGGAGCAGAAGGCGCTGAAGCTGCTTCACGCTAAGACCGGCGCGGCCATCGCCCGGGAGGTGTTCGGCGTGGACGATGAGATCTACCGGGCAATCTGGTGGCACACCACCGGCCACGCGGACATGACGCTGCTGGAAAAGATCATCTATCTGGCGGATTATATTGAGCCCTCCCGGGATTTTCCCGGTGTAAACGATTTACGGGCATGTGTGTATGAGGATCTGGATCGAGGGATGTTGATGGGACTGGAAATGACCATCGACGAGATGACGGAAATGGGAAATCCCGTCCACCACGCTACAGTGGAGGCGCGGGACTGGCTGAAAGGAAAGAGATAAACCTATGGCAGAAAATGTTGGAAAGCATTTAGAACAGAAGGAATCCAAACAGAAGAAAGCAAAGAAGCCCAGCCGACTGACAAAGGGGCAGAAGTGGCTGCTGGCGGTGGCCATCGTATTGGCGGTGGTGCTGGTGGCCGTGGTGGCACTGGACGGCTTGTTCGTCAAGCCGGAACTGCCCGGAAAGGGAAACGGCTCCAACGCAGACGGCACCCAGGCGGGGGACGGCATCGACTACGGCGACGGCGTGCAGCCCCGCGTCAGCGGCGAGCGGAAGAGCAAGGATTACTACACCGTACTGATCTTAGGCCGGGACACCGGGGGCGGCGGCAACACGGACACCATGCTGCTGGCCAGCTACGATGTGACCAACCAGAAGGCCAACGTCATGTCCATTCCCCGTGACACCATGGTAAACGTCAACTGGGACGTGAAGAAGATCAACTCCGTTTACAACATGAACGGCGGCGGGGAAAAGGGCATCAAGGCTCTTTATAAAGAAATCTCCCAGCTGGTTGGCTTTGAGCCGGATTATCAGGTGATTTTGGAGTGGGAGGCCGTGGGCAAGATCGTGGACGCCATCGACGGCGTGGATTTCGACGTGCCCTATCCCATGGACTACCACGACCCGGCTCAGAATCTGGTCATTGAGCAGGCGCCGGGCCTGCGGCACCTGAGCGGCGATGATGCCATGCAGGTCATCCGCTGGCGGAAGAACGATAAGGACAGCCCTTACGGCTATAACAAGGGCGGCGTCGGAGACGCGGGCCGTATGGAATTGCAGCAGAACTTCCTGAAGGCGGTCATCAAGGAGATGATGCAGCCGAAAAACGTGCTGAATATCGGCAAGATCGCCAAGGTGTTCGAGGAATCCGTGGAGACGGACTTGAGCTTCCAGAATATCCTCTGGTTCGGCAAGCGGGCCTTCTCCGGCGGCCTGAGCATGGACGATGTGAACTTCATGACTATGCCGTACAAGGGCGCGGCGGCATACAGTCGAGCATACAGTAAGCAGCTCGGCAAGGACTTCTATCTGGATTATGTGGTGCCTATTCCCGGCAAGCTGCTGGACATTGTGAATAACCAGCTCAGCCCCTTCAAGGAGGTTTTCACCCTGTCGGATCTGGACATCATGTCCGTCAATAAGGACGGCTCCGTCAGCTCCACCACCGGCCATGTGGAGGACAGCAAGGCCGCCGTGCCGCCGACTCTGATGGGCAGCGGCAAGAAGGATGAGCCGGAAAAGGACTATATCACCGACGAAAACGGCAACCTGATCGACCCGGACACCGGGGAGATCGTGTCACCGCCGGAGGAGACAGAGCCGGGAACAGAGACGCCGTCTGAAACACCGTCTGAACCCACGCCGGAGACCCCGGCCACACCGGAAACACCGGGGACGGGGACGGAGACCACAGACCCCTCCGGCTCCACCGGGGGAGAGACGGGCACTGGCAGTCCGGAGACACCGGACCAGCCGGAAGATCCCGGCATCATCGTGGTGCCGCCGGAGGAACCTGCAACGCCCGATGCGAATCAGGGATTGGACCCTGTGACCGGAGAACCGCTGCCGATGGGCGGCTAAGACATTCAGAAAGGATTTTAAAAGTATGATGACACCGAAGGAACTGGCCATTCTGGCCGCCAAGGCCCTGGATGAGAAGAAGGGCAAGGAGATCTCCGCCATTGAGATCACCGACATTACGACCCTGGCGGATTATTTTGTCATTGCCACCGGCAGCTCCAACACCCAGATCAACGCCCTGTGCGGCTCTGTGGAGAAGCTGCTGGAGGAGCAGGCGGGGGAGAAGCCCCTGCGTCGGGAGGGCTACCGGGACGGTACCTGGGTGCTGTTGGATTACGGCTGCATCTGCGTCCATGTGTTCAGCGCCGAGGCCCGGAGCTTCTATGATCTGGAGCGCCTGTGGGCCGACGGCAAGCCCTTGGACCTCACCGGCGTTCTGACGCAGGACTGAGCCTGTTCAGGCGCAAAAACAGGCCGCGCAACGGAAAGTTGCGCCATATTTGGTGGCCGCAACCGCCTTTGTCTGGTAGCATGACGGCATCAGATCCATGGTGCTGAAAGCGGTACCGGAGAGCAAAGGAGGATATTAATATGTCAATATCACTTATTTTACTGCTGGTGGTCACACTGGTGCGGCTGGCGATCTTCGCGTTTGTGATCTACGCCGCCGTGCAGGGCGTCAAGGCCCTGCGGAAGTACAACCGCTCCGGGGAGGTCCGAAAGGAGAAGGCGGAGACCCGCCGCTCGCTGGGGGAGGTCTTGAAGGAGCACCGAGTCCGGTGCAAGATGACTCAGGAATTCGTGGCGGAGTCCTTGGGCGTCAGCCGTCAGGCGGTGAGCAAGTGGGAGACCGGAACGGCGGACCCCAGCACCTCCAATCTGCTGGCGCTGGCGAAGCTGTTCGGCGTATCCGCGGAGGAGCTGCTGCGGCAGGTGGACCGGACGGACGCGGAAGAAAACTGAATCAAACGGCGGCGGCCCGCAAGGGCCGCCGTTCTTTTGCATCCGCCGGGCTGCCGGGGTTTGACCCTTGTATTTTTATGGAAAAACTGCTATAATAACTTGAATCTGGAGCATTCTGCCCAGACGGTGAGAATCTGACTGCATGGGAGCGTTTTATGCTGCATTATCTGCAAAATCTGTTTCAGGCGCTGGATGTTTCCTCGCTGACTGACGCGGTGCTCCGTGTAGCGGCGGTGTTCCTCTGCCTGACGGTCCACGAGACCTGTCACGGGCTGGCGGCGCTGGCGCTGGGAGACCCCACGGCGAAGTCCATGCACCGGCTATCCTTGAATCCGCTGCACCACATCGACTGGCTGGGTCTGGCTCTGATGTTTACGGTGGGCTTCGGCTGGGCCAAGCCCGTGCCGGTGAATCCCAACTATTTCCGCAAGCCCAAGCAGGGCATGGCGGTCACGGCGCTGGCGGGGCCGGTGTCCAATCTGCTTTTGGCGGTCCTTTTTCTGGGAATCGGCAAGGTGATCTACCTGTACGCGCCGTACAGCGCGGGCATGAATGTTTTCTTTGAGTGGTGCCTGTTTACGGTGGCCCCCATGTCCGTTGGTATGGGGCTTTTCAACCTGATCCCCATTCCGCCGCTGGACGGGTCCAAGGTGCTGGCGATGTTTTTGCCCAACAGCGCCTACGGTCAGCTGATGCGCTATGAGCGGTACGGTATTCTGGTTCTGCTGGCGCTGAGTTGGCTGGGCCTTGGCGGAAATTTTCTTGGAAACGCGATCTACGGCGTGTACGAAACGCTGTTTCATATCTTTTTTGCTTGAGGTGTCCTGATTTTGGAAAGTCCTGTATTCAAACTGGAAAAGGTGGTCCACTCCCGGTCTGAGGAGATGCAGGATTTTGAGGGTCCGCTGGATCTGATCCTGTTCCTTTTGGGGAAGAATAAGCTGGAGATCCAGGATATCTCCATCTCGTTGATCTGCGGCCAGTATATCGCGTGGCTGGAGGACCGGCAGCGGATGGACTTGGAGGTGGCCAGCGAATTCGTCATCATGGCGTCCCATCTGGTGTATCTCAAGACCCGGATGCTGCTGTCCCTTGAGGATGACGAGGCCAAAAGTGAGATGGACGCGCTGCTTCAATCCTTGGAGGAACGGCGGCGCAGCGAAAATTACGTCCGGGTGAAGGCACTGGCCCAGCGGTTGGCGCCTATGGGAGAATTCGGTCGGAACATCGTGACCCGGAACCCGGAGCCGGTGAAGCGGGGCAAGGTGTTTGAATACAGCCATCAGCCGGCGGACCTGGTGCTGGCCATGGCGGAGATCCAGAACCGGGCCGAACGGAAGCTGCCGCCGCCGCGGGCCGCCTTCCGGGAGATCGTGCAGCATGAGCCGTATCCCGTGGAGAGCAAGGCGAGAGATATTCTGCAAAAGCTGAAGGAGGGCGGCATCACCCGCTTTTTGCTGCTGTTCCGGGGCAGCCGGAGCCGCAGCGAGGTGGTGGCCACCTTTTTGGCGGTGCTGGAGCTGTGCAAGGCGCGTGTACTGCATCTGGCAGGCTCTGAGACAGACTGTATCGTCCGGCAGGAGCGCGATGACGTGCCTGAGAATCTGACGTTTTAAGGAGAACCGTGGCTGACATGGATAGAAAGGAACTTGAATCCGCGCTGGAGGCGATCCTGTTCGCCTCCGGGGAACCGGTGCAGGTGGATCGGATCTGCGTGGCACTGGATATTGACCGGCCCACGGTGGAACAGCTGCTTCAAAAGCTGATGGATTACTACGCTTACGAGCGCCGGGGCATCCGGCTTTTGAAAATCGACGACAGCTGGCAGCTTTGTTCCGCACCGGACTACGCGGAGACCATCCGTAAGGCATTTGAGATCCGCAAGCCGGCCAAACTCAGCCAGCCCGCGCTGGAGGTTTTGACCATCATCGCCTACTACCAGCCTACCACACGGGCCTATGTGGATCAGATCCGGGGCGTGGACAGCTCCTATACCGTGGGGCTGCTGCTGGACCGGGGACTGATCGAGGAATGTGGTCGGTTACAGGTACCAGGGCGGCCTCGTCAGTACCGCACCACCAAGCAGTTCCTCAGGGCGTTCCATCTGTCCAGCCTGAAGGATCTGCCGGAGCTGCCGGACGATATCGGTGAGGATGGGCAGATGCGGCTGAACGAAGCTGGTGAGGTGGTAGATCCCATGGGGGACACGGAAGCGCCGGCACAGACCGACGCCGGGGAACCTGCGGACGTGTAAAAGCTTGGAGAGGGGGCAGCGGCTGTGATCGGATGGTGGATCTTGGGCATCCTGTTGTTGGTGCTCCTGCTGCTGTGCCTGACGCGGGTGGGCGTGTTGATCCGGTTCGGCGAGGAGCTGTCGGTCAGTGCCCGATTTAGTTTTTTGAAATTTCAGGTGCTTCCGGAAAAGAAAAAACCGCCGAAAAACGAAAAAAAACCGGAAGAAACGCAGAAAAAGCAGACGCAAAAGCAGGAGAAGCCGAAGAAGACGTTCCCGAAGCCCACGCTCAGCGACATCCGGGACGCATGGAAGGCCCTGTGGCCGCCGCTGAAAAAGGCGCTGCGCCGTACCCGCCGGGGCGTACGGATCGATCCGCTGGATGTGTCCATTATTTTAGGGGGACAGGCGGAACCTGCGGACGCCGCCCAGTTGTACGGCGAGCTGCACTGGGCTGTCTGGACCGGGATGCCGGTGCTGGAACAGCTGCTGGTGATCCCCCGGCCGCATATCCACCTGGATGTTGATTTTACCGCGGAGGAGACAAAAATCCTGGGAAGCGTCGGGTTTTCCGCCCGGATCGGTACGCTGCTGCGGATCGGCATGACTGTGGCGATTCCCGGATTGCGGTGGCTTCTGGCCTATATGAAGAAGAAAAAACAAGCACCAGTCGGAAAGGATGAATCGAATGGACATGGAAAAGAAAAGCCCGCTGCGTGATGTGATGAATTCCACGATGGAGAAGGTTCGGGAGATGGTGGACGCCAACAATATTGTAGGCGCGCCCATCACCACGCCGGACGGTGTGACCTTGATCCCCATTTCCAGAGTCAGCTTCGGCTTCGGCAGCGGCGGCGGGGATTACGGCAAGCCTGGCCAGAACAATTTCGGCGGTGGCGGCGGCGCCGGTGTGAAGATCGACCCGGTGGCCTTTCTGGTTATCAAGGACGGAACCACCCGCGTGATGCCCGTGGCGGTGCCGCCGGTGTCCACCGTGGACCGTATTGTGGATATGGCACCGGATATTGTAGACAAGATCGGAAAATTTTTCGATAAAAAAGACGGGGACGAAACGGTTTGATCTGGGTATACTAAAGGCATCTCAGCTTTGGAGCGTGATGCCTTTTGACCCGGCGGTTTCTTTGCTGCACCCTTGCGGCGCTGTGTCTGTATAGTATATTCCCTTGTCGAATTTTGGCGGTGGAGACCTCTGCTGCCTCTGCAATTTTAATGGACGCGGACAGCGGCCGGGTGCTCTATGAGCGGAACGCGGACCGGAAAATGCTCATCGCCAGCACCACCAAGATCCTGACGGCACTGGTGGCCATCGAGGAGGGAGATCTTCACGATACGGTGAAGGTCAGCCGGGAGGCGGCGTATACGGAAGGCTCCGCCATGTACCTTACGGAGGGGGAGACCCTGACACTGGAAACGCTGTTATACGGGGTGCTGCTGTGTTCCGGAAACGATGCGGCGGTGGCGGTGGCCCAGCATGTGGGCGGCAGCGTCAAGGGCTTTGTGTCCCTGATGAACGAAAAGGCCCGGGAGCTGGGGATGGAACATTCCTCCTTTGCCAATCCCAACGGTCTGGATGACGAGCAGCACTATTCCACTGCACGGGACATGGCAAAGCTGGCCCGGGCCGCGCTGGAAAACGAGACCCTGATGCGGATCGCCTCCACCCGGTCTGTCACCATCGGGGGACGGACCATGACGAACCACAACAAGCTGCTGCATTATGTAGATGGCTGTCTGGGTCTGAAAACGGGATATACGAAGGCGGCGGGCCGGACGCTGGTGAGTTGTGCGGAGAAAAACGGCCAGCGGCTCATCGCCGTGACCTTGCAGGACGGCAATGACTGGGCAGACCATCAAGCGCTGTATGAATACGGCTTTTCCGCCTACCCCGCCCGGACCTGTGCCGTCCGGGGACAGGCTTTGACGCAGGCGTCCGTCAGCGGCGGCGTCAGCCCCACAGTGCCGCTGATTGCGGGAGCGGGCTTTTGCTACCCAGCGGCGGAAACGGAACGGCTGACCACGCGGATCTGCTTGGACGAGCCGCTGCGGGCGCCGGTCTCCGCCGGAAAAACTGTGGGGGCGGCGGTGTTCTGCCTGAACGGAACAGAGATTGGCCGGGTGCCGCTGGTGGCAGGACGAACAGTGATGCCCAAGGTGTCCTCCGCATTGGCCGGACTGAAATTGGAATTAAAGGATGAATGACCCGCCGTAAGACGGGATCAGGGATCAGAATGAAAGAACGATTGCAAAAATTGCTGTCTGCTGCCGGGGTCTGTTCCCGCCGGGCAGCAGAGGGGTATATCACCGCCGGGCGGGTCGCCGTCAACGGAGAGACCGCCCTGTTGGGCCAGCAGGCCGACCCGGAGACGGATGACATCCGGGTAGACGGCGTTCCTCTGGGACGGGAACCGGAGGCGGTGTACCTGATGCTGAATAAGCCCAGAGGTTATGTGACCACCGTGTCTGACGAGCAGGGCCGGAAAACGGTGATGGACCTGCTGACCGGCGTTTCCACAAGGGTTTATCCCGTGGGCCGGCTGGATCGGGATTCGGAGGGGCTGCTTCTGCTGACCAATGACGGAGCCCTGACCCACCGGCTGCTGCACCCCAGCCATGAGGTGTCCAAGGAGTACCGGGTGACGGTGTCCGGGCCTGTGGAACACGCGGCAGAACGGCTGAGCCGCGTCCGGGACGTGGTAGGGCTGCCTATCCGCCCCGCGGAGGTGCGTGAACTAAGCCGGAAGGGAAACCGGGCAGAGCTGAGCGTGATCATCCACGAGGGACGGAACCGCCAGATCCGGCGGATGTGCGCCCAGTGCGAGCTGGAGGTCCTGCGGCTCCAGCGGGTGCGGGAGCATTGTCTGGAGCTTGGGGCGCTGCCGCTGGGACAGTGGAGGTACTTAACGGCGGAGGAGATCACGGGACTGAAAGAGGAATGACCGCTTTCCGAAGAAAGCGTCAGGTTTTGCAGCCTCCTTGAAATAGCCGCATTGCGGCTATTTTTTATGAAAAACGCAGGGGAAAAAGGGAAGAAATCAGTTTCAATCCGGCGGAAAGTATGGTAGAATAGGCCCCGGAATCAAACGCGGCGTTGTGCGCCGCCGGAGGAAGAAAATCATGGCAAAAAGTGTGTTACATACGATCGAGGACAACCTTTCCACCTTTTCAAAGGGGCAAAAACGAATTGGACGCTATATTCTGGACCATTATGATCAGGCGGCGTTCATGACGGCCAGCAAGCTGGGAAAGCTGACGGAGGTCAGCGAATCCACGGTGGTCCGCTTTGCTGCGGAGCTGGGCTTTGACGGCTATCCCTCCATGCAGAAGGCATTGCAGGAGATGGCCCGGAACCGTCTGACCTCGACACAGCGCATCCAGGCGGCGGAGAATATCTATGACCGGGACGTGCTCAGCAGCGTATTGCAGGCGGATATTGAAAATCTGCGGCAGATCTCCATGGACGAGGACCGGGACACCTTTCAGACGGCTGTGGAGAAGATCGTCCACGCCCGGCATATCTATATTTTAGGCGCGCGGTCCTCTACCCATCTGGCGGGCTACCTGTATTTTTACATGCAGATGATCTTTGAAAACGTGACGCTGGTGCAGGCCAGCGCCGCCGGTGAGATCTTTGAGCAGCTGTTCCGCAGCGGAGAAGGGGACGTGATGATCGCGTTCAGCTTCCCCCGGTACTCCAAGGACACCATCAACGCAGCCCGCTTTGCCCGGTCCCGTGGAGCGGAGATCATCGCCATCACGGATCAGAAGCAGTCTCCGGTGGCCCAGATGTCCAGCGCGGCGCTGCTGGCTCCCAGCGAGATGCTGTCCTTTATCGATTCCATGACGGCGCCTATGTCGCTCATCAATGCCCTGCTGGTGGGGATCGCCACCAAAATGGGCACGGATGTGACGAAGACCTTTACCACGCTGGAACGGCTGTGGGATCAGTACGATGTATTCGGCGGTGCGGACGATGAATAAAAAGATCGTGGTCATCGGCGGCGGCGCCGCCGGAATGATGGCTGCCCTTTCGGCAGCGGAGCAGGGGGCGCAGGTCACTCTGCTGGAACCCAACGAACGATTGGGGAAAAAACTGAATATCACCGGAAAGGGCCGGTGCAACGTGACCAACAATACCGATATTGAGGGGCTGTTGGCCAATATTCCACGTAATGGAAAATTCCTTTACAGCGCCTTTAACCGTTTCAATAGCGCAGATGTGATGGCTTTTTTTGAGAAGTTGGGCGTTCCTCTGAAAACTGAGCGGGGGAACCGGGTGTTTCCCATCAGCGACAGCGCATTTGACATCAGCGCAGCGCTGGAACGGCGGCTGAAGGCCCTGAAGGTGCAGGTCCTCCGGGACCGGGCGTCGGCCTTAGAGATCGAGGATGGCGCGGTCTGCGGCGTTGTTGGAGAGCGGGGACACTACCCCGCTGAGGCGGTGGTGATGGCCACCGGCGGCGTCAGCTATCCGGGCACCGGCTCCACCGGGGACGGTCACCGGATGGCGGCTGAGGCGGGGCATACCGTTACGCCGCTGCAAGGGTCTCTGGTGCCCCTGCGGGGGATCATCGCGGCGGGGATGCCCTGTGTCCGCTTGCAGGGCTTGAGCCTGCGGAACGTGAGCCTGACGGTCTTTGAAAACGATAAGAAGATCTATACGGATTTCGGCGAGCTGCTGTTTACGCACTTCGGCGTCAGCGGTCCGCTGGTGCTGTCGGCCTCTGCCCACATGCGGCATTTTACCAAAAAGCGCTACCGGCTTGAGATCGACCTGAAGCCTGCGCTGGATGAGCAGCAGTTGGACAAGCGGCTGCTGGCGGATTTTGCCAAATACGCCAACCACGATTTCCAGAACGGACTGGACGATCTGCTGCCCCAGAAGCTGATCCCGGTGGTCGTCGAGCTGTCCGGTATTCCCGGACGGCAGAAGGTCCACGACCTGACCCGGGAACAGCGGCAAAGCCTGCTGCGGGTTTTAAAGCATTTTCCTGTGGAGGTCTCCGGGCCGTGTCCTGTGGAGGATGCCATCGTCACCTCCGGCGGGGTGAAGGTGGGGGAGGTAGACCCCAAAACCATGGAGTCCAAGCTTGTTAAAAATCTGTATTTCGCGGGAGAACTGCTGGATACCGACGCCTATACCGGCGGCTTTAATTTGCAGATCGCCTGGGCCACCGGCCGTCTGGCGGGACAGTCCGCCGCGAATGAGAAGGAATAAGAAGGAGAGAACAGCATTGAAAACCATCAGTATTGCCATTGACGGCCCCTCCGGCGCCGGAAAGAGCACGCTGGCGAAAAGCGTTTCCAAAACTCTGGGCTATTTATATGTGGATACCGGCGCTATTTACCGCACCATCGGCTATGCCGCCTTTTCCAAGGGCGTGGCCCCCAAGGACGGTGAGGCCGTTGCCGCGCTGCTGCCGGAGCTGGAGATCGGCCTGCATTACGGGGAGGACGGCTTACAGCATATGACGCTGAACGGTACGGATGTGACCGATCAGATCCGTTTGCCGGAGATCTCCCTGTACGCCTCCGCGGTCTCCGCCCATCCGGCGGTGCGGGCCCATCTGCTGGAAATGCAGCGGAAGCTGGCTCGTGAAAACAACGTGGTGATGGACGGCCGGGACATCGGGACCGTGGTCCTGCCGGACGCCACGGTGAAGATCTTCCTGACGGCCTCTGTGGAGGAGCGGGCCATGCGCCGCTTCCGGGAACTGGAGCAGCGGGGGACGCCGGAAAGCTATGAAAAGGTGCTGGAGGAAATGCGTCAGCGGGACTATAACGATTCTCACCGGGCGGCGGCGCCCTTGAAGCAGGCGGAGGACGCCGTTTTGCTGGATACCACGGAGCTGGACTTCCAACAGAGTGAGGAAGCGATCCTCCGGATCATCCGCGAGAGGACGAGCCGATGAACGAGACCCGTACAACACAGCCCTTTGGACCGTTTTTTCCTCTGATCTTCACGGTTGCCAAGTGGATCTGCCGTCTGCTGCATCCGGTCACGGTTCAGGGCTTGGAAAACCTGCCCAGCCACGGCGCGCTGCTGGTGGCGAATCATGCCAGCAACTGGGACCCTCTGGTGCTGGCCACGGCGCTGCCCATGGATTACCGGCTCCGTGTCATGGGCAAGGAGGAACTGTTCCAGAATCCCATTCTGGCATGGGTCATCCGGGTGGGGGGCGCATTCCCCGTGAACCGGGGCGGTGCGGACATTCAAGCGGTGAAAACCGCCATCCAGACCATTCAGAGCGGTCAAAATCTGCTGATTTTCCCGGAGGGCACCACCATCCGAAACGGCATCGGCAAGGCAGATGGCCTGCCGGCCCACGCCCACAGCGGCGCGGCGGTGATCGGCGTCCGCACTGGCGCCATTCTGGTGCCGGTGTTCGTGGATGGAGAAAAGCGGACCTTCCACCGGACACGCATCATCATCGGCCAGCCCTATACGCCGGTATATACCGGCCGCCGGGGGACCGCTGAGGAAATGCAGAAGATCGCGGATGATCTTCTCCGGGAGATTTACGCTCTGGGCGGACAGCAGGTGGGAGGTGCGCCGCTGTGCAAGTGATCTTAGCGGAAAGTGCCGGCTTTTGCTACGGCGTGAAGCGGGCTGTGGAGCTGGCCCAGAAAACAGCGGAGGAGACGCAGGGCTGCTGGATGCTGGGAGATCTCATTCACAACACCCATGTAGTCAATGACTTAGCGGCCCGCGGCATCCGGAAAACGGACCGGCCTGAAGCACTGGGGGCAGGAGACACGGTGGTCATCCGGTCCCACGGAGAGCTGAAAAGCGTACTGGACAGATTGGAGGCCCGGGGCGTCCGCTGCGTGAACGCCACCTGTCCCAATGTGGTCCACATTCAGGAGCTGGTGTCCCAGGCGGAGCAGGAGGGGCGGCAGGTGGTCATCATCGGAGAGCCGCACCACCCGGAGGTCATGGGACTTGCCAGCTGGTGCGTTCATCCGCTGGTGTTCCAGGGGCCGGAGGCTGTGGCGGAATGGGTCAAAAACGGCGATTTTCAGCCGGAAATGCCCGTGAGCATCGTGGCGCAGACCACCTGTATTCGTGAACTTTTTGAAAGTTCCTGCAAAATCCTAAAAAAAGAATGTACAAACGTAAAAATCTTTGATACAATATGTTATGCTACGCGTAAACGTCAGAACGAAGCGGCGGAGATCGCTGCGCAGGTAGACGTGATGGTGGTGGTTGGCGACCGTAAGAGCGCCAATACGAAGCATCTGGCAGAGATCTGCCGGCAGAACTGTTCTCATGTCCTTTCCATCGAAGGGGCGGACGAGCTTTCCGCTACAGATTTTGCAGGCTGCCGTGTTGCCGGGCTGACGGCCGGCGCATCCACACCCGCGGGCATCATTAAGGAGGTAAAAACAACGATGAGCGAAGAAATCAAGAGCACCGAGACCATGGAAGAGTCCTTTGAGGAACTGCTGAATCAGTCTTTCAAAACTTTAAATACAGGAGAGAAGGTAACCGGTATTGTCACCGCCATCACCCCCACCGAGGTTCAGGTGGATGTTGGCGCTAAGCAGTATGCTTACATCAAGCTCAGCGAGCTGAGCGACGATCCCAGCGCGAAGCCCGAGGATATCGTGAAGGTGGGCGACGAGGTCGAGACCTATGTTGTCCGCGTCAACGATGTGGAAGGCTATGCCGAGCTGTCCAAGAAGCGTCTGGACGCTGTGAAGATCTGGGAGAACATTGAGACTGCCGTTGAGGAGAAGACCGTGCTGGAAGGCACTGTTACCGAGGAGAACAAGGGCGGCATCGTGGTTTCCGTCAAGGGCATCCGCGTGTTCGTTCCCGCTTCTCAGAGCGGCCAGCCCCGCGGCGCTGATCTGTCTGCCATGAAGGGTCAGAAGGTCCAGCTCCGCATTACCGAGGTCAACCGTGCCCGCCGCCGCGTGGTGGGCTCCATCCGCAGCGTCACTGACGAGGCCCGCAAGGCCGCTCAGGAGGCCGTGTGGAGCACCATCGAGGTGGGCAAGCACTACACCGGCACCGTGAAGTCCATGACCAGCTACGGCGTGTTCGTGGACATCGGCGGCGTGGACGGCATGGTCCACATCTCCGAGCTGTCCTGGAGCCGCATCAAGAACCCCGCCGAGATCTGCAAGGTTGGCGACACCATGGATGTGTACGTCATCTCCTTCGACCCCGAGAAGCACAAGATCTCCCTGGGCGCCAAGGACCACAGCGTGGATCCCTGGCAGGTGTTTATGAACAAGTACGGCGTGGGCGACACCGCTGAGGTTCGTATCGTTAAGCTGATGCCCTTCGGCGCTTTCGCTGAGGTGGTTCCCGGCGTGGACGGCCTGATCCACATTTCTCAGATCGCTGACCGCCGCATCGAGAAGCCCGAGGACGTTCTCTCCGAGGGCCAGACCGTTGAGGCTAAGATCACTGCGATCGACGAGGAGAAGCAGAAGATCTCCCTGTCCATCCGCGCTCTGCTGGCTCCTGCCGCTGACGAGGAGGACGCTCCTGTTGAGGAGTAATTTCGACTGAAAAAAGGAGCAGACCGACCGGTCTGCTCCTTTTTTTTGCTGTTCCGCATCGTTCTTGCGTTCTCAGCTGCTTCAAAGCCTGTGGCTGCAAGGGGTTGAGGTGCGGCGAGAACAGGAGAGAGCGGGCGTATTTTGTTATGAGTGAACGTGCTAATTGGCGCGTGATTTGAATTATTGTGATTTTTTTCACGTTTTGCTTGCATTGCCGGACCGAATATGATAAGATTTTAACGATACAAGGAAAACTTTGCGGATACGCAGAATAAATATGGAGGTAAAAGACGATGAATGTTCAGGAACTGTATCAGCAGAAGCTGACTACCGCTGAGGAAGCGGTGAAGATTGTCAAGTCCGGTGACTGGGTGGATTACGGTTGGTGCTGCAATCAGCCTGTCGCTCTGGACAAGGCTCTGGCTGCCCGGAAGGACGAGCTGTTTGACGTGAAGATCCACGGCGGCGTGACCATGTGGATGCCCGAGGTGTGCAAGGCGGATGATGCCGGTGACCACTTCACCTGGAACTCCTGGCACTGCAGCGGCATGGACCGTAAGATCATCGGCAAGGGCATGGGCTATTTCGGCCCCATGCGCTATTCTGAGCTGCCCCGTTTCTATCGGGACGGCAACGCCACCACGGATGTGGCTATGATCCAGGTGACTCCCATGGACGCCCACGGCAACTTCAGCTTTGCTGTTTCTGCTTCCCACATTGGCGATATGCTGGAGCACGCCAAGAAGATCATCGTGGAAGTCAACCAGAATATGCCTTGGGTCTACGGTCTGACCGGCACCGAGATCAACATCCGCGATGTTGACATGGTCGTGGAAGGCGAGAACCCCGCCGTGGCCGCTATGGGCGCCGGCGCTCCTCCCACCGATGTGGACCGCAAGGTTGCCGAGATGATCGTGAAGGAGATCCCCAACGGCGCCTGCCTGCAGCTGGGCATCGGCGGTATGCCCAATACCGTTGGCTCCCTGATCGCAGAGTCCGACCTGAAGGATCTGGGCGTGCACACCGAGATGTACGTGGACGCTTTCGTGGATATTGCCAGGGCTGGCAAGATCACCGGCCGCAACAAGAACGTGGACAGAGGCCGTCAGGTCTATGCCTTTGCTGCCGGTACTCAGAAGCTGTATGACTACATCAAGGAGAACCCCGATGTGATGGCCGCACCTGTGGATTACACCAACGATGTTCAGGTCATCGCCAAGCTGGATAACTTCATCTCCATCAACAACGCCGTGGATATGGACCTCTTCGGTCAGGTCAACGCCGAGTCTGCCGGCATCAAGCACATTTCCGGTACCGGCGGCCAGTTGGACTTCGTGATGGGCGCTTACCTCTCCAAGGGCGGCAAGAGCTTCATCTGCATGTCCTCCACCATGACTGCCAAGGACGGTACCGTGAAGAGCCGGATCGTTCCCACCCTGACCAACGGCTCCATTGTTACCGATCCCCGGTCCTGCGCACACTATATCGTCACTGAGTACGGCATGGTGAACCTGAAGGGCATGTCCACTTGGGAGCGTTCCGAGGCCCTGATCGGCATTGCACACCCCGATTTCCGGGACGAGCTGATCAAGTCCGCCGAGGCGATGCACATCTGGAGAAAGTCCAACAAGCGGTAAGTTACCGGATCAACCGAATCATAAGAAAAGCGGGAGCCGGAAGGCTCCCGCTTTTTGGTTTGATGGAAGTTAGATCAATGCCGGAACAGGAGGTTCCAGAAGCCGGTGGAGGTCAGGAACAGGATCAGCATGACCACGGGCACCACATAGCGCATCATCACGCCATACAGCTTGGCCCGGCCGAAATGCTCGCCGTTTTTCTCCACCTCGTCGATGACCCACTTGGGGCCGATGACCCAGCCGATCAGGATGCTGGTGAGAAGGCTGATGAAGGGCATCAGGAAACTGTTGCTGATGTAGTCCATCACATCCAGAAGCTGAGCGGCGCTGCCGTTGGGCAGGGTCAGCTCGAAGTAGAACACGTTGTAGCCAAGGCAGATGGTCACGGCGGTCACCAGAGAATAGACGCCCACCATGGCGCACATCTCCTTGCGGCTCTTGTGGAAGATCTCCATGCAGTTGGCCACCAGCGTTTCCATGACGGATACACAGCTGGTCAGCGCCGCGAAGCCAAGGGCCAGAAAGAACACGATGCCGACGATGCGCCCCACGCCGCCCATGGAGGCGAACACCCGGGGCAGGCTGATGAAGGTCAGGCTGGGTCCGCTGGCCATGCCGTCCACGCCCAGAAACACATACACGGAGGGAATGATCATGACGCCGGCCAGAAAAGCCACGCCGGTGTCGAAGATCTCGATCTGGCTGTTGGCCTTGTTCAGGTCTACATCATCCTTAACGTAGCTGCCGTAGGTGATCATGATGCCCATACTGACGCTGAGGGAGAAGAAGAGCTGGCTCATGGCGTCCAGCACCACGTTCAAAAAGCTCCGGAGCGTCATGCCGGTGAAGTCGGGCTTCAGATAGAAGGCAAGGCCCTGAAGACCGGTGCGGGTCACGCCGCTGTCATCCGTGTGGCTCAGCGTCAGAGAGAACACGGCGATCCCGATGACGAGAAGCAGCAGGACCGGCATGATATACCGGGAATATTTCTCAATGCCCTTCTCCACGCCGCAATAGACCACCCACGCAGTCAGTGCCAGAAACAGCAGCATAAAGACAATCGGAGAGACCTGAGAAGTGATGAAGGAGGTAAAGAAACCATCCTGAGCTGCCTGTGTTCCGTCAGAGACCAGATAGACCGCGAAATACTTAGCGATCCAGCCGCCGATGACGGAGTAGTAGGTCATGATGAGGGTGGGAACCAGGAAGGTAAGATAACCCAGAAAACGCCACTTCTTATGCAGAGTCCCGAAGGCGTTCAGTGCGTTCTGCTTGGTCCGGCGGCCGATGGCCACGTCCGTGGTCAGCAGTGTGAAGCCGAAGGTCAGCACCAGCACCAGATACACCAACAGGAACAGGCCGCCGCCGTCCTTGGCGCAGAGATAGGGGAAGCGCCAGATATTGCCGACGCCTACGGCACTGCCTGCGGCCGCCAGAACGAAGCCCAGAGAGCCGCTGAAACCACTGTGTTTGTTTTTCATTTTGCACACTCATTTCTATCTTTTTGTCTTCAACAAGAGAACATTCTATCAGGTTGCAGAAAAAAAGCAAACAGCAGAGATTTCTTTTAAGGAAATATTTTCTTGAAAAATTTCTCGAAATGATATATACTGATAGAAAACAACCTCAATGAATGGTGTGTCCGATCAAGAAGAAGGCAATGGATATTTTAAGGAAACAAGTTGTATGAACGAGATCAATGTCTATATCGGTGGTCAGATCCGCAAATACCGCAAAGCCAATGGCATGACACTGCAGCAGTTGGCGGATGTCATCCACAAGAGCCGTGCCACGGTCTGTAAATATGAAAACGGAGAGATCTCCATTGATATCGCCACTTTATATGAGATCAGTCAGGCGCTGCAGGTCTCCTTCGGGCAGTTGGCCAGCTATCAGCCGCCTCTTCCGCCGTACACGCCGCCCATGGTGGGGACGTTGCAGCGAAGTCCGTTCTTTCAGGCGAAGCGGCTGTATTTCTATTTTTATGACGGCCGCTATCACCGTTTGAAGGACGGTGTGATCGACATTCACGAGCACGCGGAGCGGCCCGGCACCTATGTGGCGAGCTTTACGCTCTGCTCTGTTTCCGGCAACGGATGCAGTAATGAATCCTATTATACGGGCAACGTTGTTTACAGCGATATGCTGATCCGGTTTACCTTTTTCAACCAGCTCAATCCGCTGGAGGAGGACCTTCTGTATATTTTCAATCCGCTGGAGATGCGGGACTATACCGACGGGCTTCTCTGCGGCATTTCCAGCGCGGACCTGATGCCCTGTGCCTTCCGCTGTCTGGTGACGCTGAATCCACAGGAACTGGACGAGAGTCTGCGTCAGCGGCTGTTGTTCTCCAAACAGGAGATCCGGCGATGGGGGCAGCTGAATATGCTGCTGATCGGCAACCGCAGCGCAGAGGATTCCGCGTTTTTGTGATCGAAGAAAAGAAGAAAAAAGGGGAGAAGGACGTTTCCGTCCTTCTCCTTTTCGTATTTCGATATTATTTATTTCCGCTTGGGGATATCCACCTTGGACAGAGGATTTGCCTTCGCGGCGACACGCAGAGCTTCATTATCAATATGGGTGTAGATCTCCGTGGTATTCAGGTGGTCATGTCCCAAAACCTCCTGGACCGCCCGGACATCCACGCCGTTTTGCAGCATCAGCGTTGCCGCCGTGTGCCGCAGCTTATGAGAAGAATACTGGGTGGCGTCCAAACCGGCCTCTAAAAGCCGCTTTTTCACCATGGCATGAACGGTGGACCGGCTGATCCGCTCGTTCTGAGAGGACAGGAACAGTGCGTTGGCGTCCCGCCCGGTGATGGGCCGCCGGACCGCCAGATAGCGGTTCAGCGCCGCTTGGCAGGCGTCATTGAGGTAAAGAATACGAACTTTGTTGCCCTTACCAAGAATGCGCATGGTCTCATCCTGAATGTCCTGCAAATTCAATCCTACCAGTTCGGAGATCCGGAGTCCGCAGTTAAGGAACAGGGTCAGGATGGCGTAATCGCGCTCCTGATTTTTACCGTCCACGGCGCTGAGCAGATCCTTGCTTTGCTCCAATGTCAAATAGCGTGGCAATTCCTTTTTCAGCTTGGGCGCGTCGATATCTTTGACAGGATTTTCACGAAGTAGATGGGCCTTGTTGGTCAGGTAATTGTAAAAGGAGCGGATCGTGGCGATTTTTCTGGCACGGGATGCGGCGTTCAGACCGTAGTCCGAATGGGAGCTGTTCTGAAACCGGACCCGATCCCGGCTGAGATAGGTCATGTAGCTGTAAATGTCCGACAGCTTGATGCTGCCGACAAATTCCAGATCCACGTCCATAATACTGATTTCATCCAGAGACTTGTCAGCCAGATCGGGATCACGGATCTGTTTCATATAGCGGAAGAAATTCCGAAGATCCAAGTAGTATTCATCTACGGTACGCTGGGAATGGGCCTTGATGGTCTCGTGATAAGAAAGAAAATCCCGCAGGATCTCCGGTGCTTCGGTACGATAATCAGACATAGCAGGCTGGCGGGATATTTGCGCTAAAAAGCGGTCAAATGTCGAGGGAGGCTGAAAACGTCTCCCCTAAATTGAACAAAATTTTTATTTTGTTCAATTTACTGTATCCCGCGAACTTCTCCTCTCCTCAGTCATTCAACATAAAATCCGGCGGATGGGTCATGCTACAAGCAAATCAAACAGAAATGAGTTGATGTTATGATCCCATGCACCAGTAAATGCGTTTATCAAAGCGACGGGCTCTGCACGTTGGACAGCGCTGCCGCCGCAGGACAACCGGCCTTGGGCGGCGCCTGTGTACACTTCATTCCGCAGGACGCAGCGCGGCTCGGATCGCCTCACCGATATTCCGGGCCGGGATCACCGTCAGACCGGTCGGCGCCTTTATGGTACCTGCCCGATGAGCCGGCACCACGCACCTCCGGAATCCCAGGCGCTGAATTTCAGACACCCGCTGACCCAACTGATTGACGCTGCGCAGTTCCCCGGTCAAGCCCACCTCTCCGATGGCCACCAGATCGCTGGGCACCGGCCTGTCCAAATAGCTGGACGCCAATGCAATCACCGCTGCCAAGTCTGCGGCAGGCTCGTCCAGTGACAGACCGCCCACGATGTTCAGATAGGCGTCGCAGGCGGAGACCTTCAGCCCGCCCCGCTTTTCCAGCACCGCCAGCAGCATGGCCGCCCGGTTGTAATCAAAGCCGTTGCTGGTTCGCCGTGGATTGCCGCCGGCAGAGCTGACCACCAGCGCCTGAAGCTCTGCCAGAACGGGCCGGACCCCCTCCATCACACAGGTGACACAGGTGCCGGGGGCGTCCTCCGGTCGGCCGGAGAGCAGCATTTCCGACGGGTTCTCCACCTCCGCCAGCCCCTCGTCCCGCATTTCAAAAACACCGATCTCGTTGGTAGCGCCGAAGCGGTTCTTCGCCGCCCGCAAAATCCGATAGCTGGTGTGCTGGTCGCCCTCAAAGTACAGCACGCAGTCCACCATGTGCTCCAGCACCTTGGGACCGGCAATGGAGCCTTCCTTGTTGACATGGCCGATGACAAAGACCGTGATCCCCTGCCCCTTGGCCACCTGCATCAGAGACAGGGTGCAGTCCTTCACCTGACTGACGCTGCCTGCGGCGGCGTCCAGCGCGTCATTGTATAAGGTCTGGATGGAGTCCACGATCAGCACATCCGGCTGCTCCGTGTTCACGGCCTCCAGCACATCCCCCAGATTCGTCTCCGAAAGCACCAAAAGCTGCTGGCTTTCCACATGGAGCCGCTTGGCCCGTAGCTTTAGCTGGTGCTCAGATTCCTCACCGGAAATATACAAAACCTTGGAAAATTCACATAATTTGCTGCAAATTTGCAGCATCAGCGTGGATTTGCCGATGCCGGGCGCACCGCCCACCAGCACCAGCGAGCCCTTCACAGCCCCGCCGCCCAAGACCCGGTCCAACTCCCCCATGCCGGTGGGAAACCGGATCTCCTCGTCAGCGGTGAGATCCGTCACGGGGCAGGCCCGGCGGCGGGTCATGCCCACCCGGACAGAGGCCCCCTTCCCTGTTCCCTTGGGGCGCTCCGGCTGCTCCACAATGGTATTCCACGCGCCGCAGGCGGGGCACTTCCCCGCCCATTTTGCGGTCTCATTTCCACATTCCGTACAATAAAACAGCGTTTTTGCTTTCATTTCCTATCCTCTCCGGCCATCCATCGCAAATACCCCGCCGCGATGACCGCCGCCAGCGTTTTCTGATAGTCCTCCTGCTGGAGCCGCGCGGCCTCCTCCCTGTTGGACAGAAAGCCGCACTCCACCAGCACTGCGGGAGCGTCCACATGGTTCATCAAATAGATGCTGTCCGGGATCTGTTTCGGTTCCTTGGCCCGGTGGGTGTTGACCACCGGGTTCAACCCGGCTTGCAGAGTCCGGGCCAGCGCTTCCGCCCCCTCCTGCCGGTTCCAGAAGGTTTGCGCCCCGTGGGTCACCGGCGAGGACGGCAGGCTGTTCTGGTGGATGCTCAACAGCACCGCATTAGGGATGCCGTTGACAAATGACGCCCGGTTGTGGAGGTCCGACACCTTCCGCTGCCGCATGGTTTCCAGTCCGGGATCGCAGACCATGACGTCCTCCCGCCGGGTCAGCTCCGTCCGAACACCGGCAAAGCGCAAGAGCTGTTCCAGTTGCAGGGAAATCGCCAGATTGATCCGGCTTTCCTCCGTACCGTCTCCGGCGACGGCGCCGCCGTCCTGCCCGCCGTGGCCCGGGTCGATGACCACGGTTTGAGCGCTGCTCCCCTGCCCCATCGCCCCAGTGGGCGTGAAGGCCCGTCGGGAGCCTGCCAGAAAAATGGCGGAAAGTCCGATCATGCAGACCGCCAGCCATGTATACAGCAGCGTTCGTTTCCGAATCAGCAGGATCATGCCCATCACCTCGGCCCAGCCTATGCGCCGCAGCTTATCCAATATGTCATTATAGCGACTTTTTGTCGGGAAAGCAAGTTCCCTACTTGCCCTTTCCGCATAGGATGGGGTACGCGCCCAAGGGCGCTTTCAATAAGGAGGGGATCACGAAGCTATGGAAAAACCCGAAGTGAAGCCCGCGGTCTGCGAGGTCGGTCAGGGCACCCTGCCCGGCTGCGCGGCACTGGCTTTCCCATATATTCCCATGCAGAGCAATAATCCCACCCGGTACAGCCGGACGGAGGCTTTGCAGACCGGCACCCTGTTTCCGGGGCTGGACCTGCCGTTCAAGGCGGCTATTCAGGCCCGGACCAAATTGCCAAACACCGCACTGGTGGAGCTGATGGCCCTTGACTTCGCCGTCACGGAGCTGAATCTCTATCTGGATACACACCCGCAGGACCAGGAGGCTCTGGGACTGTACGCCTCCTATATCAAGCTGGCCAAGGAGGGCCGGGAAAAGTATACCGCCAAATACGGCCCTCTGGACAGCGCGGAGCTGGTCCTGGAGGACGGCTACACCTGGCTCAATGACCCATGGCCCTGGGAGTTAGGAGGAAACGGCTGATGTTTGTTTATGAGAAAAAGCTGCAATATCCGGTGAAGGTCGCCACACCCAACCCCAAGCTGGCGGCGGTGATCATCAGCCAGTACGGCGGTCCCGATGGGGAGCTGGGCGCGTCCCTGCGCTACCTTTCCCAGCGCTACTCCATGCCCTATCCGGAGCTGAAGGGCCTGCTGACCGACATCGGTACAGAGGAAGCGTCATGGCCCCCTATTTTTGCCCGGTATTTTTCCAGTCCGTCCAGTACATAGACCCACTTGGCGGGCAGCAGATTGAGCGCCACCTCTACCCTGCCGTCCCGGTACACGGTCATCTGTTGGAGGAGGTGCCCGTAAAAGTCGTCGTCCGCCGTGCGCCCGCTGACGATGCCCGCGATGGCGGCGCGAATGTCCGGCTTTAGGGTCTGCGTGTCGGTGTTCAGCGTCTGCCGCTGTTTGATCGCGGCAATTTTCTCCTGCACCCGGTTCATTTCACTTTCACAGCGGGCTTTGGCGCGCTGATAGTCAGCCTTGGTGATGCTCTCGTCGAAAAAGCGGTCATGGATGGTGTCATTGCGGGCTTGCAGCTTTTCAAGCTCCAGTTCCAGCCGCCGCAGCTCCTGCTCGCCGCTGTCCTCACCGGACGTCAGAACGCTTTCCACAATGCGGGCGAGATTCGATATGATCGCTTTCTTATCCAGCGTCACGTCGTTCACCGAGCGCCGCAGAAGGTCCATGGCGATGTCATCCCGGATCTGCCGCCCGACGCTGCATCCGATGGTATTTCCCGTGCCGTCTGTGCGCCGCAGGCCCTCGTTGGTGGCGGTGAAGCAGCACCAGCGGTAATAGGAGCTGCCGTCCTGCCGCTTTTTGGTGCGGTGAGAGAAGCTCTTGCCGCACTCACCGCAGCGAATTTTGCCGGAGAGTGGATAGCGGTTGCCGTGTCCGCCGCAGCCTGTCGCACGGTTGCGGCGGGACAGCTCCCGCTGCACCGCCTGCCACGTTTCGCGTTCGATGATGGACTCGTGGTGGTCTTTCAGCTCGACCAGCGGCTCCTTGCCGTGGTTGTACTTCTTTTCATGGGTCAGAAAGTCCGGCGTGTAGGTCTTTTTCTGGATCAGGTCACCGCAGTATTTTTCGTTCTTCAGGATCTTAGTCACGGTGGCAGACGACCAAAGGCAGTTGCCCTTGCTGCTGAGAATACCGGCCTCCCGCAACTCCCGCGCGATGGTGCTGCACCCTTTGCGCTCTTGCAGGTACTTATGGAAGATGAGCCGGACAACTTCCGCGCCCTCCGGGTTGACGGTCATTTTGCCGCCAATCACGTCGTAACCCAGCAGCGAGCCGCCAAAAACGACACCCTTCTCCATGCTGCGCATCTGCCCCCATTTGGAGCGTTCAGAGGTCCTTCGGCTTTCGTCCTGTGCGAAGGAACTCATGATCGTCAGCCGCAGCTCCCCATCGTTGGTTCGGGTATCCAGGCTGTCATTGAGAAACAGCACGCCGACGCCGCGACGCCGCAGCTCGCGGGTGATTTGCAGCGCGTCTACTGTGTTGCGGGTGAAACGGCTGACCTCCTTGGTCACGATCAGGTCGATCTGTCCCAGCTCCGCCGCATGGAGCATTTTGTTGAACTCCACGCGCTTGTTGGTCGATGTGCCGGAAAATCCTTCGTCAGCATAGATGCCTTGCAACTCCCAATCCGGCTGGCGCTGGATGTACTCGCGGAAATACCGCTGCTGCGCTTCAAAGGAATTTGCCTGGTCTTCCTTATCCGTGGATACGCGGCAGTACGCCGCTACTTGTAACATAAAACCGCCTCCTTTGCGGGTATCATACGGCGAATCACATGCCTTTGCAACTGTGCGGATACTGAAAGGCACTATTGCTTTACAGCTTATTGATTGCAAAAGATATTTCACTGTGTTGCTTCGTGAGAACTAAATTGCCAACGTAAAATATTCTTCATTTTCCGAAGTTCTTCCTGCCGAGCGATATTTTCTATAATGAGATGGGTTTGCAGTTGGGAAGTCGGTTCATCGGTGTACTCATCAAGTTCAAGCATATGTTCGTCCCAGTAAAAAATCCGGACACCTTGCTTTTTCATCGCCCGAAGCACCTTCTGTGCGTCCATACAACAGTTTGTAAAATCCGACATCCGCTCGATAATCAGAATGTCAAATTTTCGTTCAGACGCATCCTCCACCATTTTCCGAAGTACGCTGCTGGGCTCGGAAAGATACCACGGCTTTGGAGAATCCATGTAAAACGCATGGAATCCCAACCCAACATCAGCGGCGAATTCCTGCATTTCTGCTCTGATTTCCTCTGGCGGTTCTTGGCACTGTTCTACCTGATAGAATGCTGCTTTTAACATTATTCATTTCCTCCATTCATTCGTGTATATTTCTCCAATTTCTGTACGCAGTCTTTAAACTGCGTTTCATTGAGGACACCTTGCTGCTGTAAGGCGAGCAGGACGGCTCGCTGGTACGCGAGAAGAAAGTCCTGCCCGATCTCGTCTGCCGCTTGATATTGTAAAAGTTCCGGCTTGCTTGCCATCCTGCCCCCTCCCTTCCTTGGAGATTATGCGGAGAGACTTCAGAACTTGCTGCCGTTTTCCCGGAAGCGGTTTCCTGCCTGACGGAAACTCAATTTCTGCTCCTTGGCACGCTCGCGTCATTGACGGTCATGGCCTGCTTCCCCGAAAGAGAAACGCTCCGGCGGTCATTCATTTTTGTGGAAGATCGTTTGTGCTGAATTCCAACTTCCACAAAAATGATAGCAAGCGTTGACGGAGATTTCAATATGTGGTAAACTAATTGCGTTACAAATGATATACCACACGCATTGCACAGCTGTGTCCACGAATGGAGGAAAAGCCTTGAGAGCCTTGTATTGCTTGAGTTTTGGCCCCAAAAAGGAATATGTAGAAACGGATTTCAAGCCCGTGGAATATCGTCTCGGGACAACCCTTATTGCCTTTTTGTCCACAGATTTCGCTTCTTTACGGGCGAAATTACTGGTGCGAACAACGCCCATGATGGAAAATCAAGCCATTACCGAGATCAAAAATGCGCTGAGCGCGATCCATCCTTTCGGGGAACGCTTTGTGCAGTCCCTCTTTTTTGAAGAAAAGCTGGCAGACGTGCTTGATGAACGCTTGGAAGGTTTTGAGAAACTGCAAAAGGAACTTTCCGCCTTTGCAGATGCCGTGCTCGTGCCGGACAGATCTAAGTTGAGCGCCAAGCAGCGTTTGGCGCTCTATATGAGCCGCGATTTTCAAGCTGCCACAGCGATCGCCGGTTTGGACCTGAAGATGCGCGCAGAACGAAAGCTGTATGTAGATGAGCAGAATTTTGATCCGGTGTTGGCGGCAGACCGCATTTCGACGCCACCAAAGTCCGTCCGGTTTGCCCGCATCGAGGGCTCGGACGATTTGGGCGCGACGCTGCTGACAGAGCTGCTGGAGATGGTCGAGCAAGGAATTGAATTGAAAAAGTGTGAATATTGTCATCGTTACTTTATCCCGTTCTCTTCCAAAGCTCTTTATTGTGATCGGTCAGTCGGTGATACCGGAAAAAGCTGCAAAGAACTCGCAGTCAAAGAGAAGCATGAAAAGAAAATCGCTGCCGATGATGGCTTAAAGCTCATCCGGCAGCGGATCAAAACCTATGATATGCGTGTTCGCCGTACTCCGGCCATTTACACAGATGCCGCATTTCAAATCTGGAAAGCACAAGCGGAGAATGCACGAAACCGCTATGTGAACGACGAATTGACCTACGAGGAATTGGACGCCCTCACACAGCTCCCTAAGAAGAAAGGCGAATAATAGACGAAGAAAATGCGAAATATTTGCGTATTTTTCTTGTCCTTTGCGTATACTGTGATATAATAAAGGCGAGGTGATGAGTGTGACCTTAAAAGAATTGCGTATTTCAAAAGGGTTGAATCAGGCCCAATGTGCGGAATACCTCGGTATGTCCACGCGCAACTATCAGAATTACGAAAACGATGCCGCAAAAGCAAATACAGCCAGATACCATGCGATTTATCAAAAGCTGGAAAGCTATGGTCAGCCTGTTGTCTCGGTTTCCTTACCCTCGCAAACAACAGAGTTTCATACGAATGTTGTCACGGGTACAGGCTTGCAGGCGTTGGCAAACAGCGTGGCAAAGTACGGCAAGCGTGACTGCTTCAGCACCTTGCAGAAGTTTGTGGCTGGCTCCTACGATGGGAAGATCTGTATTTTATACGGTCTCCGTCGAACCGGAAAGACAACACTTCTGTTCCAAATGCTTTCCGAACTGCCCATAGAAAAAACGGCCTACATCAAGGTGCAGACCACCGATGATATGTCACGGCTGACAAAGGACTTGAAAGTTCTGTTTGAACTGGGCTATCGGTATGTGTTTATTGATGAAATTACGCTCCTGAATGACTTCATCGACACCGCTGCCGTGCTTTCCGATGTGTTCAGCATGATGGGCATGAAAATCGTTGTTTCCGGTACGGACTCTCTTGGCTTCGCTATGGCAAACCGCGATGAACTGTACGACAGAAGCGTGACGATCCACACCTCTTTTATTCCCTTTCGGGAGTATGCGCGGCTCCTGAACATCCGTTCTGTCGATTCTTATATTGAATACGGCGGAACGCTGAAAATGGAAAATATGAGCTTTGACGATCCGGATGCTGCCTTTGACGAGGTCGCGTTTCGGGACGATGAAAGTACCCGGAAGTATATTGATACCGCCATCAGCCGTAACATTCAGCATACACTGAAAAATGACCATTACGGCGAATACTTCAATCAACTGCGTGAGCTTTACGAAAAAGGTGAGCTGACCAATGTTATCAACCGCATTGTGCAGCACATGAACCACCGGTTTGTGCTGCGCGTGGTGGAGGACGAATTTAAGTCCCATGACTTTGGCTCCGCAAAGGAGCTGCTTCTGCATGATCTCCCTGCGGAACGGGCAACTGTTCTCTACGATGTCAATGAAAAGCAAATATTGGAGCGATTAAAGGCCATCATTGAGGTCAAGGAAAAGAGTGAAACAACCGTCCCGATCACGCAGGAGCATATCGACAAAGTGAAGAAGTATCTGCTTATGCTGGATCTGATCGTCAACTGTCCGGAACGGTACGAAAGCGGTAAGCAGGCGGAGCATATCGTCTTTTCCCAGCCCGGTATGCGCTATGCCATCGCAAAGGCTTTAGTCTACTCCTTGATGCAGGATGCCTATTTCGCATCGATTTCCGAAGCAGATAAGGCATATATCACAGGAAAGATTCTGGACGATGTAAAGGGTCGGATGCTGGAGGACATTGTTTTGCTGGAAGTCTGCAAAGCGGCCCCCAGTACGATGGAAGCGTTCAAATTCAAGTTCGATGCCGGCGGCGAGTTTGACATGGTGATCTACGATAAAACAAGTCAAAATTGCCGCATCTATGAAATCAAGCACAGCACCGAGGTCAACGAAAAGCAGACAATTCATCTGCGTGATGCAGAGAAATGCCAAATCGTTGAAAAACGCTTTGGCCCGATCAGCGGTAAATTCGTTCTTTATCGCGGAAAAGATACGTTTGCCGAGGGTGTTCAGTATTTGAATGTAGAAAATTTCTTGTGTGGTCTGAAGTAACTTTTGAGGAGGATTTATCATGAACTATATTTTAAAGCAGTTCGATGAACCGCTCGTTAAATTCTCCGCAACGACGGATACCAGTGAGCCGGAGATCCAAATTCTTTGGACAAATGAAGAAAAAGCGGCATTGCTGCCGCTTGATCTGACGCTGACGCCGGAGGGAGTAAGCCGCTGGCTGCGCCGCCGCACGATCCCGAAGAATCGCGCCTATGTCCATAGCCTTTTGGCAAAATGCGGCTTAAACCTCAACCGTCCGCTCGGTATTATCAGCGTTTGTAAAGGACTATCCCTTAACGATTGCTATTGGGTCGTCGAGGACGGTGACACCGCTTCTTTTGACAAAGTAAATCTCTACGACAACCCATTCAGCAATGTTCTGGCCGAGCTTGCCTTTACCGGCTATGGCAGCAGCGTCCGCACTTCCCTACTCTCCAGCCCGGAGTTTACCACCAACGGAATGCTCCGCAAATGCTGGCGGCGCATGGGCGGTAAGGTGTATCTCTATAAGGGCGGCACAGAGGGCGCGGCCAATACCGGCAACGAACCATACTCTGAGTTTTACGCCGCACAAATCGCCGCCGCCATGGGCGTTCACGCGATCCCCTACGGCTTATCCCGTTGGAAAGGCGTTCTCTGCTCCACCTGCGAGCTTTTTACCGACAAGGCGTATGCCTACCTCCCTATCGGCCATCTTGTTTCTAAGGGCGGCATGGGGGCTGTCAGGGCGTATTATGAAAAGATGGGAGATAAGTTTGTCAACGCGCTGAACGAAATGCTGGTGTTTGATGCGGTGATCTGCAATGTGGACCGGCATTTTGGAAACTTCGGCGTGATGGTCGATAACCGGACGAATACCATTGTCTCCCCCGCTCCACTGTTTGACCATGGCAATTCCCTCTTTAACTTTGCAGGCGCGGACGCCTGGACGAACGAGACCGCATTGGAGGAATATATCGAAACGCTGTACCCCAGCGTGTATGATGATTTTCTCGGCACAGCCAAGGCCGTGCTGACGTCGGAGCTGCGCGAGAAGCTGCGGCATCTGCTGAACTTCGAGTTCAAGAAGCACTCCCGCTATAACATGCCCGAAAATAGGTTGCGGATGGTGGAACGGCAAGTGCAGAAACGGGCAAGAATATTATTGAATATAGAGTAAGCAAAATGGAGAGGTCCTCGCGCTCCGGAAACGACTGAGGGTATGCCGCCGGTAATTTCTTCGGCTTTTGCCTCGGATTGAGCACCACAAGAATAGCGGTGCATAGACAGATTTATAAAGTTAAGAGAGAACAGCGTGGCGGAAGCCGCGCTGTTTTGCTTTTTGCTGCGTGAGTGAGCATTACGACAATAGCGCCACTATCAACGTGCAGCTTATTTCAATCCATGCGCCCCGCGAGGGGCGCGACCTTCACGGCCTCCGGCTCCTTCTCGGCAGGGATATTTCAATCCACGCGCCCCGTGCGGGGCGCGACGGTGGAATGCCTCAACATGCTCAAGGGCGCAGAGATTTCAATCCACGCGCCCCGTGCGGGGCGCGACGGGGTGTATGAATTGAGTAGCCATCTGGATACCAATTTCAATCCACGCGCCCCATGCGGGGCGCGACCTTCGTTGTTGTCTGGTGGGAGGACAACAAGGTGATTTCAATCCACGCGCCCCATGCGGGGCGCGACTGTTCCCAGACCAGCTTGTCCCTGTTCTCATCAAATTTCAATCCACGCGCCCCATGCGGGGCGCGACTGTACCCAATATCAGGCAGGGCCTCATCAATGTAATTTCAATCCACGCGCCCCATGCGGGGCGCGACATAAGTACGAGGGACATGATCATCATCATACGTATTTCAATCCACGCGCCCCATGCGGGGCGCGACGCGCCGGGTGTTTGCCGATGCGACCCACCTGCTGATTTCAATCCACGCGCCCCATGCGGGGCGCGACATTGGTGCTTGATGAAGCAGACCTTGGGACTGTGATTTCAATCCACGCGCCCCATGCGGGGCGCGACCGGATGGGTGAACGGGTACTACATTACAGTTGAATTTCAATCCACGCGCCCCATGCGGGGCGCGACTTGCGCTGATACCCTCTACATGAGCAATGGTATTGATTTCAATCCACGCGCCCCATGCGGGGCGCGACGTAACAAAATAGTCCCGAAAGTGTTGACAGTACCATTTCAATCCACGCGCCCCATGCGGGGCGCGACGAGGTCTTGAGGGATGCAGAGCGGTCAAAGCGAATTTCAATCCACGCGCCCCATGCGGGGCGCGACGAGGCGCTGGCCCTCACCGGCGCCGATATTGATCATTTCAATCCACGCGCCCCATGCGGGGCGCGACAAATCCGGAACGTCCTGTTGCTGAGACGTCAGAAATTTCAATCCACGCGCCCCATGCGGGGCGCGACCCTCCCGCCAGTTGTAGCCGGTAATGGGACTGCGATTTCAATCCACGCGCCCCATGCGGGGCGCGACTGGCAAGCCCATTAAGGATATCCCGCAGGATGTTATATTTCAATCCACGCGCCCCATGCGGGGCGCGACGCAAGAAAGTGAGGGAAAAGCCTTGCAAACAATGAATTTCAATCCACGCGCCCCATGCGGGGCGCGACCACGACCTCCGACAGATCCAATCCGTCACCAATATTTCAATCCACGCGCCCCATGCGGGGCGCGACTCACCCGGTACAGTTCCCGGTTGAGGGCCACGGAATTTCAATCCACGCGCCCCATGCGGGGCGCGACGTTCTGACGGTGAACGCTTTTACCTGTGCCACCGATAATTTCAATCCACGCGCCCCATGCGGGGCGCGACCATCTGTATATTTTACACGCTGGACCATTCTCTGGATTTCAATCCACGCGCCCCATGCGGGGCGCGACGACAGTGGAGGGGGCCACGAAACTGCCATCATCAGATTTCAATCCACGCGCCCCATGCGGGGCGCGACCAAGATTTCTTCCTACATCAAGCCCGGTGAGGACATTTCAATCCACGCGCCCCATGCGGGGCGCGACCCGGTCTTCCCAGCAGTTCGTCAATGCTGCACTGATTTCAATCCACGCGCCCCATGCGGGGCGCGACCGCGTCGATCTGGGCTTTGCCGGAGCCGTCGTGATTTCAATCCACGCGCCCCATGCGGGGCGCGACTTCAAGAGGATACGCTATCTATAGATAGATATACATTTCAATCCACGCGCCCCATGCGGGGCGCGACGGGAAGCTTGAAGGTCTCCGTTTGGGTGACCGGATTTCAATCCACGCGCCCCATGCGGGGCGCGACACGATTTCGGAAACATTCGGAGCAGACCTATAAAAATTTCAATCCACGCGCCCCATGCGGGGCGCGACTTCACGGTAAACATACTTTTTTGCGCCCATTGTCCATTTCAATCCACGCGCCCCATGCGGGGCGCGACAACTGATCTGCACTATTGCTGGAGTTGAGAAAAAATTTCAATCCACGCGCCCCATGCGGGGCGCGACCACTGTAAAGGCAGTAGGCGGAAACGTCAATCTATTTCAATCCACGCGCCCCATGCGGGGCGCGACCAGTGCGAAAGCTGTCTATTGCAGATAAGCCTATTATTTCAATCCACGCGCCCCATGCGGGGCGCGACCCGGTTTACATGGCCTGCTGGCTATGATGCCACGATTTCAATCCACGCGCCCCATGCGGGGCGCGACCCGAAAGAGATGGAGCGGATCATATACGAGTTGGAATTTCAATCCACGCGCCCCATGCGGGGCGCGACCGGTAGTGTCGGCGCAGGCCGCCAAGCGCTCATTATTTCAATCCACGCGCCCCATGCGGGGCGCGACCGCACCGGCGGCAGCGCCACTGCCGCAGTTATACATTTCAATCCACGCGCCCCATGCGGGGCGCGACCAGCGGGCGGCGCAGAAAATTGACAAAGCAAGGCATTTCAATCCACGCGCCCCATGCGGGGCGCGACTAGCCACGCAGATTAGACGCTTTCCAGTAACGGAAATTTCAATCCACGCGCCCCATGCGGGGCGCGACAGCAAAAGTATACAAAATTACTTTACACACTTTTGCGACAAAAGGCAATTCGTAGACAATTTCACGCAAAACGCCGCCTTTTAAAGCACTTTTCTACATATAAATACAGGAACACCTTTTTGATTTGCAGTGCGAACCGCATGGGAAAAATCTGTACGCTTCCCCTTCGCACTACAAGATCATTGGATCTTCCGGAAGGTATGTCTGCTTGCAGCCAAAGTGCTCGATTTTGCTTTCGTACTTTTTTCCCAAGTAGTAAAACCGCAGACTATCCCGCTCCGGATCCATGAGCTTGCAGAGCTTATTTTGCAAACTGCGGCACTGAGCCGTGTCCAACAGACACTCAAACACGGAATTCTGCACCCGTTGACCGTAGTTGACACACTGCTTGGCGATCTGCCGCAGACGCCTGCGCCCAGCGGCATTTTCTGTATTGACATCATAGGTGATGAGTACCAGCATACGCCCCTCACTTCCACAAAAACGGCGGATATTCCTCCAGATCGCCCCGCAGATACCGCGCCAGCAGCAAGCTCTGTACATACGGTACCAACCCCCACGGCAGCTTTTCCTCTAAAAACGGGTGGGTGATGGTCTCCCGCTTCCGCTCCTGCCACTTTTGAAGAAATGTTCTGCGCCCTTCCTCTGCCAGCAGCACCGCGCCGCTTTCCCGAAATTCAAAGTTGGAAGGTTTTATTATGCGGTTGTTGATAAGCGTGAGTACAAAGCGGTCAGCAAAACAGGGACGCAGTTCCTCCATCAGATCCAGCGCCAGCGATTCCCGCCCAGGCCGATCCGTGTGAAGATAGCCCACATAGGCGTCCAGTCCCACGCTTTCCAGTGCCGAAGCGCAGTCATGGGAAAGCAGGCTGTAAGCAAAGGACAGCATGGCGTTAAAGGCGTCCAGCGGCGGACGGCGGCTGCGCTCGCGAAAGAAAAAGGTTTCCTTTCCCTGCAAGATCATCTCGTCCAATACGCTGAAATACGCCGCCGCGCCAATGCCCTCCAACCCCCGCAGGCTGTCCGGAGAGGTCTCCGCCGCGATTTGCGGCAGCAGTCCTTGCAGCTGTTGGGATACGGCGGAAAACCGCTGACCATCGACACGCGGAGCATGATCCCGCCGGGTACGCTCCACGCTCCATCGGGCATTGTAGACCTTTCCGAAAATCATATTCCGGGCGATGTGGCAACTTTGCGATGGGTCATCCGCCACGCGGTACTGCATCCGCCGCAGCAGGACATTTCCCTGCATCTGCCCGGACACGCGGGCAAGGAACTTCCCTCTCTGCGAGCAGAACGCCAGTCCAATCTCCCGCTGCGCACATTTTCCCATCAAGGCAGGTGACGCCCCCGCATAAGAAAAGGTGACGATGCTTTGCAGCGTGTGCAGCGGATACCGGGCAACGGTTTCCCCGCCCCGGTTCGCCACAACATTTTCACCATCCAAGGAGAGGTAGATATCCTCCGAGGTGACAAAAAGCGTATTCAATAGCTGTCTCATGGCTCGTCCTCCATGGCGCCGCGCAAATACGCGGAAACAGATCTGCTCCGCAGCAGCTTTGGCAGACACAGTTCCTTCAGGGAACAGGCATTGCAGGACTTTGACGGCTTCACCTTAGGCGTGTAGCCGCGCCGGTAAAGCTCGTGCATTTCGGTTAAGAGATCCGTTACCTCCTGACGTAGCTCCGGTGTAAAATCTACCTCAGTGCGGCGGTGAGGCTCGCCGTAATACAGCGCACCCTGCGGAATTTCGCAACAGAGCATTTTCTCCAGACACATAGCCTGTCCACAGAGTTGGAGGGCATCTGCCGTGTTCTCCTTCGACCGTCCCCGCTTGTACTCCACGGGGTATGGCTGCCACAGCCCCTCCCGGCCTTTGAGCGGAATGCCGATCTTGCCCCGGTGAAACTCCAACACATCGCAGGCACCGGACACACCCAGCGTCCGGGAAAAAATACGCATATCACGGGTGATGAGGAGGTCTCCCCGGCTCTCGGCAAACCCGCCGTTGTGGGCGTTTTCGTGGAGGATCGCTCCGTCGGTGGTGCGGAAATTTTCCGCCCACTGATTCTCAACATGGATGAGTGCCCACTGGCGGCGGCAGAACTTGAAGTGCTGCAAACCGGAGAGTTGAAGGAAATCATCCTCGGAATAGATCACCCCATCCGCGTGCAGGTCACGCCCTCCGGCAGTTTCTCTTCGTCTACGGTGACGGTATAATCTTCATAGCTTCTGGGCGTAGTCACGCCGTTCTTCCGCACCGCTTTCACCAGTTCAAAGAGCTTATGGGCCGGGGCACAGCCCAACTCGCAGTCATGCTTGAAAACGATCAGTTCCCGGACGGCCATCTTACCCCGCGCAGCGGAGTGATCGTTTTCAAACATATTCAAAATAGCAGTCCACAGAAGGTCAAGATCCTCCTGAGAAAAGCCGGTGGTCTTGCGGGCAAGGTTGGCGGAGACATAGCCCTCCGCCCGGTACAGGCCGTAGGGTACGATGTACTTGCGGCCCATCTCCGTGCCCTTTTTCTCTGCGTCCGCCTCGGTAGTGATGGCCACGCGGGTGATGGTCACCTCCTGCGGCAGAATAGGATCGACGCTGCGGGCAAAACCAAGCTGCACTGGTCCCCGCACCTGACCGCAGTTGAGAGCTCCCTTCACAAAGGTGGTCATCACCGCGCCGAAGGTACGAATATCGTAGAAGTTGTCGCACATGAAGTCCCGGAGCTTTTCGTCCAGATGCTCGTCCTTTTTCTTTGCATCCTTCAGCTTGTCCGGGTCAACCCTCACATAGGCGCAGGCCTCCTTATCGCTGGTGTTCAGAGGAACGCCGTCCTTAATGTAGATGCGATAGCCGTTCTCCCCTTCTTTAGCCATCTCCACATAATTACGGATCTTGCGCTTGAGGCACACGTCCGTCACAAGGCCGTAGCCGGTCTCGGGGTCCACGCGGGGCATATTGCCCGCATCAGGGTCGCCATTGGGATTGCCGTTCTCCACATCGAACAGCACCACAAATTCATAGCGGTTTTTGATGGGTTCAGACATTGTTCTCTTCCTCCTTTTTGGTAAAACGCTTCTGCGTCTGATGATAGTAACCGAGATCAAAAGCCCCCTGCTGTGCCAGCGTCATGCGGGCTGGGTAGCTTTCGCCTAAAATGCCCTTGAGTGCCATGACCTGCTTGTCATAGTAAACGCGCTGTCCTCCCTCCAGCTTGCGCAGATGCTTCTGGTACAGGTTGTTCAGTACTGGAAAGATGCTGGCGGGCATCGCCGCCGCGGAGTTGAAATACTTATCCTTGATGGTCGCGTTGATGCCGGGATTCGCGGTCTGCTGCACCGCCTCGTAGACAGAAAACAGGCGGCCCAGCGTGTAGGCGGTATCGGTGCTTGCTTCGTTGAGACTCACGGTCAAAACCTCCTTCGGACAGTCCTCGTGTGGATTTTTCAGATAATAGGCTTTGATGATCGCCGCCCGCCCCCATGTAATATGGCGCTCCGCGCGGATGCGGAGCATGGTTGCCTCCAGCAGCGAGGCGGGGTAGCGTCCGCCGGAAAAGATGGCACGGGCCGTTGCACCAGCCATAGAGGGAGATGGCACTTTGTCACGGGAATTCAGGTTCACCGTCTCCCGCAGCAGTGCCCACAGCGGCAGATAAGTGAATTTTTCGTAGGCAGGACGCACGATCTCCATGCGCTCGTAGTGGTCATTGACATTCTTCATCAGCGCGCCGAAGCTATCCCGCAGAAAGAAGCGGACGGAGAGCCGGGCCGCGTTGGGAGCCAGCCCCAGAATGTAGAACGGGCGATTGGGGTCAATGCCCAGATCGTCACAGGGCAAACCGTTTGCTAAGCGTTTGAGAGCGGCCCGAAGGTCATCGTCCGACAGTCCCGCTTTTCCGCCGCCGAACAGCGCTGCCACGCCGAAGGTCTGGTAGATGTCTTCCGCACCCTCCGCCCAGCAGATGACCGTGGTGTCGCCAATGGTCTGCACATTTTCCTTATCGGCAAGCAGATGGTTCAGTGCGGCTGTATAGGCAAAGGCAGCGTATTTCCCCACTGGGGCGTTGAAATTCTGCTCGTGTCCGTAGGAACAGAACGCCGGCGCATTGAAGGAGACCAGCGCCGCGCCGCTGGACTGCGCGTCCCGGACGCCCTTCACCGACGGATGTACGGCGGCGATCTCATCTTCCGTACCTGTTACAAGGCACTGCATTCGCACCGCGTCCGCACCGCCGCTCTCCCGATACCGCTGCCACGCCTCTCGGATGGCGGCGTCCTCCTGCGGGTAGATCCCGGCAGCGCGGAACATGAGATTTCCGCCTGCCGTTACTTCGTTGAGCTGTCCGGCAAGGGCCGGGTGCTCCACTGCGTTTTCCGGTTTCCAGTTGTCGAAAAATGCCAGAATTGAGCGAGCGGCGGGGGAATCAACACCATCCAGCACTGCGTGGTGCAGCTGCGCCGCCGCGGCGAAACAGTCTCGGCTGCGCTCCGGCTTGCCCTTCTGGTCGATACCGAGCAGATAGGAGGAATTGTCCCAAAGAAAATTTGATGCGATATTAGAAGCGCGTTTTACCGGTGCGGGTAATGGCTTAAACTGTGGCTGCTGTACAGTTTTCTTTCCCTTCGTTACGTCCTCCATTGTGGGCACGACCTGTGTTAGTTCGCCGGTTTCATCCAGATACAGCGCAAAGCTGATCTTTGCGGGGGCCCAGCCGGGAGCGTCGATCTTCCCCTGGGCGAGCAGATCCTCATAATACCGCGTCAGTGCTTGCAGGATCATCCCCTCACCTCCCCGCTGTCCGGCGGCGGGACGATCATCACGCCGTCCACCAGCTCCGCCCGGAAGAATTTTGGCGTGATGTTCTCCGGATCACGATAATCCATATCCCAGAGCATCCAACCCAAGTCCCTTGTGCCCTTCAGTTCATCGGGACAAGGCGGCAGCTCGGCGCAGCGGCGAAAGTGGGCGGGAAATTCCCGTGTACCAAGGTAAGGCATACTGTAACACTGCCCTCGTTCCAGCCGCCGCTTGACGATGTCCTGAAATTTGCCGTGGTTGTCCCCCGGTGCGGCGGCAGGTGTCATCTCAAAGTGGGCGTCGATGACATAATGGACGTCCCGCAGCACCATGGCCGCCCGCTGTTGAATACTCTCTGAGGCAGCCAGATACAGTTCTCCCGTCCCGCCGTTCATCGCCGCTTTCACCTTGCTGGCGCTGATGACATCCTTCACCTCGTTGCGGCGGATGTTCGTGAAACGGATGGGACTGCACACACGGATGCGGTCGATCATCCATCTGAGGCCGGGGTGCCAGTAAACGCTCTCTAACAGCCCCCGCGCCGCCGAAGGCGTCATCACATCGTAGCTGACGCGTTCTGTCTTCATCTCCGGACGCGTGAAGCAGGCATAGTCGCCCCATACCTCTACTTGGATCGGCATTGGATCACTCCTCTCTTCTCTATTCCTCTGGTTCTTATTAGAATATAAACAATACTGTGTCCCATAAACCGGACTATACGAAATCAGCTTTTCCCATCTCCGGTTCCAGTGTGAGGCCTGTCCTCTCGTCATATAGCGTCAAATCCGCAAGAATAGCACTGTCTTCGTCCAAAGCAGGAACATCCCGCGCGGTCAGCAGCGCACCGGCGGCATACAGCGCCTTGAAATGTTGGTCATACACAGAAACGGCGTATCGACCCAGTGCGCGATAAAGTTCCTTAGAGCACTCCCCCGCCTTCAGCTGTTCCACCAACGCCGCACCCTCGCCGACGGGCACATAGACGGTGCGCGTATTTTCGTCGATGAAGTGAAATCTCTCTGCCACGGTGCGGAAGGGTAGCGTACAACCGCTGATACCCGTTTCAAAGGCCTTGACAACGCCATACTTGTCAAGGGTTTCCCCACTCAGTGCGCGCAGTTCGCAGAAATACCGCTGCATGGTTTCCTGTGCGGCGGGGTCACGCCCGTCCTCCAGTGCATAGCGCGTTGCGCCCACAGCCGTGCGGAATAAAAGCGGCGGCAACTCCGTCCGCTCGAAGACCGTTACGACACTTTTCTCCGCTGACCGCTTTCCCTCCCGGTTGCAGCGCCCTGCCGCTTGCAGAATGGAATCCAGTCCCGCCAGTTCACGGTAGACCGTAGGAAAGTCCACATCTACACCTGCCTCGATAAGGGATGTAGACACCACACGGCACGGCTCGCCATCCTTTAATCTCCGTCGAATTTCCTCCAAAATCGTCTGTCTCTGCGCAGGAATCATCAGCGTTGAAAGATGGAAGCTGCCCTCTTGAGGTAGGCGGTCAAAAATCTGCTGCGCCGCCTTTCGGCTGTTGACCACGCAGAGCACCTGTTTGTATTCGCCCAACCGTTCTGCCAGCGCTTCATCCTCCAAAATCCCGGCCTGTCGGAAGGTCACACGGCGAAAGCGATCATATACCTCCTCCGTCTGGGGACACAACTCCGTCACGGTATGCTCCGGCGCGTAGGTGCGCAGCAGATCGCTCAGGGACGGCTGCGTGGCGGTACACAATACCAGCGTGGAGCCGACGTACTCCGCCAGCGATGCCATTGCCGCCACGCAGGGCCGCAGGTGGCACAGGGGCAGCATTTGCGCTTCGTCGAATATGATGACACTGTTTGCAAGGCTGTGGAGCTTGCGGCATTTGGAGGAACGGTTGGCGTACAGGGAATCGAAAAACCGCGCCGCCGTTGTCACCACCAACGGCATATCCCAGTTTTCTGATGCCAGTGCCCGGCGTATCTCCTCGGGGGACGCACCGTCGGAGAGGTCGAACTCCACGCCGGAGTGATGTTCCAGCACGTTGCCGCCGCCCAGAATATTTCGAAACACCTCTGCGTTCTGCTCGATGATGGAGGTGTAGGGAATGACATAGATCACCCGTTTCATGCCATGAGTTACTGCATGACGCAGGGCAAATGCCAGTGACGCAACCGTTTTTCCGCCGCCGGTGGGCACCGTCAGCGTGTAAATGCCTTTTGGTTTACTGCCCGCATCCATGCAGGCGTTTAACATTTTACAGCGAAGTCGGTTCAGTTCTGTTTTCGGATTCTGCCACGGTGCGATATAATCCTCCAGCCGCTTGAGAAGCGTCGGCAGGTCATCGTAACCGCCCCGGCCCCGCTCGCCGTTCATGAACCGCTCCGTGTCTAAAAAATCCGCATCGACCAGACAGGAATAGCGCATTCGTGTCCGGAATGACAGTTTCCACAGATCCAGTTCCGGCGTTTCCGGCGGGATCCGAGGCAGCACTGCGCCGCTCTCGCCGCAGCGCTCCAAATATCGCTCCTCCAACCCCTTTTTGAGTCGTCCGTAGAGGGTCGCGTCCCCTGCTCGGTCTGTTCGCGGGTTTCCGAGATCAGGAAGTCCGCTATGATGTCCAGCTACACAGGCGGCGGCACAAGTGCGCAAAAGCTGCGCGCAGGCCACCGCACCGGCGGTGGCGTGGTCCACAATGGGGCCGTCCTTCAGCAAGCGTTTTTGGAAGCTATCGGTGCATTTGCCAATATCATGGGCGAGACCCATCAACTCTCCCTCTGCCTCCGCGCCGAACGCGCCTGCGAACGAGCGGCACAGCGCTGCGGTTCCTGTCAGATGCTCTGCCACCGTCTGTCGGCGGCCATCGTCTGAAATATGGGCGTAATATTCCAACCTAACACCTCCCAAATAGCAAAAAATCAGCCCTGTAACTTTACAGAGCTGACTTCTTGGGGCCGAGAAGCAGCCCTTATCTTATTTATATGATACAATTATCTGCCTGTTATGTCAACAAAGTATAGTCTAATTTACCGGAGTGTTCGCTAAGGCAGGTTCTATTTCATTTAAGAGACTTGATTCCAAAGGGTTCCTAATCAGCCAGCACTTCCCATTTGCTGTATCTCTTGCCGTTCTCTCTGCGGATATAGTTCTTATCCTGCAAGGACGTTATGATCCGCTTCACGGTTGCGATGGATTTACCCGTTGCGCTCACAAGTTCCTGCTGCTTGATGCTTGGGTTCTGTGCGACCCGCTCCAAAACAGCCAGTTCCTCCAGCGAGCAGTTCAAAGTATCAAATTGATACTTTGAAACTTTGGGGCTGATACTTTTGGAAGTGCTTTTGTCCGCAAAATCAATGTGCACCTCATTCCTTGCTCAGATCTTCCGTCTTGAAGGTCGTATACCCCTCATAGTAGTAGCTGTGGTCGATGCCTTTCATATAGACCTCGCGGCTATTGATCTCGTTGGTCAAAGCCGCTTTCAGCAGCACCTTGATCTCCACGTCCTTGATGGGGCTGCGCTCCATGGCCAGCAGGTAGTCCTCCTTATCGACACGGCTCCAATCCACCACCTGCCCGATGCCGGCTTTCAGCATCTGGTCAAGCCACAGGCGGGTACTGCGGCCGTTGCCCTCGCGGAACGGGTGGGCGATATTCATTTCCACATACTTTTCGATGATCTCGTCAAAGGTGGACTGCGGCATCTTGTCGATGTTGGCCAGCGCCGCCTCCAGATACATCAGCGGCGCAAAGCGGAAATTGCCCTTTGCCAGATTCACCGTGCGCAGTTCGCCTGCAAAGTCATAAATATCCTCGAAAAGCGCCTTATGAATGGCTTGCAGCGACGCGAATCTGCCGGGTGCCAGCTTGTCCAGAGAGCCGCTTTCAAACAGTTCTACGGCTTTCTTCTTGCTGATCCGTTCCTCCTCGCGGGCAAGCTCGGCGGAGTTGGTGATGCCAAGTTTATTTTCAAGCGCCATCGTTGGCCTCCATGTGTTTGTAAAATAGTTTCTCAGAGCGTATCCAGAAGATCGGCGTATCGCTCACAGATGCTTTTTTCCAGCTTTTCAAAGGCCGGAATAAAACGGCTAATAATCTCCTGTGCCAGTGCTTTCGCGGCATTTCCATCGTAAATATGTGCCATATTGTTGCGCTGGGACAGCATATCCAGCCACACATCTTCCTCTATGCAAGGGTAATACTGGTACGCCTGCTTGATAATTTCACGCGGGGAGCCTGTCTTAGCTGCATTGATGCCTTCATAAGTCAGCAATTCTTTTAAGACCTTCCAACCTAATTCAAACTGAATGGAGAACTTGTCAATGATGCCGCTAATGATAAATTCATTGTTGAGATCCTGCTGATCAGAGCGCCGCAGAACGTCTAAATTTTTACGGTAGTTATCAAACTTTTTCATAGAGCAATACTCCCTCCTTGCTGATGGCTTCCCGCAATTCTGGGGACAAATCAGAACATAAATCTATCACATCAAAGGTCAACAATGTATGCGTTTCTTCCTCAACATCCAGTCTGAAACGGCATACATTGCCTCCCTGCACAGCTAAATCAATATCGCTTGTGCGGTGGAAGTCCCCTCGCGCGCGGGAGCCGAAGAGAATCACCGTTTGGATGTGATGCCTATTTGCCAGATTAATGATTTGGTGAATAACCGTTGAATCAATTCCGTACTTTGTCATCACACCAACTCCTTTGATAAGCCTTCAAGCTCACTGACCATTCTGGTTATAATCTCACAAAATAATTATACCATAAAACGCTGTATCCACAAGCAATATTTCGATGCTTGCGTCCCAGAAGCGGGAATTAATCGATATAACAAAAAACGGGCGCGCAGCCTTGAGAAAGGAGGCTGCGCGCTCTGCTTTTTGTCGTTGGCCTTGTTCAGACGGCATATATCTTGGAATAAGCTATCTCAAAGCCGCTTTGCGATCTGCCAGATCACCCGCTGTGCTGTCGTGACTGCGGCAATGTCTTCCTTCGTGGCAAAGCCGCGGGTGTTGACAACATGAGCGATTTGATTGATGTTATTTCCAATGCCGGCGAGTTGACGCCGGATTTCGGCGTATTCAGCGAGTGGTCGGGATCGGAGGTTCATGCCACAGATCAGCGCACGGAGGAATACTTCCATTGGGAAGCCAGAGAGCATAGCCTGCTGTTTCAAATGTTCATGCTCCTGCTCATTCAAACGGAGCGATATTTTGATTGGTCGTTTTCTCATGATCATTTTTCCTTTCAATTCATAAGGGGTTATAGGGGAATTGCTTCCCCTAACAAGCGCATTTGGACGGCCAAATGCTATGCTTGCGAAAGCAGCTTCTGTATAGCGGTTTCATTTTCGTGACAACGCTGTTGTAAAATTAACTTCTTGATTTATTGGTGTCCAATAGGTATAATAATTGCAAGAAACTTTTGAGGTGAATGACCGTGCTACACGAGGAACGAACTGCAAATATTCTTATCAACAAGGCGGGTGGAAACGCCGGTCCGGATGCCAAGGGCTACCGCGTGGCTCTGCCATCTGCTTGGATGAAGGCCCTGGGCATCTCTGAGGGCAGCCGCACCGTAACGCTGCAATTCGATGGGGAAAGCATTACCATCCGCCGCCCTGCCGTGTCTGATTACGATGTCTTTCTGGCCAATGCCCGAAGCAGCGCTCACGCCCTCCTGATCCTGTACTACTACGATGGGAACAAGCTCTGTACGAAGATCTGCGCTGACCAAACCACTCATCAACTTGCCATCGAAAACGAGGCCAGTTCTCCCCTTTCCACCGCTTTCGGCGTGAACCGCAAGCCCACATGGGACGATCTGCAAACCTTCTTGAAAGACCGCTGTGTGCCGCAGGAGCGGGACGGTTTGAAATATTATCTGTCTGACTTGGGACTGGACTGCTATAACCCGCTGGCGATCATACGCAAGACCGAAGGGCGCATGGCAGAGGATTCGTGCTGGATCAAAATTGTGGAGGGCTGAATATGTCGATCAGACTGACAACGGGAAGCCGCATCGCGGAAACCTCGTCTAAGGGCAATCAGGAAAAATGGCTGGCAGATGGCCGCTGGTACAAGCTGGATCTGTTCGGCTATGAAGGGCTGGCAGAAACCGTAACCTCTACGCTGCTGGCACAAACCAATACCGGCGCGTTGGGCTTTCACTATGTGACCTACCGCATGGAGCGGCTGGAAGTCCACGGTCATACCCGCAACGGCTGTTCCAGTGCCAATTTTCTACGTCAGGGCGAGGCCATCCTGACCCTTGCGGAACTGCTGCGAAAAGGCGTTGGCCCGGACTGGCAGACCGCGGTAAACCGCCTGCCCAATCTTCAAAGCCGCCTTGCGTGGTTGGTGGAGCAGGTTGAGCGGCTGACGGGACTTGACCGCTTCGACACCTATCTGACGCTGCTGTTCGAGGTGGATATGCTGTTCGGCAACGAGGACCGGCATCTGAACAACATCGCTGTGCTGCGCTGCGGTGATGGCTTTGACTACTGCCCCATCTTCGACTTTGGTGCGGGCCTGCTGTCCAACACACGGGACTATCCCATGGAGATCGAGCCGGACGCATTGGTGCGGCAGCTCAAGGCTCAGCCCATGAAAACGGGCTTTGTCCGACAGGTCCATGCGGCCCAAAATCTCTATGGGCCGCAGCTTCGCTGCGACTTTGCCGAAAAAGAGATCATGGCGGCCCTTTCAGAGCCGCTGGAGTTTTACGCCAAGCGGGATGTTCCTTATATCCGTGACCGTGTGACGGCCTGCATCAAATTCCAGCGGAAAAAGTTATTCTGATTTTCTGCCGTCCTCCCGCAGCCACGCGCCCCGCAGCACCATGCGGAGATACGCCGCCCGCCCGATGCCGTGGTCCTGCGCGGTGCGGGTGAGCCGCTCATATTCTGCCTGCGTCAAGCGGAGATTTACCTGCTTTTCCCGTAAGTTCTCTTTGTTCTTCATCTGATGATCCTCCCTATTATTCTTTTTTCGGCTTGGTATATATTTATCTCAGTATCGCTCTACTCAGTCTTATTAGACGCTGAAAATCAGCGTTCAGGTGCGCTGATTTTCAGCGTTCTTGAAGTTCGAAAATCGAAAGTCAAGAAATTCGATTTTCGAATTTCAGGGGATACAGCATAGATGGTTTCCCCAACCCCTGCCGTTTCCGGCGCAGCAGGCCAGCTTGCTCCAGTTCGGATAGCAGCTTCTCCGCCTTGCTGTGGGCGCAGCCCAAGTCCTCCATAATGTGGCTGATGCCATAGTAAACAAAGGCGCGCCCTTGCTTATCGAACCACCCGCTTTTGCGGGAAAGTCCCATTTTGTCCAGCAATAATCCGTAAAGTAATTTTGCTTCACAATTTATGTTTTTGAATGGTTCCTCCGTAAACAGCACCTTTGGAACACGGTAAAATGTAAATAGCTCTGATTCATGCTCGTAGAAATAATCCATATCGGTCCTCCTTGCCCATTGGGGCATAAAAATAGCGGAGGCAGGCATTTGACCTGTCTCCGCTTGCGTTGATTTTTTGCTTTTGTTTCCTTCTTGGGGCATTATTTGGACTCTCGCAGGATCTCAAGCGCGGCGCTCTTGATGTTGTTCATCGCACCTACCCACGCCATTTGATCCCGCGCCTTCAAGTCCTCGTCGATGCCCTGTGCTTCCGCCATCTGGCGTATGATGGTTTCCAGCAGCTTGTCCTCTGTGGTGTCCGCCTCTGGCGGCAAAAGGCACGGATAATACTGCTCGCCCCGCAGCTCGTAGTAAAGGCCGTTCTCAAAAATGACCGGCGGCAATGGCGGTAAATTCTGCTCCATAAACCTCGCTCCTTTCTGCCGCTATTGTACGGAAGAAATTTGTATAGTGCCAGTATACGAAAATTATCGCTCTCCCCTGTTCTTTGCGCGGTAACGGGCCTCCAGCAGCTTGATGATCTCCCGCTCCATCTGCTGCGCAGAGTAATTGTGCGGGAAATACTTCCGCAGCGACTCGGTTTTGATGCGGATTTGCTCTTTCTGATTGGGCTTTTCCTCGGTGAGAATGGCGTACAGTACCTCCGGCGTCAGTTTTGCCTCGCGGGAGAGCTGCTTCATGCGGAGTGCCTGTGACAGCGATGGTGTGGCGTCCTCCCGCCCGATCAAGTCCCACAGCTCCGCCTGCTCGTCGCGGGTGAGATAGGACAGCTCCACGGCGGGAGAAAAGGCGATGCGTCCATCGTCCACCATCTGAAGCAGCGGCGGAACAAGGTTGGTCAGGCGAATGTAGCGTTGAATGGTGCGGCCACTTTCGCCATTCACTTGTCCAACTTCATCAGCACTTTCTAACTTCCCGACAACTTGTCGGGAAGTTGCCTTTCCTTGGTGTTTCATTGCCTCCAACTTCATCCTATACGCGAATGCCTTTTCGCTGGGCAGCAGGTTTTCCCGCTGAAGGTTGCTGTCCACCATCAGGATCACCGCTTCATCGTCGCTCATCTCCCGCACCAGCACCGGCACGGTGGGCAAGCCCAATTTCTGCGCCGCCAGACGCCGCCGATGCCCGCTGACCAGCTCGTAGCCCTCCCCTTTTGGCCGGGCCAACAAGGGTGACAGAATACCATAGGTGCGGACGCTCTCCACCAACTCGTCCATAGCTGCATCCTCCCGCACCTGATAAGGGTGCTTTGCAAAGGGCGTCAGCTTGTCCGGCGAGAGCTGAGAAATAAACTCCTTCACCATGCCGCACCTCCCTCCGAAAGCGCGGCGGACACATTCACATGGTAGTGCAGGTCAGAGCCGCGATAGTGGTAGTCCGCGTCAAAGGAATGGAGCCAACCGGCATTTCGCACATTCGCGTTTTCCCTCTCTTTTTCGGCCTGTAACCCTTGCGGCACAAGGTTTCTTCGCGCTTGTGGCCCTTGGACTTCCACAGTCGGTACAGAGGAACTGGGGCATTTGGAGATGATCGGCACGCTGGTTCACCAGCTGACTCGAAACCTGACCGAGGAGCAGATCAAGACCGCCGGTTTCGACGCCTATTTTGTGGATCACACTACCGGCGTGTTCCCACAGTTCGCCTCTGGCTATCCCTGGTCCGCCGCCACCATGCAGGTCACCGGCGATACCATCGCGGATCTCACCGAGGATCTTGCCGCAGAGCAGAAGGCCCGTGTCACCTACGACAACATCCTACGCCTTTCCGACGATCCCGATGTCAACGATGCCATCAAGTTCCTCCGGGAACGGGAGGTTGTCCACTTCCAGAGATTTGGCGAAACGAAGCGTACAAGATGGAACAAGATGAAAAGAACTGCTGACATAAAAGACATCCAAGACAGAATCTCTTGGATGTCTTTTGTTGTTAGGGTTTAATTATGATGACGCGCAGCTGCTAATATAATCAATTGAAAATGCACTTGGGCTTGTTATCAGAAAAACTCTTTTTCATGGCTTTTGAAGAAGCTATAATACGTTTTGACATTTTCCAGCTGAGTCCATGGCTTTACATCAATTGGATCTGAGTCGAGATCATATATTTTTGCACCTTGCATAGAAAGCAGAAACGGTGAATGTGTTGAGATGATGAATTGGCAGTGATAGAATCGCGCAGAATCCTCAAGAAAACTTTTCAGTTTCAATTGCAGTGAGGCAGATAAACTGTTTTCCGGTTCATCCAGCAGGTAGAGGGCGTTCTCTTTAATTGAGTTTGTAAAGTAATATAAACCACTTTCCCCGTTGGATTGTTCTTGGACATTTTCCATTAAACGTTCTTTGATAAATCTGGATCGCGATTTTGATTTGGCGTCACATTTACGCTTGAATTCCTTGTAGTCATCAAGCCCTTTTAACTGGAACGGCTCATATTTGTCGCTTACATATTGATCAAATAGTTTGACTCTCTCTGTGTCGATTCCTTGATTGACGTATCTGATGTCAAGCAAATAGTCAAATACATCATCGCTGGTTATGATGCGGCTACCCGGAGGAGCAATTTTCCCGAATGTCATCTTGTAGCTGCATTCTCGAACATAATCTTCAAAAAAGCTGCTCCGATTAAAAACGGTCTCTCTCGAAAGATGCAATCGTTCTGCAATGATGTTCAACAGCGTTGTTTTACCGCTCCCGTTACCGCCATAGAATATGGTTAGAGGCTCAAATTCGAGCTGCGGCACATCGCGATAACGGAAGATGTTGAACGGATATCGCGTGGTATAGCAGGTTTCTCTGATCGAATCAAGAATTCTTTCTTCCTGTTCGCGGCTTAGTATTGTGAAATTTTTCAAATAGACCATTTTAATGGATCTCCTTGGTAACATAGGAGTTTGTCATTAAGAAGTATAGCCCACACCCCTGTACGTTTGTCTGTACAGGGGCGCTATTCCGCAATTTTAGCAGGAGGCATGTAACCCTACTTCCGCCTCCCAAAAAAGTTTTCTCGCTCCATCGATGCCGTAATGGTTGGTCCCACGAACCTTGAACACATGGGGCAGCATAACAAATAACCATCAAAATAACCGATGCTCTCATCGAACTGTAAACCCGAACGGAGATCGTAACTCTGTTATAAAATAGTCAGACATTCGTATGGAAATGACGGAAAAAGATCATTCGCCAAGATTGAAGGTTTCGCGTCCGTTGATCGCGTCGAGCGCAAGCTGCGCGCGGGAAAGCTCGTCGACAGTTTTGTCGTAATCGGCCTCCACTGCGGCAATATCGTAGTTTGCATAGCGGTAGTCGATGATGTTTGACTGCCGGCCGTACTGCTCCTCAACGCGCTCCTTGGGAAGGCGGCTCTTCATCTCAAGAAGCTTATTTTTGCGCCTTGTGAGTTGCGGGATATAGACCAGCATCTCGTCGATGGTCATTTCAAAGCCGTCGACAAAATGCGTCATATTGAAGCAGTTGATCGCGTGCTTGAGGGCGCGGATTTTCCCTTCGAGTTCTGCGAGGCGCGCCTGTGTTTCCGCGTAATCGTAGGCGGGGCGTACGGACTCCACGTCCTCGCCCATCGCAGCGCGGAAGTCGCGGCTGCGCTGCTCTTTATCCAGCAGGGCGGAATATTCGTCATTCAGCTTTTTCAGCAGCTTATTGGCCTGGGCAGAAGTATATTTCATTTTGTCCATCCTTTCTTGGCGCCGTACTACGGCACTATCCGTATGCTCTCTGTTCTGCTGATAGAATAGCACGGCACCCTGTGCAAATGCCTGTACAGGGACGCTGTGCATGGTTCTATTTCAGTTTCATATCGCTTGCCATGCGCTTATAGATGTGTTCACCGCTCGGCGTGGTCTCGCTCCATTCAAATATACCGATAAACCGGTAAGCGTCCTCACCGCGTTCGTCCTTGCTCTTTGCGAAGGTATAGCGTGGCTTATCCGGGTGCTTTACTGGGGTAGCGCCGCTGTCATTATGTTCGATGATCACATTCCAGTCAGCGGACAGCTCATTGATCCAGCCGCGAGACTGCGCCACCTTTGAGCCGTCAGGCAGTTCAATCGCCAACTTAGGACACCAAAGCATCCGATCATCGGCCACATGGAAAAAGCTGCGCTGGATGCGATAGTTCGCATCCTTGCCGAAGCATTTTTGGCAAATATCAGCAATCGTTTTAAAGGAATAGGCATCCTCCGTCCGCAGAATACCGCGCTCTTTGATACTGCGCCATTCCTCTTCTTGCTCAAGCCATGGAGAGAGCTGTTCTCCTTTTTCTGCGACCTTTTGCCGGATCTCGCAGACGATCTCGCGGATTCGGGCGTGAAGCGCATCTGCGTCCAGCGTTGCATCCACACGGCGGATCGTCAATCCGTCTTCACTGCAGGCGGACAGCGCTGTTTGCAGGTCGATTTCGCGTGCGGCGTCCTTGAGCGTATTGTCCTTGTGATACGCTTCATCGCACTCTACACCGTAGTTGATCTGCGGGAAATAGAGGTCGATCAACGCATAGCCATTGGGGCGGCGGACATATTGCTGCGTTACAGGTTTGACGTTCAGATCGTCCAGCCTCGCCCAGATTGCATTGACAACATAGTTTTCCATTTCCTTATCCTTGGTATGGTGCGAGAACATTCGATAGAGGTACCGCTGCTTCCATGCGCATTCGTTTTCTGCCATCATAAAAGCCTCCCAACTTTAAAGTTTAGACGATCGGTGTCGCAAGAATTTTTATGTCTCGAGACAAATCTGCATCAAGACCGTCTACCATTTTGTCAGTATCATAACCGCCCAGCACGCAGGCTTTTAGCAGCACGATATCGCTTAGGTTGTGCCTATTTGGGATACTTGTTCTTTCCGAGGCTTTCGATGATTTTCTGCCGTAGCCACGCGGGTTCTACGACCTCTACATACGGTAGGTATTGCAGCGCCCAGAATTTGACGCCGCGCGGCGGTGCGGTAAAACTGGCGGTAAAGGTATTTTCGTCGTGTTCACGGATCTGTACCTCTGTGCCAAAGCGGTCGATCACATCGTCTAAGATGGCTCGGTCACAGTACATGATGATGCGCTCCGGCGCGCCGACATAGGCATAGACAGCATTTTGTGCCTCCTGACGGGCGACGGCCTCGCTGCGAGGATCATCCAAAATCTGAATGTCCTTCATGCGGTCAATGCGGTAAAGACGCGTATTTGGCGCGTGGTCGGGAACACAAATGAGGTAATACCGCTCATTCATGTAAACCATTTCGTAGGGGCTGAGCGTATAGGTCTTTGTCTCATGCTGTTTTTTATCCAGCCCGTAGTGGAGATAGCCGAGCCGGACTTTTTTCTTCTGCGCGATCGCCTCATCCAACTGCTCGATGTTCCAGAATACCTGCCGGTTGTCGGTCTTGCGGTCCTGCCGCGATATGGTCAGATAGCGATAACGCTTCCGCTGGTGGACGCTAAGCTGCTTTTGCAGCTTCTGGACAAGTTGCTCGGTCTGCTTTGCGGGAATGAACGGGAAGGAATATACCGCGTCGGTCAGCAGAAGGACTTCTGACTGCTCCAATTCTCGACTGCGGAGGTAGTAACCGACACCATTGTCCTCGTAAATGGAAATGTCGTAACCGATCTCGATCAAAAGCGCAACGGCTCCGTATACGGTGCGGCGGTCGATTTTGATGCCGTAGAGGGACTGCATTTTTCCAATGATCTCCCGCATGGGCAGAATGTGTTCTGCGTCGGAATATTCTTTCAGAACTTCCAAAAGGCAGATGGCATTGGCTTTTTCCGTCAGCATGATGCAGTCCCTCCATGTAGATTTACTTCAGTACTGGCCACTTCATCCAGCCAGAGCAGGTGTTGCTGCCGGGACGGCTGCAATTCCGACTCGGTGAGGTGGGAGATTGGCACTTAGCAGTAGAGCAAGTAGGCTCTGTGGAATTTCCTAAATTGACAAGATTCCGACTTCCCGCCCAATAAGCGCAAGTGACGCAGACTTTCATGTTCTTTCCGTAATACATAACAAATATCTCATCTCAAAGTATAGCACCGATTGGAGTGCTTGCATAGATGCTACCATAAGAGGGTGTACAAAAGTCTGTATTGCTGTCTTTTGCTACGCAGAAAGACTATCTCTACCGCGCAGCATCATCCTCCGATGGCAGGACCGGCCTCCGCATCATACGATGAACAGCCCTCCATACCTGAAGCCTGCTGCCGGGATAGGCTTCTCTCAGCTTCTCGACCGCGCGGCTCTTCGCCTTCTCCACGGCGGACTCCTTCATCATGTGATACATCCCGATCTCTTTCAAGGTCGCCTCCGCGTATCCGAACACGCCGCAGGCTTTGCCGAGAATATCCCTGTCCTTCTTCGGCAGAGTGTCGAACAGCTCCCGGAGGAGCTCGATGCAGACCTTGCGGTACACGGCCTGCTCCGCCGAAGCGGAGAGTAGCCCCGGCATCAGCCACTCATAGGGATCGCCGTCATAACCCTCCGGGACAAGATCATGCACACCGAGGAAATGGGTGTTGTAGTGAACATACCGGCTGACACAAGCCTCGGGGATACCCAGCTCTTCCGCGATTTCACCGGTATCCTTCCATGCAACATGGTACAGCCTCTGCACCTGCCGGACAGCGGCCATCTCGTCCTTGCTCAACGCCATACAGCCAAGATTCTGCTCTAGCCAGCGGGTCATGCGCCCCTTCAAATGCGGGTAGAGATAGGTGGTGAGCACGGCGCGGCTCTCGTCATATTCTCTGCTCTGTATCCGTGTCAGAAGCTCCAACGCGCCCTCGCCGCAGAGATCGTCCAGAATCGTTTTCGTATACGCGGAAAATTGATTCGGATGATGCCGCTCCATTATCAGGCAGTTGAACTCCGCTGCTGCTTCCTTGGCGATGCCGCGGATCAGACCGATGTTTTTATGGTACAGCTTTTCCAGCGCAGCATCATCGCCGTCATAATATTGGCGAATTAGTTGCTCGTTGGTCATGCTTGCTCACCCGCCTTTTCCTTCGGCGGACGGCCCCTCGGATTGGCCGTTCTGGTGATCCCGCAGCGCTGGTAGACATTCTCAGACGAAACGCTCTCTTCAAAGGCTTCTACGGAGGTGTCCGCGTCGCGCAAGGCGTCATAGAGCAGATCCCGCACATAGTCCTTGGCTTTTCTTGCGTCCTCCTGTGAGATCGCGCCCCGCTGCATATCCTTTGTGATGCGGGCAAAGGCGGTCACCTTGACTTTGACCTTGGGAATGTCCTTCGCCAGTTC